>ODAI012550220.1_pt1 | contig 16675 bp, 15 predicted proteins | sample 1539321 | NCBI WGS metagenome assembly ODAI01 (sample SAMN02144231, study PRJEB22623) | gut metagenome | biome: sheep rumen | host: Ovis aries | place: New Zealand | reverse complement strand
GACTCCAGCGGAGAGAAGCGCAGCGTTCATGTTGCACTGGGTTTTATATTGCCCATTGACGATTCCATAGTTGACAATCTGCAGGTTAGCAAGATTTCGGTCCACGATGATTCTTCCATCCTGCACATCCATGTAAGGCTCCTTGTTGACAAATTCTTTGAGCAGCCGTTCCCTCGAGCTGCCGCTTACCTGATCAAGTAAAGCCGCATTCCTTTCAGCTTCTTCCACAGTGCGGAGAATCGATTGCTTGAACTCATCGAGCGTTACATCCTTGTAGATGGAGTCACTGTATATTTGGATTATCTCGAATTTGTACCTGGAATCCCGGATTCTTCCACAGATCTGTAGGAGCGTTGTCATCACATCCATCTTCGTGTGGTCCTTGTACTTCTCACTGACGATGAAGGTCCTGCCGACTGGATCCAATATATCCTGCCCTTCGAAACAGGTAGAGGTGTAGAAGTTGAAGAGTTTGGGCTTTTCACTGGTGTTTCCGATGCTGAATCCTTCCGGGAGCTTAGCGAGGTTCGTGTCTTTCGACTCCTTGCCGACCGAGCAGACAACCAGGCATTCTTCTGGATACAGTCCTGCCAGTCGGATTATCTTGGAGATCCCTTCGACACTGTTCAGGAAGATGTGGTAATTCTCTTCGCCGCCATGTTTCATCCGAGACTTACAAAGCCGGGCCATATAAGCCAAGGGATCCTTTACCCTCTTAGAGGAAACGTTGATTTGGGTAGCATCCGGCCATTCGATTTTGTATTCCGGGAGGCCTTGAAGTTCGGTCAGTCAAAATTCCCTCGGTACAGGAGTGGCCGAGACAAAGGTTTTACGTTCAAAGAGTTTGGCCCTTTCAAGGAGCTTCTTGGCTGTCCGTTTCCTGAGGTTATAGGAGTTGAAGAGGATATGTCACTCGTCAACGAAGAGGAAGAAGTCCTTATAAGGGTCATACCCCTGAGAGATCAGGACATCGCAGACGAAAGGGAAGGAGTCGTAGGTTGTAGCAATCTTTATCTGGTCGTGTGTCTGGAGATAGTTGATGATTGCCGATTCGCGATCCATCTCACCATGAATCCCAAGGATTTCCGGATTTGAGTTTGCTTTGTTGTCGACCAATCCACGGTAAGGCATTGCCAGGATGGTGTGGCCGGGTTGTTTGATAGCAAGGTAAGTGGCTCCGCAGCCGGTGATTCCCTTGTTGAAGACACAGTTGACGGGGATGGAAGTCATTCAGTTATCGTCAGTGAGATAGGTGGCTCTTCTAGGAGCCTCAATAATTACATCATTCATACTTTAATTTCTTTATTATTAATTATTTATATAGGAAAAAATCTATACATACTCAAAATCTATATACTTTTTTTATTTTTAATAGGTCAAAAAAATGACATACTCAGAATCGATATACAAACCCTCTAAAAAGAAAAGGATGAGAAGATCGAAAATGGTTGTTCAGATAAGAGTAGACAATGAGAGTACCAGGACTCTGATGGGAGACCTTTGAAAATAGAGAAGAGAGACAAATAGGAGGAAGGGTTGATCAGCTGGATTAGTATCCCGTACTATGAAACCGTATACTTCTGCTCAAAAAAGAAGCTGCAACCTCTCGGCTGCAACTCTTGGCAAAAAAATTAACTGTTTTTTCGAAATTTCGATATGCAAATATAGGAAAAATTTTTGAAAAATCAAAATCAAATAATTGAGATATAATTTGTTACGTGGATTGGGGTGGTGAGGATTGGGATGAGATGTGGATGTGTTATGGAGTTTTGTGGTTTTGATTACTGCCGGATTATTCATATCTTCGTGTTGTGTGAGTGCTCCGGGAGTGGATGTCAGCGAGCTCTTTGTCCAGCCCAAGGGAAAGCAGGACATTCACGGCGGCATCTTCGTTGATGGGGACCCGGTTGTCGTGAATAGCAAGGAAGAGCTACTGGAGTTGATAGAGAATACTATCTAATACTGATTGGCCATGAAAGATTCTTACAAACAATATATTCACGGAGACAAAGCGATACTCCCATATGGATTACAAGAAATAGAAGAAAATGCCTTCTCCGAGTGCTCCAGTCTGATAGGCATTGAGATTCCCAACACGGTGACGAGAATTGGAAGGAAAGCATTCTCGGGCTGCACAGGTCTGGTAAGCATTATAATTCCTAACAATGTCACAAGAATTGAACCGGGTGCATTCTCCGGTTGTTCGGGGCTGATAAACATAGAAATTTCAAACCGTGTGACAGAGATTTGCGGAGTGTTTCATGACTGTACGGGTCTGACAAGTATTGAGATTCCAGATAGTGTGACGAACATAGGTGGAGCATTTATAGGCTGTTCGGGTTTGACGAGTATCGTAATCCCTAACAGTGTGACGGAAATTTGTTGGTCATTCGGAGGCTGTACGGGGCTGGCAAGTGTTGAGATTCCCGACAGCGTGACGCAAATTGGGATTGAAGCATTTAAAGGCTGCGTTAGCCTGAAAAGTATTGAAATTCCCGATAGTGTGAAAGAGATTGGTTATGAAGCATTCCGAGATTGCACAGGTCTCACGAGTATTGTGATTCCTGGAAGTGTGAAGAGAATTGGGGAAAAGGCGTTCCGAGGCTGCACGGGTCTTAAGAGCATTGTGATTCAAAAAGGTACAAAGATAATTGGACAAGAGGCATTCCGTGATTGTACGGCCTTGGCGAGAATTGAGATTCCTGATAGTGTGACTTATATTGGGTCTAATGCATTCTCGGATTGTACAGGTCTGACAAGCATTGAGATTCCCGACAGTGTGACAGCGATTGCATCCGGGGCTTTCGTTGGATGTTCAGGGCTAATAAACATAGAGATTCCCAACAGTGTTACGGAGATTGGTGGAGCAGCGTTCTCTGGTTGCACTGAACTCACGAATATTATAATCCCTGATAGTGTTACGGAGATTGGGCCAGTTTCAATTATTGGCAGGTGCTCCAATTTGGCTCTTATTAAGGTTTCGTCCAACAACCCTTCATATAAGGAAGAGTATGGCAGCTTGTTAAGCAAGAATGGAGAAACATTGTTGTCCGGAACTATGAATTCTAAGATTCCCGGAGGCGTGACGGAGATTGGTACTGATGCGTTTTCTGGCTGCACTGGTTTGACGAGCATTGAAATTCCCAATAGTGTTACTGAGATTGGCTACCATGCATTCTCTGGTTGTACGGGCCTGACGAGCATTGATATTCCCAATAGCGTAAAGAGCATTAGGGACGAAGCATTCTTAGGTTGCTCTAGTCTCACGAGTGTGGTAATTCCCAACAGTCTTACGAGAATTGAGGTGAAAACATTCCAAGGTTGTACTAGTCTGAAGAGTGTAGCTATTCCTAATAGTGTGACGAGTATTAGAAACGAAGCTTTCTCTGGCTGCACAGGTCTAACGAGTATTGAAATACCCGATAGTGTGAAGTTTATTGGGACTTATGCATTTTTGCGTTGTACGGGTCTGGGGAGCATTGAGATTCCCGATAGTGTAACAGAGATTGGGGATTCTCCCTTTTGTGAATGTACAGGTCTAATAGAGTTAAGAATAAGAGAGAAGAACCCCCAAAAAATGGAATCCCTTCTTCGTTATGCTCATTTGGAGAATCTCCACCAAATTGCCCTTTTTGTTCCTATTGGTACCGGTTATGCTTACAGGCACAACGAGTTCTTCGGGCAGTTTAAGGAAGTGATACCAATGCTATAGCGACCGTTAAGAGGGATGTAATACAAAAGGAAGTTCCGGATCTCTCCATAGAGTTGGATCGGCCTTATCTGAATCTTTGATTGCCTGAAGAAGGGCGTTTAGATCTTCGAAGACCGGGTAGGGATAGTAAATTGCAAGATCTGAATAATAAATAGCGTTTGATTTTCAATTTCCATCAGTGTAATTGGTGCATGTGAATTGGATGCGTTGCACGGACGCTACTAGATATCTATGTAGCAATGGTATTCCGACCATTGGTTCCCGGAACAATCTATTGCGTCATAAGGGATTTCGCGGAATCCACACTTCCGAAAAAAGCCGACACTATCATCGTATACAAGGCTTGTAAAAACTCTCATGCTACGATATCCCAGAATATCGTCGTATATTTTTATAAACTCATTAATCATAAATCGCCCAATTCCTTGATGCCGACATTCCTCCCGAACCGCAATCCTAATAATGCGACGCTGCCAGTTCTCATCAAGACTATCGAACAATAATAATCCAACTCTTACACCTTGCACTAGACATGTATATAATGCAAAGCGGTCGTCCGAAAGATAATTATCCATGGTTTGCTTGTACTCTTTATTTGATCCGTAAGGCCAAAAAAACCGCCGGGTTTCTTCCGAATAAAGCCATTCCAAATCACTTTGGAGCAGTTCTCTAAATAATGCATCTTCCATAATCATAATAGTAAAAAATAAAGTAAACCAATCGCCATTTATACTATTTTCTCTCGACAAGGATAAACGTCCCATTAGTTATAGCCCTGTGACAAGTTATGCCGTAAACCGTAAAAAGGGGAATGAATCTTATTTATAGCGAATTCTCTAACATGCAGTAAAGATACGAAATAAAAGGGAAAGGAGGATGGTGTGTGTTGGATTTCGGGGCTGGATTGGCTATCTTTACAAAGAGAAGAATAGAAAGAGATGATTGAGAATCTGTCCTATAACGAGTTTTGCAATAAGTATTACATGGATGCTTGCAAGGCAGCAGATAGCGCCCTTGTCAATATCATCAAACAGCATGGAGCACCACACACCTCTATAGATGTAGACCTTGTAAAAGATCTGGCTGTAACGTTTGCATTGCGAAAGGCATACGAGAACTATGATTCAAAGAAAGAGGGGAAGTCATCGGTCAAAACATATCTTTCTAAGATTGTTCATAATCGCGTCCTAACTGAGTTCCAGAAGGAAGCTAAGGGTGTTGGTGCAGGAGATAGGAGATCCTTAGACGAGGATTTTAATGAAGGTGGGGAGTATGCCGACACATTTGCAGAGGAAGACGGAACAGAGCAGATGAACAAACTTGCGGAAATGCTAAAATGTATCGACTCCTTGGGCGAGAAGGAACAAGTTGTCATTCGATGTTGGCTGGCCAATTCTAGGACATATACAGACGATGCCCTGGAAAAACTGGGTTGGGGATACGAAAGACAGAGTGACGTGCAGTCTCTCAAGAGTAAAGCAATGTCAGAACTCCGAAAGATGATGAAAAAGGATAAGCCTCGGTCAGAATACAAGGAGAAGTCGATTGCTCATAAGCCGACGCGAGTAATACATGCTTCAAGTTACTATTTGAGGGACCTTATTCCATACGTTGATCTAGTAAAGAAGTATTTCGGCTTGAATCATCCGAACCTGGAGTTAGAAATCCTCCTTTTGGACAGGGATCCTGATAGGAAATTCGAACTCATTGAATATGTCACTGATGAGGAGTTGAAAAAGGCTTATGATGAGGCACATTTCAATGAATCAGAGAATTGGAGGGATTACCTGAACGTATTGGGCCTTGTTACCAACCTCTATTATAAAGATAGTTATCAGCAATACGAAGAGTTCAATACAGAAGAAATTGGGGACATCCTTCGCTGGGAATGCATCAAAAAGGATATTGTCAAATTCTACGTATTCATGCAAGACCATGCTTCCGAATCGCCGATAACAATCAAAATCGGCAATGACAAGGTCGAGTTATCTGATGAATTCGGATGGGTTCAAGGACTTGTGAATTACCATCTTTTCCCCAAATGCCTTCCAGATATCAAATCAAAGGAAGACGCTCTGGCTATGTTGAAGAAGAGCCCTGGACGTCGGGCAGAGAGCACGATTATCCCCGCAATAATAAACGGCATTGCCACCTATTTTGAAGATATGGGATTGATTGCCGGCCGAGCTCCTAAGAATTTGTGTTCTTTCATCCGCAAGATCCTGATCATGATGGAGCTCGTTTCTGCCGAAGACGAGTCGTTCAACGAAGGAAACATAAAGGCCTCCATCAACAATTACAAAAAGCAGAAGAAAGATCCGAAGGTTTTCACCCCTGAAATCCGAACAGTTTCTTTTGAAGAACTTGGGTCAATTTCAAGTACCCCCGATGTAACTTGGCTCTTCAAGTACGAGGAATAACAAAATATGATAGTTTACATGACCGATCAGTTTTTGCTGGTCGGTTTTTTTGTTATTGGCTATAAGCGGTTTATAATACATCTGAAAAATCGAGGGGTTTGTTTTCCAAAACGAATCCCTTTTTCCGTGTACATAAGGCGAAAGATCTTTGAAAACATGGAGGTTTGAATGGCTACCGTAACAAGCCATGGAGAGATTAACGCCAAGTGATCGGCTGGAGCAAGTCGGAGAAGTCAGGAGAGGAAAAAGACAGAGGGACCTGAAACCAAGGGGACGCGGCCAAGGTCAAGAGAGAATCCTGAATGAACCAATGGAAGTCTAGTTCAATAAAAAAAGAGGTCTTTCGGAACCAATGATCCGAAGCGGCACGTGCTGCCGATGTGAAATGCCGGGTAACAGACTCACCTCAGAGCCTGAAGGAACAGAGATATGGAAAAGATAGTTTGGATTGTCATGCAGCGGAGTTTTATTCCCAATGCTTATCAAATGTTTGATTGGGAGAACGTGTTCTCCAACAAAGAAGAAGCTGTCAAGCTTTACAATGAGCGCCTTGGGTTGTACCAACTGCAGGCTGAAGCACTAGAAAATGTCGAGGTCGAAGATTTCGGAGACATGATGTATGTCCTTGTTAATAATGAGGCGATTCTCAGTCTAGAATTGCTCGAGCAGCCGATTGACGAAATCGTTCGTGTCGGGAGCGTAATACTTGAAGACTATGTCAAATAATCGATGAGTGGTCAGATTCAAGACCCACTCCCTCCCCAACTATAATAATAAAGGTTCCCCGGGACCGTTGATTCGGGGCGGAATGAGCTGCCGATGTAAAATGCCAGGGTCGAGGTTGCCCCAAAGCCTAAAAGATAAACATATGATTACTAATAATATTAATTACACTCGTACCCAGTCTCAAATCAATCATTACAACAACATGATTACGAAATATGCTACACAATTCAGCCAAAGGGAACTTCGGTTGGATCTGGCTGAATGGTATGAGAACTTCAGCCGAGAAGATATCTCATCCAGTTTGGTGCTGACAATCGTCCAACACATTGGATCCCCGGAGCAGCAGGTCCTTCCTCAGGAATACAAAACTGCATCAGCTGCGTGTATGTCCAGTACACGACTCATCTCGGAAGTCATCCACGAGATTGGAGCCCGGAGCATAACCACGGAGATCCGCAATGACAGATTCTACGTAACAACAGACAATCATTACAAGATCACGCTAGTCATTGACTAGCCGAACAGCAGGCTGACCTGCTAGCTATTGGGTCCGCCGGAACCTTTAATCCGGCAAGTATTAACCGTATTTATTAACCAAGGAGAGAGGCGAGCCCGGAGATTCAGAAATGAACACCTTAACAGCCCTATTTTTAATTAATTATGAGTTATTTTTATAGAAAAGGAAAGTCTCGCAAGGCGAAGGCTTCCGCAGAAAACAAGAATGGTGTCGCATCTAACAACGGAAATGAGAGTTCGAAGCAGTTTCACCAACAGCAGCCCGAAGTCACGGCTCGCAAGAAGCGAGTTGTTGACCCGATGGCCCTTTTGGATTCTCTTGTTTTAAGGAAGTTTAAAACCCTTCCTTCTGACTTGCAGAACACAGAGACCAAGGTTGCTTGTATCAACGCCGTCCTTGCTTCGCACAAGGAGAAGTGTGGAGATCCGGCGCGGTTTTATGGATGGATTCTGGGACAGGCGGCTCTTGTAAAGCGAACCTTTGATTTCATGACCGTCTGTGAACAGAAAGGATTGAAGGGCTTTGAGCAGAATGTTGCAGAGCACCTTGTCATAGAAGGGAAGGCTGTATGCAACAACATTCGCATGAATGGGCTTGCATCTTATGAAGGGAATCTCGGGATGTTCCGAGATAAGCTCGTCCCTGATGCCTACCGATTCGAGCAGCCGATGGCTGAATCTGGAAACGAAAAGGATTCTGCCGATGAGTAGTATCGCACTAGCACTTCTCGATGAGTTGAGACTGGAGCTTGTCTCACTCATTCAGGCTGCAGTGGAGTCCGCTCTCCAGAAGGGGAGTGGACCCCAGTACCCTGAAAAGGTCACGGTATCTCAGGCGAGTGAGATTACCGGATACAGTAAAAACAGTCTTTACCAGATGCATTGCCGGGGTCAGGTGCCCGGTGCGCAGAAGGTTCGTGGGAAACTGGTCTTTGATACAGCCACTTTGAGGGAGTGGGTAAACAACGGGGGAATCTAATATGAATTATAGGTATGAAATCGAGGGTGACCGGATGAGGATGGTCGGCACCCTCAATTCTAGAGATCTGCCGGATTTGACATATGTCTTCCATCGAGAAGCAAAAAAGAGAGAGGCGGTTTCTTTCTATGAGAATCGCACACTGGTCGCGGCGAAAGGAGACTGCACTGTCAGTATGAGAATAATTCCCTGTGAGGGATATTACCCTGGAAGATCTGTAGAAGAGGCGATCGAGTTGATGATGGAAAAAGTGTTTTGATATCAAAAGAAATGGCCCGCATTCCGTAAAGGTTTGCGGGCTTTTTTCGTATCTAGGAGAGATCAATATCGGTCTCTTCTGCCATTCGGGTCGTGCTGAACTTCTGAAGGTAGTGCTTGGTTGTTTCCACGGACTGATGTCCTAGGGCCTGACTGATAATCTCGACTGACTTCCCTTTATCTTGCAGAGTCATGGCAAAGCTATGACGTGCTGAGTAGATCGAGATATTCTGCTGGCTTTCAGGTAACCCCAGTTCCTTTGCTAGGGCTTTCAAAGAACGGTTGAAGCGTTTGCGAATCTGATGTATATACTCGTTGAATTTCAGCGGTTCAACCTTTACTCCAACAATGGGTAGGACATAATCTTCGAATAAAGGGGTGTTCTCTCTAAACCAGTCTAACTCTCTCTGAATGTTTGAGGTGACTTGGATGTCAAATTCGCCTCTTGTCTTTGCTCGTTTATATTGCATCATTGTCACCTGTTTGCTCTTCTTTGTGGTTTCATCTGTAACGGTGACTTTGTAGAAATTGTCCTTCGAGAGTAGAGCCATATCTCTCCAATTAATCCCCCGGCAGTAATATGAGAAGAGGAAGAGATGCCTTGTTCTGTCTAGAATCGGATCTTCAATATTCGCCTGAGCGATTATTTTCATGCTCTCGACAGGGAGATATTGATCTGTTTTAGTTAATTCAGTCTTTGGAATCTTGACCTTTCTGTCTTCTTTCCCGCTACTGAATGGATACAAATCCTGGGAAATTACTTTGTCTCGAATTGCGATATTGAACATCCTTCGGATTTCACGAAGTCGGATACTGATTGTGCCATCAACTTGTTTTTTCCCCCGGCAATGAGCGATATAGTCGTTGAGATATCCAATCCCAACATCTTGAAAGCTCCTTTTTTGTAGTAATGGATCATATTCAAGAAGAGATTTCAGAGTACTCTCTGCTATATCAGCCTTGCCATATTGCCCATGTGACCGGTATTCCTTTTCAATCATGTCTTTTGCGAAAGAATAGAATAACATCCTTTTGGGAGCATTGATGAAATCAGATCGGAATTGATCAAACCCCCATTCAATATGCTCCTCGTTATATTTCTTGAGGATATCGTTTGCCCTTTTTTCTAATTCGGAGAGTTTGTCATTTGCAGTTTTGTTTGTATACACCTGAATCCCTCCGCCATCTTCTTTTCTTTCGACGTCGAACGTTTTGATTCCTTTACCTTGAATGAATCTTCCAGCATCCTTCGTTTCATCAAATTCTTGAGGACGGGCGAAGAAGCCTGTTGAGAAGTATGCCCTTTGCCCGCGATCAGATACTAGAAGGAGGACTTGCCTCATTCCGTCAGCACGAGGTGTACTTTTTAGAATGGTTCGGATCTTCGTCATATAGCAGTCGCAGTTTAGTCGCAGTTTTTTGTTTAAACCCTATAAAATGTCTATTTTTGCAACAAGTTGATATTCTGATGCAAATATAAGGGTTTTCAACTATTTAACAAAGGAATATAAGCTGTGTAGCCATTATTTGCAAGCAGGGGGTCACCGGTTCGAATCCGATTACCTCCACTTCAAAATCGCCATCGACATTCGTCGTTGGCGATTTTTTCGTGGAGGCAAGCCTTCTTCCCCCTCGCCGCTGACGCGGCGGTCCCCCAGGGGACGCTGCGGCCTTCGCTTCGCTTCCGGCCGGCGTCTCCACTGCTTCGATGCTTCGCATCTCGCTGACGTTCCGCCGCGGCGGCTGATGCCGCCTTGGTAGCGTTCGACATTCGTCGGTGGCGATTTTTTCCAAGCCATTTTGGCATTCCTCGTGTGTGATTTCTTCCGGGGTTTCGGAGAATAGTCCAATCCGAGAGAAATGTGTATATTTGTAAAGAGTATTCCCAAAAGTCAAACTTAATTCTTCATACTATGGCCAAAGATAGATTTGACATTAAAGAAAAGGAAGGAATCAGCTTTGCAACGGAGGCTGTCGTCATCGTCGACAAGGAAACGGGCGTGAACTATCTTTTCGTCCATCGCGGATATGGCGGCGGACTGACACCGATGATCGATGCGTCCGGCAAACCGATCGTTACCAAGGACGGGTACCAGAAATAGAAAAAACGCCCGGTACGTGCAGGTTGGTTCCCCGGCGGGTATGAAAAGGTACAAAGGCTTGGAATTATAGGGGAGAATTCCGAGATTTGTCATACAGAAGCGCGGACGCAGTCCGCCGTGGATGTGTACACCGAATTAATAACCTGTCTTATGAAAAAGTTCATTCTCGCCGCAGCTACGTTGTTGTGTGTAGCCGTGGCCGCTGCCCAGCCCGGGAGACCGGGGGGCACGCCGCCCGTTCCCGCCCAGCCGGAAGTATTCACAGGCGTGGTCATCAACCCTGATCACAGCGTCACGTTCCGTTACAAGAATCCCAAAGCCGTCAAAGTCGAGGTCTCTGGCGAATTCATGCAAGGCTCCGCCAGTCTGACCGAACGGGACGGCGTATGGACCTATACCACCGGACCGCTTGCTTCCGAACTGTATTTCTACAGCCTGGCCGTCGACGGTCAGCCCATCCTTGATCTAAATTATTCCGTCGTAAAGGACATTCCCCGCTGGATGAACTATTTCATCATCGGCGGAGAGCGCGGCGACTTGTACAGCGTCCAGAACGTCCCGCATGGCAATGTCGCCTCCTGCTGGTATGAAAGCACCGTCCTTCGGATGCGTCGCCGCATGAACATCTACACCCCGCCGGGATATGAGGAAGGCAAGCGGAAATATCCGGTCTTCTACCTGCTGCACGGCAACGCCTGCGACGAGAACTCCTGGCTGGACCTCGGCCGCGTCGCCCAGATCATGGACAACCTCATCGCGGCCGGAAAGGCCGAACCGATGATCGTCGTAATGACCAACGGCAATCCGGCCCAGCAGGCTGCCCCGGCCTATTTCGGCGACACCTATACCAACGCCAACACGATGCCGGGCATCGCGACCTTCCCGGAGTCTTTCAAGGAGGTCATCGCCTATGTCGAAAGCCATTACCGCACCATCAACAAGAAGGAAGGCCGGGCCATCGCCGGCTTCTCAATGGGCGGCGGCCACACCTTCACGATCGCCAAGGACAATCCCGATACCTTCGACTATGTTGGGCTCTTCTCTGCGGCCGGCAGCAACATCAGCGACCCGGCGCAGCGCCAGAAAATGCTGGACATGAAGAAGAACGGCTGCAAACTCTACTACATCGGCTGTGGTACGGAAGATTTTCTTTACCGCAGCGTGCAGGCCTACAATAAGCAGCTGGACGAAATCGGCTTTGATTATTACTACCGGGAGACGCCGGGCGGACACACCTGGGGCCCCTGGCGCATCTACGTCAGTGAAATGGCTCAGATGATCTTCAGGAAATAAGCCCTCCCCCGGGCCGGATCCGTTACAGGATTCCGGCCGGAGGGGTCAGGGAGCGGAGGGAGACGGCGAAGCCGCCGGAACGGGCCATGCGCAGATTCAGGACGGTCTCTGACGTTACGGTCTGTTTCGTGATGGTATAGGCCTGCGGAGCCGTTTCAAAATCTGCGTCCGGACCGTCGGCGTAGATGGTCGCTTCGTAAGAAATACCCGGGAGGAGGAAGTCAAGCTTGACGGAAACCTCGCGGGCATTTTCGTCCGTAACGCCGCCGACATACCAAACATCATGCGGACGCGCCCTGCCCAGATCCCGGACGGTCGCATTCTCCGGCAGGCCGTAGACGAACTTCGCGGCATTGGTGACCATGTCCTTGCGTGCATCCGGCAGGGTCGCCGTGCTGACGGCGGCCGCATTCAGCGTGGAAAGTTTCGGGTGCCGGGCCGTTACGATGTAAGCGCCCGGCTCCGCCTCCAGATACAGGGTCCGGTCCCAATCCACGGCAACGTCCTTGATGAACTGGAACGCGTCCATGAACCGGGCATAATTCTCCGGAAGGTCCGCCGCCATCTGGAGCGGGGAATAGAAGGTCACATAGAGGCCCAGCTGGTTGCAGATCGTATGACGCATCTTCCCGGTCTGGCCCGGCGCGGTGACGGACATGTCGGTCTCGAAAATACCCGGCGTGTAGTCCATTGGACCGCCCTGCTGGCGGGTAAACGGCAGGATCGTCGTATGGCCCGGATTGATCCCGGCGCGGTACTCGTTGCCCATGGCGCTCTCGTTTCCGATCATGTTCGGCCAGGTGCGGCACAAGCCCGTCGGACGGACGGCCTCATGGGCGTTGACCATGATATGATGTTTGGCCGCTTCGACGACGGCATGGTGGTAATGGTTGATCAGCGCCTGGCTGTAGTGGTGCTCTCCGTAGGGGATGATGTTCCCGACATAGCCGCTCTTGACGGCATTGTATCCGTAGCGGTTCATCAGGTCATAGGCCTGTTCCATCCAGCGCTCGTAATTGATGGTCGAAGAGGAACTTTCATGGTGCATGACCAGCCGGATACCTTTCTGGTGGGCGTACGCGTTGAGGGCCGGCAGGTCGAAGTCAGGATATGGCGTGATGAAATCGAAGACGAAGTCCTTCTGGTGGCCGAACCAGTCCTCCCAGCCTTCGTTCCAGCCCTCGATCAGCAAGGCGTCGAAGCCGTTCTCCGCCGCGAAATCGATGTACCGGCGTACATTCTCGTTGTTGGCACCGTGCCGGCCGTGCGGCTTGGACTTGGCGTAATCCGTTTCGCCGAGGCGGACAGACGGATAGTCGTACGTATAAGACCATTCGCTCTTGCCGGTGATCATTTCCCACCAGACGCCCATGTACTTGACCGGATGGATCCAACTCACGTCCTCCAGGGCACAGGGCTCATTGAGGTTGAGAATCAGGCGGGATGCCAGGACGTCGGTCGCCTTTTCGCAGACCATGACCGTTCGCCAGGGCGTCTTGCAGGGAGCCTGCAGCCGTCCCTTGACGCCTTCCGCGTCCGGGGTGAGCCATGTACGGAAGACGAACAGATGGTCGTCCAGTTCGAGGTTCGTCGTCGGGTAATCCAGCACTTCTGCTTCATGGATGTTGACATACAGTCCGTCGGCAGTCTTCATCTGCAGGGCGGTCTGGACGCCCGTGTCGGAGAAACCGGTCTGGGAGGCGTTCCCCAGCCGCGTTTTCTGGGAGATACCCCGGATCTCGGACAGTTTGGACTCCGTATAATTGTACTCCTGCGTGTCATAATCGCCGCTGATCCACCAGGCGGTGTGGTCGCCGGTCATGGCGAATTCCGTCAGTTCTTCCTTGATCTTGAAATACGTCAGGGCATTTTCCTGCGGGAATTCATACCGGAAGCCCAGTCCGTCGTCGTACAGGCGGAACCGGACGGACATGGCCGCCCCGTTCTCCTGTTTCAGGTCCACAAGCAACTCGTTGTAATGGTTACGGATCGAGGCTTCTTCGCCCCAGACCGGCTCCCAGGTCTCGTCAAAAGAGTCCGTCGAAGATCCGGCTATCGAGAATCCTCCGTCCAGGTCCTCTCTGTCCAGCAGGTCAAATCCAAGCCGGGATGGCAGGATGACCGCAACGTTCCCCCGGTCGAGGGAGTAGCGCGGCACGCCGTCCGTAACGGCGAAACGGAGGACCAGTTTTCCGTCCGGGCTCTGGAGCGTGACGGCGTCGGTCATCGGCTGGGGTTCATCGCCGCAGGCGGAGATCCCGAATGCGACCGCAAGGAGGGCAAAAAGGTGGAAGAATGGTTTCATGGCCATGTCGGTTTCTTGTTATTGGCAATGTGTTCATTGCAAATGTACGAAAAATACTTCCTGCCGGTTCTCCCTCTGGCGTTTTTTCTCGATTATTCTTATCTTTACCCCTATAACGAAACTGAATATGCTTCCCCAGTCCCGCCTCCTCCCGCTTCTTGCTGTTTTTCTTCTGTCAATCGCTTGCGGCCGGCAGACGATGCAGGATCTTATGACCATCGAGACCTATGTCGAAGCGGCGCCGGACAGTGCGCTGGTCCGGCTGGCGGCAATGGACACGTCGGCCTTCTCCGCACGGGAAGATGCGTGGCACCGCTACCTGACCTCCCTCGGGCGTTACAAGGCCTACGTCGACGAGTATGACGACGCGCCCATCTCCCGGGCGGAAGCATGGTTTCGGGCGCACGGAGACAAGACGCGGCTGATGAAGACCCTCTACCTGAAAGGCTATACCGAGTACAATGCGAAGGACTACAACGATGCCGTCGTATCCCTGACCGAAGGACTCCGCCTTGCCGAAATGCAGGGAGACGACTTCTACGCCGGCCTCTGCTGCCGGGAACTCGGGGCTGTTTTCGCCGCGACCTTTTCCGAAAAAGAAGCGCTGGATTATAGTTTGAAAGCATTGGACCATTTTAAAAGTGCGGAGAGACCAGTCCATATCAGGTATCAAATCTTGAAAGTGGGACAATGTTATTTGAGTGCTGGGAGGAGAGATGAAGCGGGGGCATCATTTCAATCCGCGATTGAGGAGGGGCGGCGTGTAAAAGATACGACGTTGATCGCTCAAGCAACTCGGGAATACGCAAATAGCCTGGTAGGTTATTCGGATCCGGATGTCCCGTTGAAGATGTATTCTTATATCAACGATACGCTTCGTTTCCCTTTGGGGAGCAGCAGCTCTTATGCTTTCTGGGCCAGGGCTCATGCTCTCAAAGGGGATATTGATAAATCTGCCAGTCTTTTTTCGATAGCGTATTCTTTGGTAAAAACGGATCGCCAAAAGTATATTGTTGATTACCAACGTTTTTTATCTGCAGAAGATCAATCTGATTCAGAAGGGGCATTAGATGCTGTCAGAGATGTCCTTATATATGCCACGGGTAAAGAATATCTTCTGCTGGACGAGTCAGCATCAGAATCACAAACCAGATATATTCAAGAGAGGGAAAGAAATCTTGTTCTTGAAAACAAACTGTCCCGTCAACGATTTTACCTTATGGTATTAGCTTCTATTCTGGTTCTGTTGATATTTACGTTCATTTTTATCCATGTCCTTCGATTGTTGAATGAGCGTCGTCTTCGCCTGCAGAAAGAAAAGGGAGAATTGGTGGATCGTATCAACACACTGTCTGCCTCTCACTCATTAAACTTAAAAGAAACTGCCCGTTCCGGCATGCGTTTTTTTGATACATTGGCGCAGACCTATTGGCAAAAACAGGAGCATCGTATTGTTCCCCAACTGGAAAGTATCCTAAAAGGGCTGGTCTCGGATGAAAAAGTCATTGATGGATTAGTCAAGACCTTGAACAATACGCGTGGCGATATTATGGTCAGGCTGACACAGCAGATTCCTACGTTGAAGAAAACAGATATTATTTTATTCTGTTATCTTGCTTCCCAATTGGGACACAATACGATCTGCCTGATCCTCGATAAGAACCCCGGTGCCGTCAATGCACAGGTCTATCGCCTCCGGAACAAAATCGCCGGCTCCGATGCCCCCGACAAGGCCGAGTTCCTCGATGCAATAGCTAAGTAGCTGTAGCATAAGCAGTTATATGATCTTTTGTCCGGTTCTTGCAATTGCTTGACTATCAAGCGGTTGCAGGCTCGGTAATTCTTGCAATTTGTCACTATTTCGTAGATTGCTGATTATTAATAAATTACAATGGTATGTTTGGCTGGATTCGTCATTAATTATTTTGTTGATCGTATTACAAGCTTTGTGGTTTTTTGTATCTTTGTCAAAAGCGGGAGCAATCCTCGTCGCCAACTACGAACAATCTAATAATTAGCGATATGAAAAAATTCCTCTTTTCTTTATTGGCTGCTATTCTGATACTGGGCTTGAATGTCCATGCGCAGGTTCGGACGCAGTCCAACCATTCGGTTTCAGCGAATATCCTCGGCCTGGAGTATAGTTATGAACAGTCGCTGGGCGGGAGCTGGACGATCATCGGTAGAGTCGGAGCGGAACCGATCGTTACTTCTTCCGTCCTTACGAAAAACAAGGTGGAAGTTACGACGAAGGCCAAGCCTGCTATTACGATCGAGCCCCGTTTCTATACGAGTCTGCAGCGGCGGGACCGTCTCGGAAAGAATACGACGAACAACAGGGCCAATTTTATCATGTTGCAGTTG
>ODAI014647705.1_pt1 | contig 16677 bp, 7 predicted proteins | sample 1539321 | NCBI WGS metagenome assembly ODAI01 (sample SAMN02144231, study PRJEB22623) | gut metagenome | biome: sheep rumen | host: Ovis aries | place: New Zealand | reverse complement strand
GAGCCCTGGCCATGCACCCCAAGATCCTCCTCTTCGACGAGCCGACCAGCGCCCTGGACCCTACCATGGTTTCCGAGGTCCTCTCAGCCATCCGCGACCTGGCCGGCACCGGCCTGACCATGCTGATCGTGACCCACGAGATGCGCCTGGCCAGAAACGTTTCCGACCGCGTCTTCTTCATGAACGAAGGCGAGATCTACGAAGAGGGAACTCCCGAGGAGATCTTCGACCATCCCCGCCGCGAGGCCACCAGAAATTTCATCTTCCGCATTCGGAACTGGGACTACAGGCTCTCCGTCACCGAACAGGACTTCCACGGCATGATGGGATCCCTGGAGAAATTCTGCAAGGACCAGTTCCTGGGCAGACGCCAGGCAACCAACTGCCAGCTGGCCGTAGAAGAACTTGCCACCTCCTTCCTCCTGCCCGCCATCAAAGAAACAGGACAGGGCTCCCTCAGCCTCACCCTCCATGCCGGCGAAGAAGGCACCATCCGCCATCTCACGATCGACGGCAGCGACTTCCCCGAATGGAAAAAACTTGCAGCCAGACTGACGGAGGCAATTCCCGCAGAGGAAGGTACAGAAAATACCTCTGGCAGAACGACACCGGAGGATGAGGGTACGGAAATGATTTCCGCAGAAACAATGGAGACGGCGAAAACGAAAAAAACGAAGAAAGAGACTGCGAAACAGGGAACAGAGAGGACGAAACCTACCGGAAGTGGGGCAGAAGGAGAGACCATAGAAGAAGCCTCCACTGCGATCCTTTCAAGCCTGCTCAGACGGCTGCCTGAGGAGGGAGAGGGCGAAGACAGTGCCGAGATGATGAATTTCAAAATATTGTGATAGAAAATGTAAAAGATACTCAAAGATATAACATACATTTACTGATGAAATAACAGAAGAAAGTGAGAAGAACTAATTACGGAGAAATAGAAAGCTTGAAGTAATGTTGAAGGTCTGGATATTTTTTCAAAAGAACTGAAGAACAGAAGGATGTCTATTCTTTACACTTTCCAGTTAATATAAGGTGTTTATATGAGCAAATATTCTGTTGGGCAAAAGGTTATATTAAAATCTGATAGAAGTATCAGTGGCGTTATTTTTAAGGTGAATCAGGGATATCCTGAAACCAGATATACTGTTTTTACAACTTCTGGAGAAAGGACCTGTTATGAATCCCAATTGATTCCGGAAGAGGCGGAAGAAGAGATTCAGCATGTTGATTCAGAGAGGTTTCATGCCGGAATTACTGCATCGCTCATACGTAACCCTACTATTTCTTCGTTATATTCACTGAATACAGCACGGATTGACTTTATTCCACATCAGTTCAGACCTGTATTGAAGTTCATTCGCTCAGACCGACCGCGATTGCTGATTGCAGATGGCGTAGGAGTTGGAAAAACGATTGAAGCGGGCTTGATTATTCGAGAACTTGAAGCACGTAGAAATCTGAAATCGGTTCTGGTTATCTGTCCTCGTCCACTTGTTACTGAAAAGAAGTGGGAAACAGAGATGATGAGACGATTCGGAGAAGAATTCATTCCCTTAGATGGATCTCTTTTTCGCCATTGCATAGACGAGATGGATATGGAGGATTGGCCGGATCATTATAAAAAAGCTATTATTCCCTATTCTCTTTTTGACGAGGGAAATGTATATGGAACTAAAAAACATAAAGGGCTTATGGAAGTTGACCCACCTAAATTTGATCTTGTAATTGTTGACGAGGCTCATCACATCAGAAACACGGCAACCTATGCATACAGGGCTGTCAGCAGGTTTTGTGATGCGGCGGAGGCAGTAGTTTTACTGACTGCGACACCTGTTCAGCTTGAATATGATGACTTGTATGTTCTTCTCAATCTGTTAAGACCTGATTTAGTCATTGACAGGAAAACATTTTATGGTATGGCTGAGCCAAATCAGTTTATTAATAAAGCCGCAGCTATTGTGCGAGGCTTTGGAGAGGGGTGGAAAACAGAAGCTCGTTCACAGATTCAGTTGGCCGTTGAAACAGATTGGGGAGATAAGGTTTTTCGAGGAAATCCTTCAGTAAATAACATTCTCTCAACTCTGGGGAAGGATGAGATTTCTGCCGAACAACGTGTTGAACTTATTTCAAACATCGAAGATATGCATACCTTCTCAAATATTATCAGCCGTACAAGAAGAAGGGACATAGGAGAATTCACAATACGTAAACCGTACACGGTTACTGTTAATTTTACTCCTGAACAAAGAGTATTGCATGACGGTATTCTGAAGATTACCCATGAGATACTGTCTATGGTGCATTGTACTGATAATACAAAGTTTATGATGACCACAATCAGGCGTCAGACAGCAAGCTGTCTATTTGGATTGGTTCCAATGCTTAGAAGCATTTTGTACCGGCATTTTGATGAAATATCAGATGATGACGAGATACTGGATTGGAAAGTTACGGCAGATGGTAAAGACAATAAATCTATAAGGGAACAAATAGAAGACATTTTGAGTCTGGCTGAAAAGCTTCCTCCTGAAGATCCAAAATTTGACGCTTTAATGGAGATTATACAGAGGAAAATCAGGGAAGATAAAAATAAAATAATGATTTTCAGCAGCTTCAAGCACACTCTTCGGTATCTGGATAAGAGACTGTCCAAACAGGGGTTCCGAGTTGGAATGATTCATGGTGGTGTACCAGACGAAGATAGACGTGCTCTTCGTGCCCGGTTTGACCCGGAGATTACGAAAAAGGAAAGTGACAGTGCTCTTGATATTCTATTATTTTCAGAAGTTGGATGTGAAGGATTAGACTATCAATTTTGCGATTGTATAATCAATTATGATCTGCCCTGGAACCCGATGAGGGTTGAGCAGAGGATTGGACGTATAGATCGAAACGGACAGACAAGCGAAAGTGTTGCAATTTATAACATGGTCACACCGGGGACAGTGGACGCTGATATTTACGAAAGATGTCTTCTTCGTATTGGGGTGTTCCACAGTTCAATAGGCGACTGTGAGGAAATCCTGGGCGAACTGACTAACGAAATCAGAAAACTTGTAGACAATGTAGATCTGACAGATGAAGACCGGAGAGAAAAGCTTCAACAGATTACTGACAACAAAATCAGGCTGGTAAAAGAGCAGGAAGCATTGGAAGAAAAACAAAGAGATTTGTTTGGCATTCATGTCCCCCAATCTGTATTTGACCGTGAATTGAAAAATGCGACTAACTTTTGGTTGTCTCCGGTAAATGTCCAGAATCTTGTTTCGTGTTTCCTGAAGAAACGTCTTCATACAGACAAAGATTATATTCTCGGAACTAAAGGAGTAAAGAAACTCCGAATATCTCAGGAAGCGCGTATTGCACTCTTGGATGATTATAAGAAACTAAAGTTTCCCAGGAATAAAATAAATAACAGGTGGCGCGATTGGCTTTCTTCCGGTGAGCAGTTTTTGGATATTACATTTGACAGCAAATGTTCGAAAGATAACCCGGAAGTAACGCTTCTTTCTATAACACATCCTTTGGTAATCGAAGCTGCCAAATCTCTAAAGGATGACAAAAAAGTAGTTGCATCATTGAAGGTTATAACAGATAAGTACTTTCCGGGAGAATATCCTTTTGCGGTTTATCAGTGGGTTATATCAGGAGAAAGGGAAGATATTCAGCTGGTACCGGTTTCAGCAGACAGGAAATTGAACAACATTCTGTTCGAGCTGCTTAAGGTAAGCGAAGGAGTTGATTCTGCAATAGATGTTGATGAAAATGTATGGGATGAAGTAGATCGTATTCACTATGACGAATGGACTGCTGCACTAGAGGACCACAAGAAAAAAACAGCAGAGTTAATCACCTATAAAGAGGCGAGCCTTAGAACCAGCCATGCTGCCCGTATGTCTTCACTAGAGGAGGCGTTGGAAAAGTATGGAAATAAACGAAGATATGTACAGATGATGAACGGAAAAATACGTACTGCACAAGAAGATTTTGATATTCACATGTCGAGACTGAAATCAGCAAAAGAACATGCTGATATATTGTTTGACTTGCTGGCTTATGGAGTTTTGATAGTTGAGAATCCGAGAGGATAATGTCACTTAATTAGAAACTTTTGATAGGTTTTGATGGTAGTTCCTTTTCAGAAAACAGGATGAATAGTATGAGTACTGCTGCAGATTTTTACCAGACAATTAGAGAATCAAATGTAATTAAATACGGTACAGAATTTAAAAAAATTCTGAATATCATAATCAACCAGTACAGTGACAGAACACACTTTATATATGAGATTCTTCAGAACGCGGAAGACGCTGGTGCGACATACATCAAATTTCATCTGGAAAAGAATCAGCTTGTGATTATTCATAACGGACGTCCCTTTAATGAAGAAGATATCACGGGAGTATGCGGAATTGCTGATGGGACAAAGTCGGACGGTACTAGAATAGGTCATTTCGGAATAGGATTTAAATCCGTCTATTGTTATACCGAGCGTCCCAGAATTTATTCGGGAAAATACTGCTTCGTGATAAAGGACCAGCTGTTCCCGGAGGAAATCCCCTCACGCAAAGGCGTAGCCTTTGAAGAAACATGTATGGTGCTTCCGTTTGACAAAAGTGATGTCCTTCCGGAAGTGGCGTTTCTGGAAATAAAGACGGCACTGACTAAAAAAATAACAGCGGAAAGTATTCTGGTTCTGAACAATATTTCTGATATTGAAATTAAAAGTGTCGATTACGCAAATATTATTGAGATTAGTAAAGAAAAGTATCCTCTGGATAAAGCGACATTTCCTGATAATGTTTTCAGCCTGAGTCTAAGGACGACCATCACTAATACAGCTACCGAAAAGAAAACTACTAAGGACAGTGATTATCTGTTCTTTACTGATGCTAATAAAAAAGAAGCAACTGCCATAATATTCAATGTCGAAGGGAAGGAACTGAAACCTGTCCGTAACAGCAAAATATATGCATATTTTCCTACTGCTAAGGAGGCACACCAAAACTTCTATATCCATGCTCCATTTGATACCACGCCGGCCAGAGATAATTTCAAGGAAGGCGCAGAGTATGGAAAACATAATATTGAGCTCATAAAGAATATAGGGGAATTAATCTGGTTTTCTTTAAAGTGGATGAAAGAACATAAATATTTGTCTGCATCGGGCTTAAATACCGTATTTCCCTTATATGAGTATGAAGAAGATGACATTCTCTATGGCATCTATCAAAATAGCTTAGCCATTATACGTGAGGAAGAAATACTCCCTACCAGTGAGCCGGGTGTATTTAAAAATATTAAAGATGTGTGTGCTCCACGATGGAGTGTTATTGTTGATGTCTTTGACGTGGAAGATCTCAGGAGATTAACACACAGGAGAAATCTCAGTTGGCTCGCGAAGGAAATGGCTACGGAGGCCTATTCGACTTTTAGATCGTTTCTAAGCAATAATTTTAAACTTGACATTCTGGACTGGAAAGATTTGGTCCAGAGAATGGATGCTCTTTTCCTCAAGCAGAAATCTGTGGGATGGATGGCAAAACTGTTCGAGAGAATCGAATCTTATTGTATCCAGTCTTCAAAATATAGTGGTCATGGCATTAATGCAGAGGTCATCCCTTTTGTAAGGACTAAGGACGGGGAGCAAATCTGCGCAAGAGATGCTGATGGAAAATTGCAAGTTTACCTTAATAATCCAGAGATAGCAACATATATAATTGAATACTCTTTCCTGCAGAATAGTATAATACGCAGCTTTTATGAGAGAGCACTGAGAATTCCTGAATATGATATTAATCAGGAAGTCACAGAAAACATCCTTCCAAAATATGAAACGGATAAACCTGCTTTTAAGACAACAAATCATTTTAAGGAGAACATAGAAGACCTCAAAACCATCAAGAATGCCCTGGTAGCTAATTCCGGTATTGTCAAAACTGTAAAGGAGAGCTATATCCTGACGGATGGAAATGGATGGGTTAAACCAACAGAATTATATATCAGGTCGGATGATCCCCGCACGGGATACTCTCTTGTAAAAGGAATACTATCCTTAAAATTTCTGTCTGATAACTATATGACAGGGGCATTTTCCAGCCTGAATTTAGATGAGGAATTCTTTAAAAAAATTGGTTGTAATAAAGGTCTGCGTGTTATTGAGGCGTCAGATGAAGACTACTTAAAGGCTGTCAGTATTTATCTTGGGGAAAAAACAGCTGCGGATTTAAATGTACATGTTCTTCGAAAAAAACATGTGTCAAGCAAGATGAAATGGCGCTTCAACTATGAAGGATTTCCTGAAGTTTTTTCAAATATGAGCAAGAAAAAATCTCTTGCCATTGCCAGATTCCTAAATCCGCATACCGATGATTTTGACATCATGGGAGAAATAGTTGGAGCTGACAACAAACAGTTCGTTGGAGAAAAAGTCAATGCCAGATCTGCCTATTCGATGCTGGGATTGCAGCTTAGCTATGAAAAATGGATATATATTAAGGACAATCCGGAACCCTATAGTCCTGTAGAGATAGAAAAGAAGAATATACTTCCTGAGTATGGTCCGCTAAAACGAATAGTTGATGTTCTGCCGTTTAAAAAGATAGATGATGTATTGGACAAATGGTTGAGCTCAAATATAAAAAACAAAAATGATATTGAGTTGGTAAGACACTATTTTGGAGATCCTGACAAAATGCTCCAAATGGCAAAGAGATTTGCGGAAAGTGAAGCGAAGTCTGCCGCTAAGGCAGGAAAAAGCAAGTCAGCAAAGGACCTGATTAAGAACGGGGACAAAAAGCAAAGTGCGCAGGGCAGAGAGTCAGATAATCTGGACATCAATGCAATTTCCGAGGCTGCTAAGAAAAAGAGAGAAAAAAAGCTGGAGGAACAATTCGCTGCATCGATGGATCATTTTACAAGAGTGACTAAGGGTGTGTATTTTGCTAACAGAGAAAGTAATAATGAAGAGAGATTGTTTTTAGAACAGGAATACGACGGACATTGCCAGATGTGTTTGAAGCAGATTATAAAACACAATGGCCAGCACTATTTTGAAGCTATAAATATTATCAAATTCAATGATTTGAATGAAAGGCTTTCAGGGACCGGTAAGCTGGGATGGAATTCTCTTTGCATGTGTCCCAATTGCGCTGCGGAATACAATTACTGCTCTAAAAAAATATCTACGATTTATGACCAGGTTATGGCGACAGAGGTGGAAGCCGATTGCGATGATTATATTGGAATCCAGGTTGAGATACCGGAAGGAAAAAGGCGAACGATTAGATACAGTCCGAGACACTTCCTGGCATTAAAAACAGTTCTTAAGTTGCTTTCGGATGAAACCGAGCATTAAAGGCGAGATAATGGTATGGCATTAAGTTTCTTTAAAAAACGAGATATTGATGAAATGGATATCAACGATATCCCCGAGGAGTTTATCAACTATTTTGAATCATTGGATGATGAGGGAAAAACAGCTCTTATCGGTCAAAGAAGAGAGCTGGCCGATGCACTGGGATTTAGCCTTGAAAAAAATGGTGCTGATCAGGAAGAGCCAAATGTGAATTCTGCTCAAGAGGATGCACTTAATGGGACAGAAAACATGAACCAGGAAGCGCAGACTGAGCCATCTGATCTTTCCGATAGTGAATCAGATGATTCTGAACTTACCACTGAACCTGATGATTCGGCGGATGAACTGTCCGAAAGGATCAAGATAAATGCGTATGCAGGACAGAAGCTTGACAATATCCTCAAAGACAATATGTCACCATTCGAAGTACTGGCAATAGGCGACAATGAAACAAAATGTATGCTGCATAATACGCCTTTTAAAGAAAAGAACATCCGATTTAATGTTACGGATTATCCTACATTCGGAGTAAATGTGAAGATATGCAGGCAGTGCCAGCGCCTGTATATGGAAATATCCAAAATGGATGATGTTCATACCAGGTTGATGAGCAGGAATATTCCACATACTTTTTACAATCTGGATACTACAAAAAAATATCTGCAGGATCAGATTAAACCGTATCAATTTACCGAAAAAAGTCGGTTATATATCCAGAATACATGGGTTGAGGAAAGCCCTACATGTGTCTGCACTTTGGAAAGCCCTAAGCTGCATATGATTCCATGTGAAAAAACATTCAAAGGGAGGACAATTTCCTTTACGGGATATCGATGTGAAAAATGTCAAAGGATATATGTACGCAGCAGGGCTGCTGCTTTGGAAATAGAAGATGAGTGTACAGCACGTGGCATACCCGGTATAAAGAGGTTAATTATTAATAGAAAAATTCCGAACAAGGCATCTATTCCTCAGAAAAATATTCAGCCGGATTATTTTATAAAAAATGGTTATCGTCTCGTAGATCTTTCGAATAAACCGGATAGATATTACAGACTTTTGGAAGACGATGTTCTTGTGGTTTCCGATGTAAAAGCCTGTATGCTGGATGGACACAATACCAAAGACATCACAGTATTAATTAATGTAGATGAGAAAAAAACAGAAGAGAGAAATGTATATGCCTGTGAAGCTGGATTCTGTATTGACTGCATGAAATACTACATTACCGAAGAAGACTATAATGCAGTTTATACACGAGGCCGGCCTGAGGTCACCGTGATAATAGATTTAGATAAAAACAATTACCATATTACTTCTGGAAATGAGTTTAATGTTGAAAGAGGGAGACTTAAAGAAGTTGAGGATACTCTGCAAGGAGAAACTTCAAAGATTACGAGCAAATCAGACTATATAAGTAAATACGCAACCGGAGATTATGATGATGGCGGGCTGAAGTTTGCAAAACAATATAGCGTAGATAAGTATGGGGACACTTTGGAAGCTCTGTATGGATACATGCCAAAACCATATTCATACAGAGTAGACATAACATCAGAAGATGAGTCCGAGACCTTTTATATTGGCGCATCGGATATTGTCTTAAATGGAAGGCAGTATGTTATCTCTGCAAACAGCTCCTTCGGTCATGACCTTGTCAATTATCAGACAACCGAGATTACAAAAAACGGCAAGAAATACGCTATAAAGCTTACAAGGCAATTTGATATCGGGAATGCAATACTATATAGCTATTCAAATGTCAGAACGGATGAAGATACAATTTTCAAGAAAGGAATTACAGATCCGTTTCTTATTCGCGTGCTTAATATGCGAAAGAAGCAGCATAATCTTACAGATATTTTTGTCACGATACAGGAAAACCAGAATAAGATTGTCAATACCAAATTTGATAAAAACATAATTGTTCAGGGCTGTGCCGGCTCCGGAAAGACAATGGTTATGCTGCACAGGCTGTCTGCACTTAGCTACAAGAATAAAGGATTTAACTTCAGCGCAAGCGCGTTGATCCTTACTCCAAATGAACATTTTACCCTTCATATAAAGGGACTCTCTGAAGATTTGCAGATTAGATATATCAGAAAGCTTACGGTTGAACAATATTATCTGGACACCTTGCTGGAATACAGCAAAGATTTTGAAATAAAGGGAAAGATTTCCACGGAGATGATAGTCCCCCAGGATTTCGTGAATTATGTTTATTCTGATCTTTTCAGAAGCGCACTTCCTAAAGCTTTTAAAAAGGTGATCAGCAGAAGAAATGCATTATCCGAGAGCATTAATGAGCTTGCCGCTGCTATGGGCATCGAAAAGAGAGTTTATACATTTGAAGACAACGATTATGTTGTAGAGCAGCTGCGTTCGGGGATCCAGACGCTGAAAGGTGTTTTGAAACTGAGAGATGAAGAATATGAAAAGGCACTAAGTGAGTTTGAAAAGCGTGTTCTCAGAAAAGATTTCCTCACTGAAAAAGTATCTGATCCTCAAAAATTCTGGGCAAACATGTTGGATGAGGTGCTTCCCCGCACGTTTGAAAAAATTACAGAATATCAGGATAATCAGACGGCACATATTGCAGAAATGCAAACAAAGCTTGAGGAGCTGAGAAATCAGCGGAACAGAGGAATTGAATCGGAGAATTTGCAGGAAGAACGCCGAAAGAGAATCGCATTAAACAATAAGATTTCAGCGATAGAACTCCAAATACATAATTCATTCCAGAATCTGCAAAAAGAAATGAAGGTACTAAATCCCTCACTTGATAACAAGACCTCTGAAGAAGTGCTTCAATGGATTCGTGATGTATCGACTATTGTTTCAGAGGTGAGACAGGAAGTACGGCTTTGTGACCGGCTTTTGGAAGATTATAAAAGATACGAAGAAGAACTTGCAGGAATTGATATTTCCATTGCAGAAGCGAAAGAGATTTTAAAAAAGGCAGAGCTTGACAGGTTTTCTGAAGATATTAAGAGAAAAGTTGAGGCGCTTGAGGAAGCCGTATTTAAATATTCTTTGCAAAATACATTTCAGATGGTTTTTGATGAAACCACTGCTGACTATCGAAGAGACCACTCAATAAAAAAAATCAGAGGCAACTACCACAGATATGACTTGTATGCGAGGCTGCTATTCGCTCAGTGCTACTATAAGCATAATCCTGGAAGAATCCGGTTTATGTGTATCGATGAGGGTCAGGATATTTCCGTTAATGAATACAGACTGATACGGGATTTGAATAATAACAGCACAGTATTCAATATATTCGGAGATGTCAACCAACTGATGAAAAGCGGGCGGGGTATCTCCAATTGGGGAGAATTAGATAAAATAATCGGGACAAAAAAATATTATCTGAACGAAAACTATAGAAATACAAATCAGATTACCCGCTTTTGTAATAAAAGCTTTGAGATGGATGTTAAACTTACTGGTGTTGATGGCAAAAATGTCAGAGAAATATTAAGAAAAGATTTGGAAACTGAATTCGCTTCGCTGGGAGTAATTACAGAAAGGATTGCTCTATTACTTCCGAGAAAGGTCATTAAAAACCGCTACCTAAAAAAAGAACTGCTTCCGGAAACCCTAAAGGACTGTATCGACGACAAACTTGAAATTGGTCATATTACCTGTATGTATGTCGATGAGATAAAGGGCATAGAATTTGATAAAGCATATGTGGTCTCGAAAGGCATGTCAAAAAGCGAAAAGTACATAGCTTACACCAGAGCTCTGTCAGAACTTATTATTGTTGTTGATGAAAAAATTAAAGGATAACTGACGGACTTCAGACCGCAGGAAAGATTAGTCTTTAAAGTGTATGAATATGGATACTAATAAAACACTTGATTATTACAACAACAACGCCCAGCGCTTCATATCGGATACCCTGGATGTCGAATTTTCCGACATCCAGGACCGGTTCCTCGCCGAGTTGCAGCCCGGAGCCTTGATCCTTGATTTTGGCTGCGGTTCCGGCCGCGACAGTCGATATTTCCTTCAAAAAGGATACAAGGTTGAGGCATGCGACGGGTCGGAAGAGATGGTGAAAACAGCCACCCGAAACGCGGGAATTCCTGTCAAACAGATGCTGTTTTCTGAACTGGATGAGCAGGAAAAATATGATGGAATATTTGCCTGCTCATCGATTCTGCATGTGCCGTCAGCAGAGCTTCCGGACATTATCAGTAAGATGAAGAAAGCTACGAAGAAAGGCGGCGTGCTGTACGTTTCTTTTAAATACGGATCCTTTGAGGGAGTCCGTAATGGCAGATACTTTACAGACTTAACAGAGGAGAGCCTCAAACAGATCCTTGATCAGGTAGGCGGAATGGACGTTATCAGCACTGGCATTACAGGCGATGCCAGACCGGGAAGAGAAGACGAGAAATGGCTGAATGTATTGCTTCGCAGGAGAGCTTAAATAATTCAATCGAATATGGTCAGAGTGAATTACTGAGACGAATCCAGGAAGACTGCGGACTGAAGCTGGCAGAAAACTATTACTATGATGAAAAGCATCACTCCGCAGTTCTGCTCTGTGATAAAACCTGTGTCATACTGGATTTTGATCTTTGCTCCGTTGATGAGAACAGTGAAAAGATTTTTGACTACTCAAAATACTGTGAGATGCAGAATGCCTGGATGCTTTCCTCTGACAGATTATTCCGTTTCTATATTCCTGCGGAAATGTTTTCCGGGAAACCGGATTCAGCTGAATCTACAGATTCCTCCAGGGAAATCAGAAGAACAGATTTCAGCCAACCGATTTGTGATGAAATCAGTCACTGGCTGACGCTGGATCCTGAGAATATCGAGGTCAGTGATAACGGCGGGTCATTTGATAAAGGACATATCGATAATACTCCTCTCGAGAAGACGTTTGAGGATTTATTTATCGACGCCTATGGATATGATTCCTTAAATTATCTACAGAAAGAGTACTCCATCTCTCTGAATGAGGGAAGAAACGCTTTCGTCGACTATGTCATTGAGACTGTTGAAGGCACTTTTGCTGTTGAGGAAAACGGTGTGCGTTATCATCACCCGCAGATCATTCATCTGGCAGCTTACAGCAGGCAGCTGGAAAAGCAGAATACACTGAGTCTTCTGGGATTCAAAACCTATAGGTTTTCTTTTGAAAACCTGCGTTTCCGGGAGCAGGCAATCGACAGTATCAGGACATTTTTCGGACCAAAAAGCGGCTTCCGCAATGCCCATCTGATCAAAGGGACAAGACCTTTCGCTCTCTATACCCATCAGGAGACCTTTCTGAAGGAAATGAACGAAGCCCGTGAGAAAGGTGTCACCACATCTTTGATCGTCAGCCCGACCGGGTCCGGAAAGTCACAGATTGCAATCGAAGATATCAATGAACTTCAGATTGAGGGCAAGATCAGCCGCGTACTGATCATGGTTCCGACAACACGCATTCGGGAGGACTGGGAAGAGCGTCTCAAATCCTACAGGGGCAAACTTGATATCACCATCGACCTTTATAACAGGTCATTTCTGAGAAGAAATAACACACCGCCGGATTACTATGATTATCTGCTGTTTGATGAAGCACAGCACGCGCAGGCAGCAAACTGCTCCAAGACACTGCAATTCTTTACACCCAAATATCTTGTTGGACTTACAGCAACTCCTGACCGTCTGGACCACAAAAAACTGGAAGATATCTTCGGTCATTACAAGACATCGATGACACTGAAGGAAGCTGTTGACAAGGATATCATCGCAAATATCCGTTGCTTCCGGCTTCTTTCCAATATCGATCTCTCCATGGTCCGTTATAACGGAAAAGATTATAACTACGCGGATCTGGAAAAGACTCTGATTGTGGAATCCCGCAACGAGCTCATCGTAAAAACATTAAAGAAATACTTCTTCCCCAGGGAGGATTTTTATAAGCAGGGGATACTGTTTTGTGTGAACGTCAGCCACTGTAAAAAACTGGAAAAACTAATGGCAGCTGCCGGATTTAAAGCGAAAGCTGTTTACGGAGGCAATAAGCACAACGATGAAATCTTTGAGAAATACGCGAATAGGGAAATCCAGTTCCTTATTTCATGCCAGCTGATTTCGGAAGGATGGGATTCCCCCCAGACCGAAGTGGTTGTCATGGCACGTCCGACCCTGTCGAAAGTACTCTACACACAGCAGATCGGGCGCGGCGTCCGCAAATATCCCGGAAAAGAATGCCTCTATGTTATCGATGTGGTCGACAACTATGAAGGAAAACTTTCCCCGATGAACTTCAATGCCCTTTTTGGCCTGTCTCAGTATTCAGATTTTATGGGCGTCAAAAACAACGATCACGACTACCTGTCAATACTAGGACTGAACGAAACAGAGATAGCAATGCAGGAGATTGACATCCATACATTCGAAGAAAAATACAAGGATTATCTTTCTCCTGAACAGGCGGCACGCGAACTTTTCATCGGTACCGCAACAATTATGAGCTGGTACAGGAAAGACAACTCCATCAGCTCCCTGCAGCTTCCCATCGGATCGCGAATGGTTCCGTATTTTTCAACAGACGACATAGAAGCAATCCGCGAAACCCGTGGACTCGGTCGCCACGACGATACAACCATCCTCAAGGATTTTGAGGATTTTATCGATGAAAATACCCTGACATTCTCCTTTAAACTGATTTTCATGCTCAGCATGCTGAAACTGGCAGATAAGGAGGGCGAGGTTAATATCGATGATCTAATCAGCGAATACCGCGCATTCTATGTCGACAGGATAGAACGCGGACTCCCGGTAGACAGACCGAACTGTGCATATACAAAAGAATTCCTCGACGATTTCGTCAAGGTAAAAAGATCCATCCTGACCAACCCTTTTGAAAAGTTTGAGCGCAAACGCTTTGTCTATTACTCAAAGGATCTGAATATGCTGTCTTTCCATCCGGCACTGTGGGAGCAGATGACGGAGGAGAAGAAGCAAGTAATCAGGGAGAAGGAAGAGTGGTTTCTGAAAGAGTATTATGCAAAAATATCCTAACTGAATGGTCTATTATAATATATCGGAGGAGCAAAGACACTGTTGGAAATAGGATAAATAGTAACAACTGGAACAGATAGAAACATTATATCATTATACTTAAGGAATCCAATAGATGCCATAAAAGTGTTATAAACGAGAAGAAGTTTAACCATTTTACCCGACAACACGGTTAAGAATAATGAAGAGAAGAACTGGTTTTAGAAAGAAATGTAGGGAAGTAGATGGAATAATTGAGAAATTGGTTGTTGCAAAACAAAGAAATTAAATTATATGAATCAATCCTAAATTATTTAACTGCACCAGATTGTTATGACTGCCAGACCATAATTGGTTGTGCACCAACAGAGATAAAAGAAAATCTTCAAGAACAACTAAATGAGGCAATGTGTCTTTTTGCTACGGAAAAAGTATTGTACACCGCACATTACACATATGGCCAAAATATTATTTGGAATGAAGTTTTAAAGACATATCGGATTCTTGATCAACAGAAATGCATAATTGAGAAAGTCGCACTTTCCCCAGATATTTCTAATTATGATATAGCAATGAGAGAGGTGAAGAAGGTATTATACCCATATTCTAGGATGCAGATAGCGTTATCGGATTTAGAAGAAACCTTAGGGAGACTTCAAGCGTATTACATATAAAGCAAGAGGAGGCTGCCCAAGAGGCTGGAAGACGTGAGGGACAGCTGAGCCGGCATGATAACGGGGGCACTGTATTACGATCAATTCTTATTTCATATATCCTGGTATCCTGGAAATGACTCTGTCAGCCAGGGAGACTTAGGGAGACTTAGCGGACACGGTGAGTTAGCAATTCCAAAATGGTTCTGGAAGTGCCAAACTGGCATCGGTTTTTTCTCAACTATATTACGCTATTATCCATTTACAGTATCGAACGCGATACTCCGTTTGGATTCAACCAGTCGTGGAGAAGACAGGAATTACCTTAATAAGGGTATATATCCATACTTGCAATTAAAGGGGAAACAATGGATACAGACAAGCTTGTGGGGCACGCGGTCACGCATAATATTTGGGGTACGGGGATAATCATCTCCGCAGATAGTAAGTACTTAATTGTTTCCTATAACGAGGTGGGAGAGAAGAAATATCAGTTTCCCAAAGCTTTTGAGTCATTTCTGACGATGGATGATGATTCCCTGCAAAAAGAGATTCTGGAAGAGATGCGAAGACTTCCAAAACCTGAAAAAGAAACATTCCAGCCTGTCAAGAGAACGCTGCACTTCGATTCTGAAGAGTCAGCTGAAAAATCAAGCAGATTAATAGGATCAAAAGAGTCCTCCAGGAAAAGAGATCGAACCAGTTTGCGTAATAATTCCTTGCAAGAACGGAATAAACACTACATGACAAGGAATATTGCATTCAAGTGTACCTACAATGATGGTGGAAAAGAAGTAAACGGAATTGGATTCTTGAAAGTTTGTAGCAATGATTTGATTCAGCAGCACATTCACGATGGAAGGAGATGGTGCTCTACGCCAGGGTGTCCTTGCAAGCAATATTCAGACGGGATATTGAGCAGGCAGGAACTGGATGCACTTAGGGAAAACAAATCATTAATTTGCTACGAAAGCTGTATGCTTGAGGAGTGGAAGGCACAAGCAGGTACAATCAGAAATGGAATGCGTGAAGGAGAGCGAATTAAGATAAAAAATGCCTTAAAAAACAGCGTTGCCATATTGACGACGAGACTTCCCGGGGCATCAGAGAAGGAGCGATTCATATTTGGACTGTTTTTAATTGATGATGTATATGAGGGCGATGATAATACTTCTGGATATGTATCTGCCCAATCAAAATATCGCCTGTTTTTTACTATTGAAGAAGCCAGGAAACTTCAGTATTGGAAATATCATGCCAACAAGAATAATCCATCAAAACCATTATGGGGAACCGGATTGTTTCGTTACGTTTCAGAAATTGAAGGTGCCCAGATTCTCAGGGATGCTGTTGCCATAAAGAAGGGGGCAGAGGGCAAGATGCTTGCAAGAGATTTTTATGATTATTATTGCTCGATCTGTCGATTGACTCATGACGATATCGGCATACCAGAAGGTGCGTTAACAAGGAGATTATAAGCTACAGTAATCAAAGGTATGCTTGTGAGGGTGAAAGAATACAAAACGTATGATTGATATAACTTTCGATTTCCGATCGGATTCAAAGGGCAGGGATCCTGATACCTACAGCCCGACACTAAATGCATATCACAGGGCTCTTTGGAGCAAAGAGCTTCCCAATGGTGAGGTAATG
>ODAI014277001.1_pt1 | contig 16677 bp, 18 predicted proteins | sample 1539321 | NCBI WGS metagenome assembly ODAI01 (sample SAMN02144231, study PRJEB22623) | gut metagenome | biome: sheep rumen | host: Ovis aries | place: New Zealand | reverse complement strand
AAAAGCATGGGAACCGTACTACAAAAAACCAGCCCCCCGTGTGTAGTGCCATGACTACAACACGAGGGGCTGCAACTGAAACGCGCGGGCCTGTCCGGGGCCACACCCTATTCTAGCACATCTGCATCATCTCCCCGGTGATCTTGCATCAAATTATAATGCACTTGAGCATTATCTAGCATATCATCCTCACCCGTGATTTCATTGAGTAGAGCTCTCAGCTCACGATACCTCTCATAGGCTTCGTTGTACCTGGTCGAGTAGATCATAACCATATCATCGCTCTCATCAAGATCTGCCAGGTACTCACATGCATCACTCATGACCATCTGAAGATCTATCATCCTCTTATGGATTGCATGGACGATCTCTTTACTATCCAGCATGTCGAGCCTCCTTGTCCAACGTAACTTGCAGCCTACAAATGCACTCGTTGATAGTGTACAGCTCATCACCGTAGCTATCGACGTTTTCACCTGCCTGGCAACTTGTCCTAAAGGCATCGTACCGACGATCAAAGAGCTCGCAAAGATCATCTATCGCGAGCTTGTATCCAGCCTGTTCTTGTGCGGTCATGTTGTACCTATCCTCTCGTTCGTGGTACTCTGTCCTTGTCCTATATTCTACTACAAAAAGAGGGGAGGTTTTGCGTAGTGTATAAAAATATTTGGGTATTTTTCACTTGCATCTCACTATGCCTTTTTGCTATCCTCGTTGTAGCGCAATTACTCATCTACTACTCGTGAGGGGAGGTATCCGGTGGCTACAAAGTTCAACCTGGCAGACGCAATCGAAAAGACCAAGATCACGCAACGTATCGGGCGCTCGATTGTCTACACCGTTTGCGAAGGTCATTGCTACTCAGCAGAGGGCAATGTGCCTTTTTCTGACACGCTGCTAGGCAAGTGGACGGCTAGACGCGCGACCCGTCTGCTACGGCGCGAGCATGGTGACGATTCCATTACCATAGTCAAGACAACGATCTACAAGCAGTATTGCGACATGGATCTACTCGAGTTCTGGCTTAACGCTCGCGCGACCTCTGACCCGGTGCAGGTCTCAGAGACCTACATCAACGACTAACGAAAAGGAGTTCTAATCATGTCCGATCAGCTCGCTATCTTTGCCAACAGCAACAACGGCCGCATGCTCTCTACTATCTCGCTCGAGAGCGCGCACGAAAAGAATCGTGCTCTTCGTGCTCTCAACGCAGCGGAGAGCCTTGCGGATGTCGTTCAGTCAGACCATGACGTGTTCGATGTGGTCGATATCTTCCAGGTGCCCGGAACCCGTCGTTCCCGTGTTGAGGGAGTGCCCGATACCCCGTGCCGCAACACGTACTTTCTCCTTGCGGACGGCCGCGCGCTCATGAGCCAGAGTGACGGCATCGCAACCTCGTGCGAGATGCTGCTTGCGCTCTATCCCGATTGTGGCCGCTCGAGCGAGAAGGGATGCCTCTCGCTCGCAGTGCATGAGCGCAAGCTCCCCAACGGAAACACGATCAAGAGCGTCTATCCTGTTGACTAGGCTCTAAGCCCTTACCAATCTAGGGCCCTATGTACGTAAGTACATGGGGCCTTTTACTTACGTAGGGAGGCATCATGCCACGCGCAAAGCGACCATCCGACGAGCGATACAACGAGCGCAGGCGGCTCAAGCGTGCGGCCGCTCGTGCGGAGAAGGCCGGTAACAGCGAGCTCGCATCCATCTACCGTGAACAGGCGCAGGCCACCTATGCGAAGAGCCCCGTAGACGCAGCCGCGCGCGCCAGTATTGGCGTACCGCAACCAGCCAAGCAGCCTACACAGCGCCAGCAGGCACAGAGCCAGATACGCGCGACGCTCTCCAAGCAACCGCGCGCGAAACGACCATCTGATGAGGTCTACAACGCGCGCCGGCGCTTGCGCAGGCAGGCGGAGCGCATGGAGCGAGACGCTAAGAAGCAGAGCGGAACGGAGCGAGCTCTCACGGAGAGTTACGCGCAGTTCCTACGCGAGCAGGCGGCCGCGCCTGGCAAGCTCACACCGGAGCAGCGCATGCAGACGCTTTCACGCCTGGGAAAGTTGCGCGAGTCAACCAGATCGGCCGCATATGGCCGGTTCAAGGTTGCCAGGCGAAACGCTATCTTTCGTCAGCAGATGAACGCAGCCGGAACCGAGGGCGCAAGCTCGAGCATAAGCGAGCGCAAGAAGGACGTATTTTGGGCGGCTACCAAGGGACTGTGGCCGAAGGGCTCGAATGTGCCACGCGACGAGCGCTATGAGAGGATACTCGATCACTTCTACAACGACGATACGACGGACGCTAAGGAATTCAGGAAGTGGCTCGAGGAAAAGAAGGGCACGAGCGCAGAGGACAGCTATGGAGACCTACAGTTGGTCTATGAGTACGTCACCGAGGAAATGAACGATCCCGACCAGTACGAGAGTCCGGAGCTACCCTATGAGAGCGCCATGGACGTTATCAAGATGGCGCGCTAATGGCAAAGCAGAAGCAATATCGCGTGTGGTGCGCGTATGACACGGAGACGAGCAACAAGCTCTTTCCAGACGGCAACGTGTACGCATGGCCTATCCTCTATATCTTTAACGACCTGCACCGGTGCTCTATGGCGCGCTATGTCGTGGACGATCCTCGAGAGCACATCAGCTTCTTCCGGCATGAGGAAGAGGCTCTAGCCTACATAGAGGACATGATAGCGGCCGGCATTGCGGAGGACGTGATACCGGTCATGTGCGCTTACAACGCTATCTTCGACCTGCAACCCATCATGGCAAGCCTACACGAGCGCTATGCGATGGAGGTAAACGCTCAGAGTGCCACCAACATATACACGCTGGATCTCATCAAGGATGGTAGTCCGGTGCTACGAATATGGGACACCTACCACCTCGAGATGAGGGGACTAAAGGCCATGGGCGAGACGTGCGGAGTGGCAAAGCTCATGGGAGACTGGGACTATGATCTGGTGCGCACGCCGGAGACGCCGCTCACCGACGAGGAATTGGGCTATGCAGCACGAGACGTGCAGGTGATTCCGGCATATCTTCGCTACCTATGCGACGCCTACGACTGGTTGCATCCGTCCATGTTCGGCTCTCGCGTGCTCACAAAGACGAGCCTGGTTAGGCAGATGGCGCGTGCGCGAATCGGCAACCTCGAGACACCTACCAGGCCAGGGAAAAAGCATCTCTCATTGCTCAAGGCGTTCGAGGGCCTTTGTGCGCGCGAACAGCCACAGACGTTCGAGAGCTACGGGCTCAGGCTCGCATGCTTTCGTGGTGGCCTCACGTTCACGGCAGCGCTCACGGCATCGTGTGTTGTCGAGCGGGTGTATTCCCTGGACGAGACGAGCGCCCATCATGCGTTCATCAATGGCCGGCGCGTGCCGGTTGGCTTTCACGAGCTCTCGCAACCAGTGTTGCAGTTCTGGCTTGACGAGGTAGCGAGCTATACGACCTTTGACGTGCTGCATCGCTATGCCTACCCGTTTCAACGTTGGTTTCACGCATGCGTGCGCGTGCGTGGCTTGCGCATGCGCTCCGGATCCGCATTCGAGGTCTGGGGAATCGGCCTTCTTGCAGAGGCAAAGTTTAATAAGAGGGTGCCGCTTTCTGATATCTCAGACAACAACATGCGCGCGATTGAGGCCATGGAGTACCTACGCGCGTGCGGCTTTGTTGACGGTGTGGCAAATCCAACCTTTGCCTTTGGCAAGCTCATGGCAGCGGATGAGGCGGTCGTGTTCGTCAGTGAGCTCGAGTGGTGGTGCATGTGCCAGGTCTACGAGTGGGACGAATGCACGGCACTCTTTGGCGAGGGGACAATCAAGAGCATATGGCCACCGGACTACATCACGCTACAGAGCAACATGCTCTACAACCTCAAGAACGACGCGAAGGTGATCAACAACAACTATCAGGCAGGCGAGAGCTATCCGCTCGAGATACCGCAAAGCGTGCCGGCCGGCATCAGAGACGGACTCATTGCAGGGTCTCTCTCAGGGCAGTTTGTGAGCGCCTGGTACGGCAATGCCGTGAAGGGAATGTTCAACAGCATCTATGGCACGCAGGCGCAGAACGTTCTCAAGCCCGAATACATGGTTGCGCAGGATGCAGAGTTGCGCGTTGACCGCAGCACGCGCACGACACCGGCAAATTTTGACGAGCGCATGGGCGAGCAAAAGCATCCAATGGTGCTCTATACCTACGGGCTACGCATCGTGGGAGGCTCGCGTATGCAGCTCATCATCGCCATGATGCTTATCTATGAGACCTTTGGCAATGCCGCGATTGTCACGGGTGGGGACACCGACTCACTCAAGATCGCGTGCGCGGAGGGCATCACCGGTGAGGATCTCGTGCGAGCGCTCGAGCCCTTGCACGTGGCTATCACAGACGCGATACGGCTTTGCATGACCAGGCTACGCGAGTCATGGCCGGACAGGGCGGCAGACCTCACGGGCGTGGGATGCTTCGAGGTTGAGCCGGCATCACGCACATGCGACTGGTACCGCTACCATCTCGAGGCGTGGAACAAGGCGCGCGTGAGCCTGGACGATGCATTGCGGCCGCATGTGACCATGGCAGGGCTCTCGCGGCCGGACGGAAGCTATACCATCAATGACTGGGTGCGCGACATGCTGGGCGCTGGGCATGACGCGCACGATCTCTTGCCGCTTGCGTTTGGGTACAACGTGACCATCCAGAACGAGATATGTCATGCGCTCGATAGGACTCAACCCAAGTTTCAGGACACGCTCTTTATAGACGTGACCGACTACCGAGGACAAAAGGCGTGCGTTAGCACGCATCAGTCGATAGCGCTCTATGACACCAACAGGCGAATAGGTGACCTCATGAAGAACCAGAATCGGCAGAACGTCGAATACCTCGAGCAAAAGTATGGGCGTGTTGTTCCCGTGGGTGACCGAATCATCACCGTCGAGTACAACTATCCCTATGCGCTTGCGCTCATGGGTCGTGTGTGGCATCGCTTCATATACCGTCATTTCATCGACAACTTCGCGGAACCTTTGCTCTATCGGCAGACAATCGACGGCATGGAGGCGATATAGCATGCAGCTCGCATACACGCCGGAGGGCTACATAGATTGGCCGCTCATACTCTCCAAGGACGCACCATACAACCTCATCATCGACGCGCGCACGAGGGGAAAGACCTTCGGGCTTCGCTACCAGTGCGCGCTACGTGACTACCCAAAGAGGCACAAGCGCTTTGTCGAGCTCGTGCGCACGAAGGAACAGCTAAAGGGCTCAGACGCTTTGCAGGTGGGCTATTTCGACAAGCTGCAAAGCACGCTCGCAGATGATCCGCTCGTGCAGCGCTACGTGCTTGACACGCATGGCCGGCGCGCGCGCATCGCAGAGAGACCAGAAGAGGGCAAGAAGCCTCAGTGGGACACGCTGGGCTACTATCTCGCGCTCTCAGACGCAGGAATCATCAAGAACCGCTCAAACAGCTTTGCGGACGTGAGGCGCTTCATCTTTGACGAGGCGCTGCTGGATCGGCGCATAGACAAGATGCATAACTACCTACCTAACGAGGTCGAGGCAGTTGCCTCCATCATGACTTCTGTGTCACGTGAGAACGCGAACACGCCGGCCAAGGACAGGCCACGGCTCTATCTGCTGGGAAATGCCGTGGATCTCACGTGCCCATGGTTGGCTCACTTTGGGATAACCGACGTGCCACCTTACGGCTTCTCATGGCACTTTGGTGGCAAGTGCCTCTTGTGGTACGGCCCACCGGACGATGCATGGGCGAGCTCGCAGGACGAGAGCGTTTCAGGTGGCCTTCTGGCCGGAACCAGCGCGAGCACGGCAAACAGCCGGAACGAGTTTCAGACGTTGGACAGCTCTTACTTTGGCGAGGTACCAAAGGCGGCAAGCTTCGCGTTTGGCCTGGTCTATCAGGGGCGCACCTTTGGCGTGTGGCTTGACGCGCGCGAAGGGTACTACTACGTGCGGCCAGATCTCCCAAAGCACACCGGCAACAAACCGATATACGCGCTCACGGCCTCAGACGCAAAGCCAAACTATGTCATGGCTAGGCGCGCACAAAAGAGCCTCAAAGGCTTTGTCGAGCTGTATTATCTAGGCATCGTCCGATACAGCGACCACGCGACACGGGCGGCGTTCCTACAGGCATTGAGTCTCTTTGGGGTGAGGTAGATGGCAGAAAGATACAGTAGCGAGTTCATGATACGCGCGCACGCTATCACGATGGTAATGCGACGGGCCGACAGCATGCTTGACAAGAGCGTGTATCCAAATGGTACCGACTTTGAAGTGCATGTGGTCTGGGAGTGCTACATCCTGGGTAGCATGAAGCTCATGCTTACGACGGACCTCCCGGACGGCAAATACTACGAGGTCACCTATAACTATGACAAGGGCGAGTTCTACCTGGATGAGTACGTGCGCACACATAACGAATGCGATACCATGGACTCAGGCGAGGCCCCGGCGTATCGTGTGACACGATAGGGCAGCGGATAACCGGCGTGAGGAACGCACCGCGCTATCGGTGGATGGCATCCACGCTCATGATACAAAGACAAGGTGTTGCCGCTATAATAGGCCACAACATGCAGCAAATGCATGGTGTGGCCTTTTCCATGACGCGACAGACTAAAGGAGGTAACCGGCATGGATGATCGTGACGAGACCGAGGCCCGTGAGGAAGTGGCCGAGGACGTGACCCCGGAGACCAACGACGAGGCTGTTGAGCAGCGCACGGACGATTACGACGGGATCGTGCGCCGGCTTGACGATCTCGCGCGCTCGCTGGACGCTCGCTTTGACGAGCTTTCCCGCATGCTCGAGGCGCTGGGCGTTGCGGCCGTCGAGGGCGGCAACGTCGATAGCGATATCGACGTGGCAACGCTCGCAGGTGCGGCAGCAGCCGAGACCGTTGACGAGCTGCTGGGCATCGACGGGCTAGATCTTCTCTAACCTCTATCAACAATTGTCTATAAGGAGATGACAACCAATGGTCGATAACACTACCGTACTGGCAGCGGCCTACCTCGAGGGCACGACCGACTTTCAGCAGCGCGTGCCGGATCCCTCTCAGCATTCCGTCGCGCAGGTGAGCAAGTTCCTCTTTAGCCCCATGAACAAGAAGTATCTGAACGAGTTCATGGATATCTTTGTCAACCGCATCGCGGGCCAGCTCATCCGCCAGCGCACTTTCACGAACCCGCTCAAGCGCAAGCGTGAGGATATCCTCTTTGGTACGACCATTCAGGAGATCGAGCTTGATTTCATCAAGGCTCACGCCTACCGCGACGATTGGGGCCACCGCATCGACGATATCACCAACCTTCTCAAGATCTATCGTCCGGACGGCCAGGTCGCATACCACAGCGTCAACCGCTACGACCAGTACCCGATCTCCATCAACACGATGGAGCTTCGAGGCGCGTTTTCCGGCGAGTATGGTCTTAACCAGCTCGCGGTCAAGATTATGAACGTGCCCTATAACAGTGCCGAGTATGACGAGTACGGCTATTACAAGCAGCTCATCGCAGAGCATCAGGTAAATCACGGCTTCTTCAAGCATCAGTGCGAGCGACCGGCCGACGAGACCACCGGCAAGGCGTTTCTTCGCGCGCTTCGCGTCTATGCGGACAAGTTCACGATCCCCAACAAGCTCTACAACGCACAGGATGCAGACGTGCCGGTGTGGGTCAACGAGGAAGAGCTTCCGTCCATGGTGCTCTATATCGAGGCAGACGCGAAGGCATCGCTTGACGTCGATACGCTCTCGAGCGTCTTTAACCTGGACAAGGCAGAGGTTAAGTACCGCATCCAGTTCATTGACTCGATCCCCATTCCGGGCGCGTTCGCGCTGTTGACCACGGACGATTTCTTTGTCTGTGCCGACTACGACATCAGCAACGAGAGCTTCCGCAACCCTCAGACGCGCACGGAGACCTGGTACTATACCGTGATTGGCCTCTACAGCACGAGCCCCTTTGTGCCGGCCGTGCTCTTTGGTGATTTCCTTGATACGCCGGTCCCGACGATCAGCGAGGTGCCTACTGGCCTAACGCTCACGCCAGAAGGCGGGCAGATCGAGCAGGGCGGACAGCTCGCGCTGGTTACCACGTTGCAGGGTACCCTCAGTGCTGTGCCCAACACCTACCAGATCCCCAAGGCTATCAGCGTTGCGCCAGACTCTTGTACTTACACGATTGACGCGAGCTATACGCCGGCCGGTGGTGACATAGCGCAGCCGCTTTCATACAACCCGAGTGACCTTTACATTGATCGCTTTGGCATTTTGCACGTGGGCACTACCATTCCCGTCTCTACCGTTATCACGGTGACCGTGCATACTACTTATCTGGGGGACGATATGACGGCTGTTGGCGATTATATCGTCAGAAACACTTAAAGCGCTACGGCTTCGGTCTAGTGCTTTTCGGGCCGCACGGCTTCGGTCGTGCGGCCTTTTCTGAAACCATGCAAGGGAGGCGAGCAAATGAAGCAGTTCCCGCATCTGGACGATACGGCATATCCACACCTGGACAACGTGAGCCCCTATCGCATGCGAAACGAGTTCGACTATGGGCGCTATGACTACACGTCACAGATCAAGCTTTGTCGTGTGCCGTGGGCATCGGACTATAAGCATGTGGTGGCCTGGGAGAGCGAGACGGAGCGAGACCGCTACTTTGACGAGCTCGAGGACGAGACCATCAGCCTGAACAATGGCTTTGTACATGTGCAGCCGGACAACGTGCGCGTTCCGGTGCCGCTTGACGTTGTGCAGACGTACAACTACGTGTTCATGCGCGTGCCTCAGATAACGAGCGAACAGCCTATAGACTTCGAGGCCAGGCCAGGCGTGCGTGTGGTCTGTGCCTGGATACGAGAGGCGATCTATCGCGCACCGTCCACGACGGAAATTGTGCTCGAGGTCGATTATTGGAGCACGTATCTACCACATCTTGTGCCAACGACGCTCATGCTTCACCGTGGGCATGCGCCGGCCTATGCCGTGAGCACAGCCGAATACCTAGATAACCCGCGTGAAAACTCGAGCCTTTTGCTCACGCCGGACGTGAGCTTTGGCAGCTCAGACTTTGTGGCGAGCTCGAGGCTCGTTGACGTGGCATCGGGCGCAAAGGTGCTTGTGCTTGCGAGCACGATCCCCTACACCGACATAACCGGGCTTGCGCTCTCAGGCACATCGAGCGGATCCACCACGCCGGCGAGCTACTACAACACGGGCTCACGCGACGGCTACCAGGTGGGCGTGAGCGGCTACGAGTGGCACTATGGTGGGCGCACCTATGCGAACATGCGCAACCCCTCGAGGTATTCCGGGCAGGGTGACGCGCTACCGACCTATGCGTACCTCTATGCGATAAAGTCCCCCGACGTGCCCGGCGCGCTCTTGACCCTAGCCGACCGGCTACCACAGCTCATCATGAGCGTGCAAGCGGCCTATGTCATGCCGGAAAAGGCGCTCAGGCTCTCAGGCTCGCTCACCGTTGCCGGCGTGCGACTCTATCGAGTCGAGCCCGACACGACCATGAAGGCGCTCGCATCGCTCAAGCTTGACGCATCGGCCTTTGGCTATCCGACGCGCTATCGCAAGATCGCAAAGCTCTACACCTCCCCGTATGCGTACCTGGTCGTGAGCGACACGCAAGGGCAGGATATCGTCATGCGCATAGAGGATCTAGGCGCAGAGCCGCAATTGGTACAGCAGATATCGCCCATGGCCGAGTGCCTACGCTGGGATGTGCTCGTTACCGGAGCGAACGATGCCGGCAGCAACGAGTACGCATGGGTCGATCTCGCAGGGCACACACGGGAGCTAGCACTACCCGGAACCGACCTTGCACGTCACACGATAGAGCTGGGCATACCGACCTACGCGCTCTATCTTGACGCTCGCACGGCAACGGCAGCGCGCGACTACAACAACGCGCTCTCGCAGCGCGCGAGCGCCATCAACGCATACCAGGCGAGCATGCGCAGCGCCAACACCGGCAAGGCCAACACCGACGCGAGCGCGGACACCACCGTCACCAACACGGCCAACAGCGGCCGCAACAGCCAGGCAAACGCGACCATAGCCAACAACCTACGCACGACGAGCACGGCGCGAGGCAACACGGCAAACTACAACCTCACCGAGGACTCAGCACAGAACATCTACGACAGCTCGAACGCAGACCTTGAATACTCAGAATCGGCCACCGACGTGAGCCTAAAGGGCGAGGCAGTAGCAAGCATCACAAACCTTGTCGGTAACGCTTTGGCCGGCAATGTGGCCGGCGTGCTCAACACAGGCGTATCAGGGATCATCAATCTCACCACAAAGGAATCACTGGCAGAGCTCTCATGGCGAAACATCCTAGACCATCAGGGCATCTCGCAAAGTCACCTTCGTACGGGAAACTCCTTGCAGGCGGCAAACGCGACCGACCAGGCGAGCTATCAGAACACCGCGAACACCAACACGACCAACAACAACGTTGCGACCGCGAACACCAACGCAGCCAACAGCGCAGCGACCAGCAAGAGCAATGCCGGTCACTCTCGAGGCACGAGCGAGACCAACGCAAAGGCGGCGCTAGAGCTCGCACGGCTCAACTACGAGCGCCAGGGGCACGCGCGCGACATGGCAAGCCCCGAGGCATATGGCAGCGCATCGGGCAACCCGGCATCAGACGCACTCATGAGGCGAGTCGTGCAAGTGCGCGTGGAGACGCAGGCCCCCGGCGCTATTGCACGCGCAGGTGACGCAATGCTCAGATACGGCTACACCTTTGACGGCCTTTGGAGCGTGACCGATTGGAGCCCACAGGGTCACGCAGGCTGCTATTGGGAGGCATCGGACGTGCTCTTTGACGCGAGCGCCATTGACAGCAACGAGGCGGCGCGCATGTATGAGACCGTGCTAATGTCAGGTGTGACCGTATGGAGCGACCCAAGCAAGATTGGAGGGCTACCGTGGATGTAGACATTGACAACATCCGGCAACGGCTACAGAATCCGGACGAGACCTTTACGACAGAAGAGGTAAATGCCTTTGTTGCGTGGGAGGTTCAGCGCGCGACCTCGAGTAGCTACCAGCTCGAGCGCATCGCCTACGCCAACGCACAGACCGACGAAACCAACGCGCGAGTCACGCAGGCAATGCAAGACCTTTTGGCCCTTTGGGACCCATCGCCCACGCAACCGACGTTGGAGGTGATCAGCTATGAGTAACAAGGGCAAGCGCAAGGGCAACCGGTGCGGGTACATGGGCGAGGTCTACTGGGGCTCGTTTGACTACAACGGGCGTCTCTATGCGGCCTATCTCAACCAGATAACGCAGCTTGCAATGACGCGCTACGAGTGGCGAGGGCTACCCCCAACCGTTGACCCCATATGGCTAGAGCGCACGTTGCTCTTTGACGGCATGGCTACCATAGCCAGGCCCCGCGGCCCCAAGCACAAGAGATTTTGGTATGCGGCCAAGTGCGTGAGCGACGGGCCCCTCAACGTCTACGACCGACCGCGTAAGTGGTTTGCCTACTCGAGCTCACCGGAGCTCTTGCGCTTCAAGGTCAACCCGACAAACGGCGTGATCTGCTATGACAACGTGAGCCGGGTTCCCATGCTTGACGCGCTGGATCTGGCAGTGCGCGAGCTTGTCGATATCCAAAAGACCAAGCAGGTGAACCGCTTTCATCAGAAGGTGCCCTATATCCTCAAGACAGACCCGGACACGGAGCTCACCGCCGACAACCTGCTCTTAAACATCATGAGCGGAGAGCCGGCTACCGTAGCGACCAATGCCATAAGCAACATCGAGACCTACGTGCTTGACACGAAGGTGCCCTATCTGGGTGCGGAGCTCACGGCAGCGGAACAGAACGTGTGGAATCGCATCTATACCATGTTGGGCATCGACAACGTAACCTTCAAGAGCGAGCGCATGATCGAGGACGAGGTGCGTTCGATGAGCGAGCCGGCCACCATGATGAGTCTGTCAGGCCTCACGGAGCGCAGGCGTGCGGCCGCGCAGCTCTCGAACCTCATAGGACAAGAGGTGACTGTTATCAAGCGTGCAGACAACCTCACGGCCAACACCAACGCGCTCGAGAACGTTCAGCAGGCAGCGCAGATCATTGCAGGAACGACCAAAGGACTAGCCGAGGTGATGCAAGATGAGCAATGAGACCATAGAGCCATTCGAGCTCAGAAGTTATGACGAGTTCGACCGCACATACTGGAATGGACTCTCTATCAGCGTGGGCGAGCTCGTTGATGCAGGCGTGCTCAATGAGACGTGGTTTCGCACCTTCGACTACTTCGATGAGGAACAGGCGCACCGGCTTTGGACAAAGTTCCTGGGGCGCTACCAGTTCCGCGAGCTGGGCATACTGCCACCGGGCAGGTGGAAACTACGTTGCATCGCCGTGCTCAACGAGGTAATGCCAAAGTACAAGTATCTCTATCAGGCGATAGCTGACGGAGCATCACCCATGATGGAGCATGACGAGTACCACAAGGCGCGCGACGTGTTCTCAAGCTTCCCACAGACCGCGCTGGGAGGATCCAACCAGGACTACGCCTCGAGCGGGAACGACCGCGAGTATGAGACGATCCGCGACTATGGCTTGATGGAGCTATCCGAGCGCATCGACAGATATAATGATGTTGATGTGCTCGTGCTCAATGAGCTAGATAAGCTCTTTATGGGCATCACCACAACGTCTGTTGCATGGATGTAAGGAGGGTAGCAATGGCATACGTACCACCTAGCCAGGTGCCGCTATGGCCGGCATTTTTCCCGAGTGCGCCGGTCGTGCCTAAGCTTTACTATGAGGCGCTTTCGCCAGAGCAGAGAATCAAGAAGCTGTGTGAGGAGCTCCATAGGCTGTGCGAGTACGCCAATGTGCTAGGAATCAACATCAACCTAGACCACGAGGCTATCGCGCATCTGCAAGAGGACTTCCAGCGCTTCATTGATGGTGGCTATTCAGAGCACTATCTGGATCTGCTCAAGGCATGGCTAGACGAGCACTTTGCCGATATCGTCAGCCTGGGCATGCGACAGGTTTTCTTCGGCCTCACGCGAGACGGCTACTTTGTGGCGTACGTGCCCGATTCCTGGCAGGATCTCACCTTTGACACTGGCATGGTCTACGGTCGCAGCGACTATGGCCGCTTGATCTTGCGTATGGACGTTGACTCACCGAACACGTTGGACAACACCTATGGGCCGACGTTCTCGCTTTCGGAGCTCACTACTACCCTTCGCGGCGAGTTCGCGACCCTCATCGCAGATGTGGAGAGCGTCACCAATCGCTGTGATACCGTGTGGGACAAGGTTTTTGAAGATACGACCATTGGAGGTTAGGCCATGGCAGTTACGCAGTACATCGGCGCGCGATACGTTCCGCTTCTTGCGGATCCTATGGAGTGGGACGGCACGCGCACCTATGAGCCCCTTACGATTGTCCTTTACCAGGGCAACTCTTATACCTCAAGGCAATATGTCCCGGTTGGTATCGACATTCTCAATGAGGACTACTGGGCTCCGACCGGTAACTACAACGCACAGGTCGAGGCGTACCGGCAGGAGGTGCGCGCTTTCCAGGGCCGGCTTAACACCGTCGAGACCAAGACAGGCGAGCTCGAGACCGGGCTCGAGGACGAGGCATCGACCCGAGAGACGGCCGACACTCAGCTACAGACCAACATAACCGCCGAGGCCACCGCGCGCATTGCGGCAGATGCCGAGCTTACGACGAGCATCGCCAACGAGGCAACCACACGCGCCAACGCAGACACGGCCATCCAAACGAGCATCGCATCCGAGACGGGCGCGCGCGAGGCAGCGGATACGGCGCTTGACGGACGCATAGCGGCCATTGCAAGCAATGTTGCCAACCTGAGCGAGAGCGTCGAGGCAATCCAGAACCGCATACGCATTGGCAGCTTCTACACGACACCGGTATACAAGGGCTCGTTCACGGCATATAACGGCTTCTGCCAGGACGCGCTAGGCAATCGCAAGCCCTACCTACAGCAGGGCATGACCTACACCGAAAACAACAACTTCGCGTTCTTCCTCATCAACAAGGACAGCACGACATGTGATGTGTGGGTGGGCAACACCAACAAGCCATCTTCTCATAGTGACACCGTAAACAACCGCATTGGCGTTGTCGCGAGCGGCCTTACCAACGTAGGACATGCAAACTGTGTCGAGTACGACCCGGAAAACCAGCGCTATTACGTGATAACCGGCGATCCGGCCAATGCGATTGTCGCTCTCAACTCAGACTTCACACTGTTCAACCGGGGAACGTTCCCACCAATCTCACAGCCAGATACCTACGGAAGCGGCTATGGCGCAGTGCTGCATGACCGCAAGACCGGCGATTGGTTTGCCATCCAAGACGACAGCGGCCGCATCTTCAACTTTGACCCCGAAACCGTTCAATGTACGCCAACCGGTAATTCAATCAACTGGGGGCGCATCAACCAGGGTCTAGCGCTCTATGACAACGTTCTTGTTGCCGTCACCGACGGGGGCGCAGATCCGCACAGCTACCTCTATGCGCTCGATTGTTTCGACATTACGACGGGCGAGCACATCGCATCCTTCGCGCTTCCCGAGGCAACCTCTCACTATCCCCTGGGAGAGATCGAGGACGTTTCCTTTGACGATAACGGCGTGCTCTATCTCGCGTGCCTCTTGCGCTACGAGGGCACGCTGGACTATTGCGGTACGAGCATGCTTTGCAGCGTCGATATCTTCAAGGGCAGCACCGGCTACGACGGCAAGCGCAACAACTACACGCAACCGCCTCTTGTGTTCATGGAGCCAAAGTATCAGGGCTTCTACTCCAATGGCACGTATGAGTATCCCGCAAAGAGCCTTGACGAGCTCTCACACATGCTCGCAGTCATGCCGCACACGCGCACGGTCAAGTGCGGCCTTGAAAGCAGCTGGAGCACAGGCAGCGACGCACAGGAATGGTTTGGCTTCCTACAGCTCACGGGCGTGCAATGCACGATACAGTTCAACTCAGACAACCACGCAACGATCATGGGAGGCATCATCGCACGCGACAACACCGTGCTCAAGCTCCGCAACAAGGTGCAGCTCAAGGGATGGTTTGGTCAGAGCGGACAGGCATTCATCCGCGCGGACGATTCTATCGTGCTCGCGCAGGACATTCAGATCACCGAGAACGCGGCAAGCGGCGCAACCACATACACGGGCGTTTTTGACATTCCCGGAACAGGCATGTTGTGGGCTCGAAACGTCACCAAACCAAGCAGCCTCAACATGACCAAGACAGCGTTCACCGGAGGATTTGGCTACGTACTGGGGAACCCCAAGGCAGGATCGCTCTAATGCTCAAGTGCATCGACATATCAAACTGGCAAAAGGGGCTCAACATACCGGAGAGCATCGACGCTTGCATAGTCAAAGCGACGGAAGGCCTCACGTTCGTTGATCGTTGTTGCGACGGCTTCATAAGCCAATGCGAGAGAAAAGGGATCCTTTGGGGCTTCTATCACTTCATGACCTCAGCGGATCCCGAGGCTCAGGCCGTGTGGTTTGCAGACCACACGGCCGGGTATATCGGCCTGGGTATCCCCGTGCTCGATATCGAGAGCGAGATGATAAGGGACTGGGGAACATGGGCACAGCGTTTCGTTGACAAGTACCACGCCATCACGAGCGTCTATCCCATCATCTATTGCAGCGCTGCATATCTGGGCAGGTTTGCCGGCTATCCGCTCGTGCAGACGTGCGGGCTTTGGGTGGCCGGCTACCCCTCGAGCAAGCCCTATGAGCTACGCGATCAGCCACCGACGTTCACCTATAGCGTAAAGCCATGGAAGTTTGCAGCGCTATGGCAGTACAGTGCCAAGGGCACCATTCCAGGTTGGCAAGACTACATAGATTTGGACGTTGCCTTTATGGACTCGAACGCATGGCATCTCTATGCGCAGGGTGACCGTAACGACCAGACGCAAGTTATCCCGGTACCCATCGAGAGTCCTGGCAAGGATCCTAAGAGCTTCCATTTTGACAATGACTTGATAAGCGTTGACGTTACGTTGAAGGGAGGTACCCGCAATGGAGCCTGATGAGCTCGTGCAGATCATCAGCACCGTGGGTTTTCCAATCACGGCATGTTGTGTTCTGTTCTATCTGTACGACAAGACCCTTCGTGAGGTCGTTGCGACCTTGCAGGGTGTGAGCAAGACCCTTTACGACGTTGCCGACATGATCAAGAGAAAGGATGAGCATGAGTGACATGGATATCTTCTTTATTGCATTGCTCGTGTTTATGTGCATGGTATTCATGGCCGTGTATGAGCTTTATAGCATTCACAATGCATTGTGCAATATTGATTATGACCTCGTGCAATATAATATGATGCATATGAAGCAGCATCATATTATCGAGGTCGTGAAACATGATGCTGTGCTCGATGCAATCATGGAAGATGTGATGCATCCTAACGTGATGGATCATAGCGAGATCACGGATGATGTGCTAGAATAGGGTGTGGCCCCGGACAGGCCCGCGCGTTTCAGTTGCAGCCCCTCGTGTTGTAGTCATGGCACTACACACGGGGGGCTGGTTTTTTGTAGTACGGTTCCCATGCTTTT
>ODAI011301934.1_pt1 | contig 16677 bp, 20 predicted proteins | sample 1539321 | NCBI WGS metagenome assembly ODAI01 (sample SAMN02144231, study PRJEB22623) | gut metagenome | biome: sheep rumen | host: Ovis aries | place: New Zealand | reverse complement strand
TCTTCTTCGCGCTCGTGTCGAACTTCCAGCGTCGGCGCAGGCCCGTGGCGCGGTCGCCGCCCTTGCCGGGCGAGCTGTCCACCATGGCCTTGGGGACCTTCCACTTGGCGCGCATGACGCGGCTCCCGTTTCCGTCGCGCGACAGCGTCAGCCCCGCCACGCCCCCGCTCGGCTTGGCCACGAGCACCGTGCGCGAGTACTTCCACTTGGCCTTGTCGGCGGTGCCCTCCTGCGTGCACACGTACACGTTTCCCGTGCTCGTGTTGAGGTAGGTGTCGTCCTTCTTGACGGCGGGCAGGCCCGACTTCGCCACGACGACCGCCGTGGTCTTGGTGCCGTTCAAGAGCGTGCCGCCCCAGTTGTAGGTGACCCCGTTGCGCTTGACGTTGCGCGCGTACTTGCTCTTCGCCATGCTAGAACGCTCCTGCCATCTGGTATCTGCGGTACTCGAAAGCGATGTCGCGCATCATCTGCTGCGCGTCGGCGCTGCCATCGGTGTAGTGGAGGTGGATGCTCACGTCGGCGCCCCCCTGCACGTCGAGCATGGACTGCAGCCGGTCTATGGGCGCGACGACCTCGGGGACCCTCGCGTCGCCGACGCCGATGATGGAAGGCGAGTTCGCGGGGAAGATGCCGCCCTTCGCGTACCATTCGACGTTGATGCTCGGAGGCGTGCCCTTGCCGCCGATGCCCCACGGCAGCTCGCCGCCGCTGATCTTGAAATGCGGCAGGTCGAAGTGCGGCAGCTCGAGCTTGGCCCCGTTGATGATGCCGGAGATCGCGCCGATGGCGTCGTCCACCGCCTTCTTCGCGGAGTTGATGGGGTCGCTTATGGCTTTCCTTATGCCGTCGAAGGTCGAGCGCACGGACGAGAGCACCCCCGACACGCCGCGTATGGCCGACTGGATGGCGCCCATGACGCCGGACACGACCGACTTCGCCGAGTTTATCGGCGTGGCCATGGCGTTCTTGATGCCGTCGAAGGTCGAGCGCACCGACGACACGACCGATGAGATGCCCTTGACCGCCGAAGCTATGCCCGAGACGGCCGCGCCGACGATGCCGGTGATGACGGGCCACACGGTCGAGACGACGGCCTTCACCGAATTCATGACGGCGCTCACGATGCCGCTTATGGGGGGCCATACCGCATCGACCACTGCCCCGATGGCCGTCATGGCCGACTCGACCGCCTCGCGTATCTCGGGCATTGCCGAGCCGATGAACGTGCCCACTTCCGAAACGACGGGCAGGATGACCGCAGCTGCTTGCTGCACGATGGGCACGACGTTCTCCGTGACGAACTGCGCGACGGCCGACACGGCCTGCGTGATGAGGCCCACGGCCGTCGAGACCGCGGACGCGATGCCGGCCACCACGGGCGTCGCGGCCTGTATGACGGGGATGAGGCCGTTTATCGCCTGGCCGACGAGCTGGCCGAACGACTGCGCGTCGAGCCGCGGGCCCTCCCCGAACGCGGTGGACACCGCCTGCGCGAGCCCGTCCGCCGCGGCCCTGAAGCCCTCGAAGTCGATTACCGACGCGATGGACTCGCCGAGCTCCGAGAAGAAGCCGCCGATGCCGGACGCCACCTCGGTGAGCCCGCCGAGGGCCTCGGTGCCGGCCTGCGTCACGCCGCGCAGCGCGGGCGTCAGCATGTCGCTGATCTGGATCTGGAGGCCCTCCAGCGCCGACTGGAACTCGGTCACGTCGCCGCTCAGGTTGTCCATCTGCGTGTCGGCCATCTTCTGGGCCGATCCCTGCGCCTCGTCGATGTAGCCGCTCAGCTGCTCGAAGCGGTTGCCCGAGTCGCCGACGACGGACGCGAGCTGCGATGCGATGCCAGCCGCCGCCTCGCCCGACAGGCCGAACTCGCCGACCATGCGCTCGGCCACGCCCGCCTCGTCGGCGCCGCCCGCCAGGGCCTGCGCCATCTCGTCGAAGGCGTCGGAGTTCGAGAGCGCCACGAGCGCCGCGTCGTCGGACTCCACGCCGAGCGAGCGCAGGCTCACCTTCAGCGACTCGACGTCGTTCGTGGTCGCCGAGAGCATGGCGCTGGCCGCGCTCAGGTCCGTCTTGTTGAAGATGGAGGAGAGCACCTGCTGGCGCTCCGCGTCCGTCATCTGCGAGAGCTGCCCGTTCAGGTCGCCGAAGATGTCGTTTAGCGAGCGCATCTTGCCCTCGTTGTCGAACACCGTGACGCCGAGGTCCTCCATCAGCGCCGCCGCGTCGTCGGTGGGCGACGACAGCGACAGGATCATGTTGCGCAGGTGCGTGCCGCCCTCGGCGCTCTTGATGCCGTTGTCGGCGAGGATGCCGAGCGCCGCGCTCAGCTCCGTCGTGCCGCCCTTGAGGTTCTTCGCCGTGCCGCCGACGACGAGCATGGCGTCCCCGAGCTGCGCCACGCTCGTGTTGGACTTCGACGACGCCTGGGCCATCTTGTCCACCAGGTCGACGGTCTCCTCGGCCCCGAGGCCGAGCGCCGACGACGCGTCCGTGACCATGTCCGACGCGCGCGCCAGGTCCATGCCGCCCGCGGCCGCGAGGTTGAGGACGGTGGGCAGCATGTCCATCGACTTCTGCGCGTCGTAGCCGGCGAGCGCCATGTAGTTGAGCGCGTCTGCGGCCTGCGACGCCGAGAACGCCGTGTTCGCGCCCATGAACTGGGCGAACTCGCGCATCGTGCCGTCGAAGTGGCCGAACGCCGTGTCGGTGGCCCCCACCTCGCCCTCCAGCTCGGCCATGGTCTTGCCCATCGTGGCCGCGACCTGGCTCATGGAGCTGTCGAACTGGGCGCCCGCCTCGACGGACGCCCTCGCGAAGTCCGCGACGCCGGTCGCGAGCCCGATCGCGCCGAGCGCCTTGCCCGCCGTGGCGAGCCCCTTGCCCATCGCGCCCGCGAACCCGTCCGACGCCTTCGCGCCCGCGTCGGCGCCGCCCTTCGCGAGCGGGTCGACGACCGAGCGCACGACGGAGTCGCTCGTGCCGTCGGACTTCGGGATGATGGTCACGTACGCGCGCGCGACCTCGGTGCCGCCCGTTGCCATCGGCACACCCCCTGAACGTCTCTATGTGGTATGATTCGGATTGCATCAGGCGGCCCCCTTCGCGGGGGCCGCTCCCTCGTTCACGCGCCGTTCCACCACGATTCGAAGTCGCGGATGGGTATGGCCCCCTTGCCGATGCCCGCGCCCTTCTGCGCGCCGGGGCGCGGGTAGGGCTTCGGCTTGCGCCCCTTCTTCGCGTGCACGGCCGCGTACGCGTCGAAGATGTCCGCCAGGATGGCGTTCGTCTTCGCGCGGGTGGACCACGCGAAGGCGTCGTCCCCGGGGTTCATCGCGCGCCTGAGCGCCGATTCCGGCGGCAGGAACTTCACGAACGAGACGAGCGCGGCGCGGCCGGGCGCGCCCATGGCCATGTATTCCGCGAGGATCCGCCCCGTGCGCGTCATCAGGTCGTAGTCCAGCGCGTCGGCGTGGTCCCCGATGATGCGCGCGAGGCAGGCTATTCCCCCGGGGTCGCCCCGGCCCTCGCGGATTCCTCGGTCCAGGCGCTGTATATCTCGCGGACCTGCCCCACGGTGAGGGCCTCCACGTCGGGCCCCATGTAGCGGCGCAGGAGGTCCATCTGGTAGCGGAGCGCGGCGGCGCCCCCCTTCTCCGAAGCCTCCTGCAGCTCGATGACCGTGTCCATCGGCAGGCCGGCGGCGAGCGGGAGCTTGTAAACCGTCTCGCCGCCGCCCAGCGTGAACTCCATGAACTCGGGCGCGTCGGTTCCGAACTTTCGCATGGCCTGCTCCTTACGCGGTCACGACGCCGTCGTCGGTCATGATGTAGATCGAGTTCCCGGACGAGTCGGGGTACGTGGACAGGGTCACCTGCCAGCCGATGGCCGCGTTGGCGGCGAACGTGACCTCGCCGACCTCCGTCACCTGCCCGTTCGGGACGAGAACGACGATGCGCGCGTTGCCGTCCTTCATGAGGAACACCCAGGACTGGGCCTCGGGCAGGAAGGCGCCGAGCTCGACCATGACCTGGTTGCCGTGGGTCGCGCTCGCGGCGCTCGTGGTGACGTGGCCGGCGCCGAACGCGACGCCGAGGGCGCCCGCGTTGGTGGAGATCATCGTCCACGACAGCGTGCCGTCGAACGATTCGAGGACCTTGCGCACGGTCGACCCCGACCAGTCCTTGATGTCGGTCGTCGACATGGACGGCGCGAGGGTCAGGCCGTCCTCGGACACGTACTCGTCGCCCTCGAACGCCTCGTCGAGGGTGACCGCCGCCTTCGAGATGCTGGACAGGCTCGGAAGGGCCGTGCCGAGCGGCGCGTGCTTGATGGCGCCCGTCGTAAGCTGGTCAGGTGCGCCTACGCGCACGTCGGAAGTAAAAGGCATGATGCCCTCCTTTTCATCAGTCCGCGGCGCGCACGCGCAGGTTCGCGCTCACGGTCGCGATTATTACGTCTTGATGGGATTGGTCCGGCTCGGCGCGCTGCAGCCGCAGGCTGTCCACCATGTATACGGGCCTGCCGTGCAGGGCGGACCCGGGCAGCTGCCGCACGAAGTTCGCGACGGAGATCTGCAGCTCGGCGGCCTCCCCGTACGTCTCGGCGCGGCAGTCCAGGTCCACGCTGTAGACGGCCTGCGCCGCGTTGTCGTCCCATGCGTTGAGCATGTCCACGCACACGTGCGGGCAGGCGAAGCCCGCGGGGAGCGGCTTGGCGCACGCCGCGAAGCCCGACTCGTTCAGCGCGGCCTGCAGCGCGTCTTCCACGTCGATGAAGCCGCTCATGGGTGCACCGCCTTGCTCAGCGCCTTGTCGCGCTGCTGGTAGAAGGCGCCAGACGGCCCCGTGCTCGACACGAAGCCCATGGCGGTGTAGCCGCCGGGCCTGGGGTAGTAGCGGAACCACTCGCCCCGGTAGCCCCGGTTGGCCTCGGACGCGATGCGCCCGCCCGCCTTGTCCACGAGCGCCTGCATGGCGTCCGACTTCCAGATCTTCATGTAGCCCTGCGGAACGTGCTCTATCCGGATCCTCGACGGCATGGCTCAGCCCTCCCATCTGCGCAGCGCGCAGCGCACCGTTGACACGCGGCCCGTCGGCGACTTGCTGCGGAACCCCTCGCCGTCGACCTCGTAGACCACGCCGTCGTGCACGACGCGGTCTCCGGGGCGCACGTCGGCGTCGTACCCGGCGCGCAACGTCATGGAGTCGGCCACGTTGACCGCGCGCCCGTCCCTGTCCTGCTGGGTGGACGCGGCCGTGACCTGGCAGCGCTCGACGACGTGCTCTGCCGCGTTGTCCCAGTCGGGTACCGTCGAGCCGCGCACGGCCCTGGCCGCCGGCCTGATGACGGTCACCGAATCCCTCATGAAGCTAAGCGGCATGGCTGATCACCAGCCTGTAGGGCGCGAGCGCCGCGCGCTGCTGCTCCGTGAGCGCCGCCGCGACGCTCGAGGCGTCCATGCTGTAGGCGATGGTCACGCCGTCCGCTGACTCGCTGCGCACGCCCGCCGCGCCGCCGATGGCGATGACGCCCTCAGCGATGGCGCGCACCGCCTCCGCGAGGTCGGGCACGGCCCCTTCGTCGAAGCCCGCCATGTAGGTGGCCTCGACGGCGTTCCACGCGGTGGGCCAGCACTTCCAGCAGCAGCGGCGGACGAGCCCGTCTCGGGCCCACTCGTACTCGCCGGGCGACAGCTCCGCTCCCGACTCGGTCAGCGACTCCACCGCCGTGACGAGCAGCGCGGGCAGCGCGAACAGGCGCGCGGGCCTGCCGCCGTCGTCGCCGATGCGCTGCGCCGTGTAGCTGCACCGCAGGTTCGGCGCGACGTGCCAGCCGCACGCGTTGCGCACGGCCTGGGACGCTGCGGACAGGGCCGACGCCGCGCGCAGGTCGCCCGCGTACCTCCCGCCCGTGAGTTGGTCGAAGGCCTCGACGGACAGCAGGGGCGGGATGCTGCCGCCGTCGATCTCGTAGCCCCACGCCGTGATCACGGCTAGGCTTCCTTCTTCGCGGCGGGCTTGCGCGCCTTGTTCGCGGGCGCCTTCGCCGCCTTGTCGGCTGCCGGCTTCGCGGCCTTCTCCACGGGAACCGCGTCGGGGGGTGCCTCGGATTCCTCGAACTGCCACGTGTAGCCGCGCCATTCGTAGTTCTTGAGCGCCATAGCGCGCCTCCTTACGTCGCGGGGCGGGACGCGGTGCCCGCCCCTTCACGGTCACGGTTAGGCCACGGTCACGTCGCAGAAGCACGCGGGGCGCTTGACGGCAAGGATTTCGCGGGCCTCTGCGCGGACCGAGACGAGGTTCTTCTCGAAGTCCACGTCGTTGCTGTTGGTGGAGTCCACGCGGATGCCGTCTGCCTTGCTGACCAGCTCGGCGCCGCGCGCGAACGCGCCCACGATGAAATGGCCTGCCGTCACGTCGGCGGACTTCACGAAGGCCAACTCGAACAGGCGCGCGGACTCGCTATCGCCGAACGGCGAGCCGGCCAGGAACTCGTCGTTGCCGTTCATGGCCGAGCGGATGCGCAGCCAGATGGCGGGGGTCACGACCACCGCGTCCGCGGGGATGTTCGTGGTGTCCTCGACGGCGGCCGCGGCCTTGAGGATGGCCTTGAGCAAATCGGCGTCGGTCGCGCCTGCGGCAACGTTGTCGGTGAGGATGCCCGAGGTGGCCATGAGCGTGGTCACGGCTGCGGTCTGGCGCGCGGCGTTGAGGTCGTCCACCAGGTCCTGGTTGATGGCGTCTGCCACGTAGGGTGCGTCCTCGAAAAGCTCCTCGGTCATCTTGATGAGGCCCGTGAGCTTCTGCAAGGTGGCCGTCTTCGGCTCGTATGTGTAGGTGAGCTTGTTCTTGGTGTCGCCCTCGGAGGTGACGCCAACGGCGCCGGTCGTGGACTTGTAGACGTTCCACGAGTAGACGGGCGCGCTGATGGACTTCTTGGAGAACAGGTCGAGCACGCTCAGCGGCTTGGCGGTGCGGCGCACCACCTCGTTGTCGTACTGAGTCGGCGCGAGGCCCGCACTCGGGGTCGGGTCGCCCGCCGCCTTGAACGGGGTGGCGATGATGCGGTTGTCGGCGTTCTCGTGGCCCTTGCGGAACTCCACGAAGTGCTCGCCCAGGCTCTTTGCCATGACGGCCCCCTTCCCTGCGGTGTCGGACGCATCGGTGTCCTCCACGGTGGAATTAAGGCCCTTGAGAAGTTCCTGGGCCTCGTTCGCGGCGTCCACCTTGGCCTGCGCGGCCTTGACGCCCTCGATGGCGGCGGACAGCTCGTCCGTGCCCTTCTCGCCGTTCTCCACGGCTGCCTTGACCTCGGCGAGGGACGCCTTGGCCTCGTTGAGCTTGTCGATGAGAGTCATCGTTAGCCCTCCTTCGTTGTCAAAATGTCGGATGCTTGCTGCAAGAGCTCGTCCACGTCGGCGGACTTGGCCTCGGGCTCCTCCGCGTTGGCCCCGTCGGGCTCCTCCGCGTTGGCCTTCGCCTCGTCGGCTTCGGGTTCGGGCTCCTGCTCGTCGGGTAGCTCGCCTTCGAGCAGCCCGTTGACGATGGATTGGATGCGCGCGAGCTCTTCGCCCGCGTCGCGGCACGAGTCGAGGATCTCGCGCAGCGATTCCTCGTCGGCCTTGGAGTTGCGCCTGCCCGCCTTCAGGCCGTTGGGCGCGACGGCGGTGATGGTCACCTCGGGCAGCGCGGCGGCGCTCAGCTTGTAGCCGATTTCCTGCACGAGGAACCCCGTGGCGCCCTCGATGGCCTTGGCGATGGCGCCGTCGACCTCGCGCCCGCCGGTGACCTTCACGCCGGCCGACTTGACCTCCACGACCGACGTTTCGGGGTTTGCCGGGTACATGACGAGCGACACCTCGAACAGGTCGAGCTTGCGCAGCTCGTTGGCCTCGGTGCCGTCCTCCAGCGTGACCGTCCCCTGGTCCTGGACGCCGTAGGCGAAGCTGAACTTGCACAGCCGCCCGTCGGCGGCCAGCTCGCGTGCACGCTGGGCGCGCTCGGTGCCGTCGAACGACGCGGTGAACAGCAGGCCGTGGTCGTCCTCCTCGAGGCGGGTCACGGTGCCGATGTAGCTCTTCAGGTCGCCGCTGTCGTGGTTCCACAGCAGCGGAATGGCCTTGCCCTCGGCGCGTATGCGCCCGATGCTCTCGGCGAACGCGCCCTTGGCGATGACGTCGCCGTAGCTGTCGGGCGTGCGCGTGAACGTGGCCGCGTAGCCGGTGATGGACCCGTGCCCCTCGGCGCTGAACGTGGTGTTGAGCAGGTCGGTCTTGGATTCTGTGTGCTTGATCTTGAGCGGCATCGCTCCCCCTTTCTCGGGCATGAAAAAAGCCCCCGAAGGGGCTGTGGACATAAGAAAAGCCGCCCTGGCGGACGGCTGTTGTGGTAGAATACATATAGCGGATGATCGGTCTACACAAAGGGCCTTTTTCATCCGCTAATTTACGTTCTTGAGCTTTTTCCCTTCATCATAGAGCACGCTTACCTTCGGCAGCTTGTACTCGCCAACCAGGGAGCTTGCCGCTTCCAGCAACTCCGAATCCTTGATGATCTCTGCCTCCGAATTGTCGATAATCAAACGCGTTACTCCGCTTTTCTTTTCGACGCTCTCGTAGTAGTTTCTGACAGCGCCTTTTGGATTAGCGGAACTTCTAACCGTCTTAATTTCTACCCCATTGGCGAAATCAGGCAGTCCGCGACGACGTTTGATTCCGTCCTCTGCTATGTAGTATTCGTAATCAACGATGTGGTCGGGCTTGAATCCATGCCTAGCGATTCGCTCGCCCGTTCTGCCTTCCCACGGATTATCAACTGTAACGGCTTCTTTAACTCGCTGCGTTGCATAAGTTGGTTTGTGGACGGTGCCGTTTTTAATCCAGTCGATGTCGCGAGTGCGCATCTCGGCGAAGACTTCAGCCTCTGTTGCTTCTACCCCAACGGTATCGGCGCAAGCTATATAGGCGTCATAGACGCAAGCCTCGCTGTAATCGCCATCGATTTCAAGTTCATCCACTACGGCGCGAACTGCATCTAAGCGGCTCCTCTCCCGCACCTCGACGTCCAGGACGCACTTGCAGTGGGCGCACTCGGCCGCGCTGCCGTTGGCCCAGTCGCCGGGGTACATCATGCCGTTGGAGAACGGGAGGTCCATCTGCACGGTCTGGCCGTTCATGGCCTTGTGGCTCGCCCTCGGCGTGCCGCTCGTGGTGCGCCACGTCTTGTAGACGTTCTCGCCGACGCGCCTGTTCTGCTGCCACGCCTCGTGCATCGCGAAGCCCAGGAGCCCGGCGGCGAATGCGCCCCCCGCGGTGACGGCGCGGTGCTTGGCCGCGTAGTCGAACACGGTGCGGACAGCCGACATCAGCGGTCGCTTCTCCGCTTTCGCCTTGCCGTCCGACTCGATGGCGGCCTCCAGCTCGTCGCGGGTCGCGGCGTTGATGACCCCGGCGCGGACCTCGCACGTGCGGCGGCTGTACTTCGCGGTCTGGCGCTTGCCGTACTTGCGCGTCGGGTCGTCCGGCCAAAGCTCGGAGACGATCCGCTCGCCTGCCGCGTCGGCCTGCTTAATCGCGACGGGGTAGAGGTCGTCTGCCAGCTCGCGGTCCCACCGCCTGGCATCCCACCAGTCTTCCCTGCCTGCCTCAATCTTCGGGATGACCGACTTCGCCTGCCGCTCGAAGAAGGCGCGGTAGACCCCGGTGAGCTCGTCGGCGTCACCGTCCGACGGGTCGCCCTTGGCCATGCGGGCCTCGGGCACAGCGGCTTTTGGGCCACGCATCGCCTCCCCGGACTTGCGCCCCAGGATGCGGTCGGCCTCGTCGAGCATGGCCGCAAGCGAGTTGTAGCGCTCCACGGTCGGGTCGGTGTCGTGGTTGCTCGCCAGCCCGCCTTCGAGCACGTTGAGCGGCACGATGAGCTGGTCCGCCCCGATCGCGGGCAGGTTCAGCTTCGCGCGCGCCTCGTCTCGCGTGAGGAACGGCGCGCCGACCGCCGATTGCAGCGCGGATACCTTCTCCTCGAAGCTGCCCTCGGTCTTGATGGTTATGTCGTAGTTCACGTAATCCTCGGGCGGCTCGCCCACCATCTTGGCCAGCGTATGGTTCATCCTGTCCGTCGCGAACATGAGCGTGGGGGCCAGGCAGTCGTTGTACAGCGCCCGGGCGTTGTCCCTCGCGCTCGCGTAGGTCTGGCCCGATCCCGGCCAGAGCAGCGCGGGGTTGAAGTGGTAGACCGCCGCCACGTCCTCGCGGGCGAGCTTCACGGACTCGCACCACTGCGCGTCGCGGCTGTTGAACTGCACGGTCTTTATCTCCATGCCGTCCTCGAGGATGGGCATGCCGCCGCCCTCGCCCGCGTCTGAGCCAGCCCAGCTCGCCCTCCACGTCTCCTTGAAGCGGTCGAACGCCGCGTCGCTCCACGGCTCGATGCTCGCGGGGCGCGTGAGGTAGGCGTTGAACCGCCCGCCGCGCCGCCACATCTGCCGCCTGAATCGGTTGGACTCCACCTGCTCGTGGAGCGTCTCCTTCAGCGCACCGATCCGGCTGCACTGCCGCATCGGGTCGTTGGGGTCGTAGCCGTGCCACAGAACGAACTTGCCCGCGGGAATTTCCACGGCGGTGGACTTGCCCGTGCCCACCACGACGGACTCGGGCGCGAAGGGCGAGCTGCCCTTGTATTGCCGGATCCAGCTGTTCGGAACCGGTCGGACTTCCCACCCGCTTGGCGTCTCGGCGCTCGGCACCACGATCATAAGGAACCGCTCGTACAGCAGCAGGTCGCTGTACAGCCACCGCCTGAACTCGAACGGCGTCATGTCGGCGTTCGGGCATTCGAGCAGCAGCGCCAGCGGCGAGTCGAGTACCCGCGGGCGGTCGTCGTCGGCTGCGCGCGCGTGGACCTTCAGCGGCACCTGCGCCGCGTTGTCGGCCAGGAACGTCACCGCCGCGCGCAGGTTCGGCTGCGTCCGGTAGAGCTGCGCCGCGTCCATGTCGGCCACGCGCACGCCCAGGTCCATCCCGCCGCCGTAGACGTAGGCAACGTTCGGCGAGAACAGGCTGCGCAGGTTCTCGAAAAGCGCCATGCAGCGCCCCCTTCCGTTTCCGTGCATGAAAAAAGCCGCCCATGAGGACGGCTGACGTGTTATCATTCGGGTTGAAGGTGCCCCGAGCATCCGGGCAGCATCTTTCGGTTAGATAGCCGGGTCAGCTTACCAGGGCAGCCCGGCTAATTTCTTTCCTTCCGACGCCGTTCGTCATTCCCTTCTGACAAGCCCGACGATTCCTATAACCACGAGGAAAGCCGTGCATATTGCGGTAACTGTAGCAGGGTCCATGTGGGCCTCCCATCTCTAGGCTGCCCGGAAGACGAAGCACCGACGCCGATTTTACCAGACGGCTAGCTGCACACGTTCGCCCATACGCCCATCAGCAGGCAGAAGCACGCCAGCCCCGCGAGGTATCCCGCGAGGTCGGCGCCGCCCGATGCCGCGCATGCGAGCGACACGATGATTAGAACGCACGCCACGGCAGCGAGCGCGTAGATTGCGATTATCGCGGCCTTGCTCATACGACCCGCACGCCCCTCTCCTCGTAGGCGCTCGGGATGAGCGCGGTTTGTTCCGTCTCTGTCATCGTCGCGGCCCCGTGCGCCATGCACACGGCCACGAGCGGCGAAATGTCCTCCATGCTCTTAGCTCGGTCGAACGCCCATGCGCCGTCGCCCATGGGGCGCGTCGCCGCGATGTTCGCCGCGAGGTCGAGCGCGGGCTGCGTTCGGTGCCGCAGCGGCGTCGCGTCGCTCTCGGATTCCTCGTCGCATGCCGCGACGGCGTCCCAGAGACGACCAGACCATCCAGCCACGTCCTTGCCGCAGCATTCCACGATGCTCACGCCCTCGACAGCCGCGATGACGTCCATCTGGCTCGACACGGGCGCGCCGCGCGATTGCAGCGCCACCTTCATGCCCTCGGGATAGTTCGGCGCGGCGTCCGCGAACCAGCCCTGCAGCCAGTGCGTGCCGCCTCGGTAGGCGGCGAGCTCGGCGTGCCATTGGCCGTCCGCGCGCTGGCCCACGACCGCGATGCTCGCGTGCGTGCGGTCGGCGCTCACGTCCACGCCCCACCAGAGCGCGGTATCGGGCGCTACGTCGGAACGCTCGTCCTTGCCCGCATCCCACGCGCCGATGGGGAAGGGTGGGTCCACGGTGCTCGTGACCCACTGGCACAGGCACTCGGTCTTGAACACGTCAGCGGGGTCGTCGGCGCATGCGGCCTTCATGGTCGCGTGGTCGATCGTGTAGCCCAGCGCCGGCGAGCCTTGCGCCCACGCGCGCGGGTCGGTTGTCTCCATGTCGGGCGCGGCGCTCCACTCGAACAGGCCCAGCGCCGTGTCCTCAAGCGCGGCCTCCGAATCTGCCAGCAGCTCCGAATCGCCCAACGCGGCAACGATGCCGTCGGGGTCGCCGAGCATGCGGTGGGCGCGGATGCGAAAGTGCCTGAGCACCACGCTCGTGCCGTCCCCTGCGTTGCTCATGCACAGCAGCAGGGCGTTCTTGCGGGCCATGCCCGTCTTCGAGAGCGCCGCATAGGCGTCCCATGTTTGATGCTCTCGCAGCTCGTCAAGCAAGACAAGGTCGGCAGACTTGCCACGTCCAGCTTTGCGGTTCGCCGCCTTCACGCGGTAATCTCGCCCGCCCGTCAGCTGTAGCCGCTTCGCGCCGTTAGTGAACCACACGTGCCTTATCTGCTCGGCGAGCTCGTCGTTGGCCTGCGCCATCTCGACGCACAGCGCCCAGATGTCCTCGGCATTCGCCACGTCCTGCGCGGTGCCGAGGATGAGCGCCACGCCGAGCTGGTACATGAAGTACAGCGCGACGATGGTGCCGACCGTGGTCTTGCCGCACTGCCTTCCGACGAGCAGGATGACGGTGCGAAACCGGAGCCGCCACGTCCCGTCCGGGAGGTCGATTACCTCGAAGGCGTGCTTCAGGAACCACCTCTGCCACGGCTGCGGATCGATTCCCAGCACCTCCCGCGAGAAGTCGATGATGTCGTAGCCCAGCGTCGTGTCGGGCGTCAGCTCGCGGAGCGGAGGCGTGAAAATGCGCGGTTCGGTGCATCCGCGCACGCTACCCATTCGCCGCGCGGCTGTTCGCCCATTTGGAGCCTCCGACCACGCTCACGACCTTCGGCTGAGCGGCTTTCGCCTTCTGGTCCACCGGCCCGTTGTCTGACATGCCGAGATAGTTCTTCGCCATGAAGATGAGCGCGGCCTTGTCGCCCTCCATCGCGAGCTCGAACATCTTGCGCCGGAGCGAGACGCGGCCCTCGCCGCTGTAAAACGAGAACGCCTCGTCCCACGTCGGCGTGGCGGGGAACGACTCCGCGATGAAGCGGTCCAGCGTCTTCGGGTCCATGTCGAGGACGGCCGCAACTTCCGATTTAGTGCAGAAAATCGCGCACAGCTGCGGGAACTGCCCGACCTCCTCGGGCGTCCACTGCCTTCTCGGGCGTCCCATCGCTACCTCCTTTTCTGGACATGAAGAAGCCACGCTGAACAGGACGGCGGGCTGTGTTCGACTTATGAAGGCTCCCGGCCATCGGATCTGGGAAGCTGCAACTCGGCTTTTTTATGCGGGGGGATAAAACATGGCGCGGCGGTCGAACTCGGGATTTTGCCCGTCGCTCGAGATTCCGACACCCCTCCCCCTGGCAGCTGGCAGCTGCGCTCACCTTCCCAGGCGCCAGTCGCGCGAGCTGTTTCCAAGATTGTCCAAGCCCGCCTTCTTGCCGCGGGCGCGGTTGCACCTCCTGTGAGAAGCGGCAACGTTCTCGGGCAGCAGCGCGAGCTCGGGAAAGCGGTCGACGCTGCGCAGGTGGTCGGGCTCGTAGCTGTCGGGCGTGGTCGACGGCTTGGCGGCGTAGTCGATTCGCTGGCCGCATATATGGCACGGCGCGTTGCGGGCGCGGTCCCGCTTGAAGCATTCCACGCGCAGGCGCTGCCATTGCGGCGAGCCGCGCGGGTCGCCTCTCCCGTCTGCGAGCCTCGCCATCGCCAGCCTCCTTGCATCATGAGGACCGCCGGGGGGGCGGCCAGTCGCAGGGCCCCGCATGCCGGCCGCGCCCCCGCTGCGACCCCGCCCCCACCGGCAGCCGGGTTCGCCTGGCGGCCGCCCGGCCTGGCCTGCGGCGTCCTTCTCGGCGCCGCGCCCCTCTCCCGCACGGGAGAGCGCAGCCGCGCGCGCCGCCGCTCGAGAGCAAAGGGAGGGCCGCCCGGCCTGCTGGCAAGTCGGACGGCCCCTCTCGGCACTCGACGATTTGGCTGGCTACACCATAGCACGGCCGCGCGTATGGTTTCGTATGGACTATCCGTTCAGCCGGTCCTCGACGCTGCGGCGGTAGACCTGCCACGCGTTGCCGACCTTGCGCCCGTCCAGCTTGCCCTCGTTCAGGAGCTGGTTCACGCGCATGCGGGACACGCCGAGGATGGCCGCCGCTTCGGTGGCGCTGTAGACGGCGCGCTCGTCGGGCAGCTCGAAGACGCGGCCCTCGAAGAACGCCTTCGCATCGTCGCCGCCGATGACCTTGATGCGGTAGAACGGCTCGCCGTGCAGTCCTCGAGGTTCCAGGTACGTCGAGTTCACGAGGCTGTACGCCTCGTCCTCCGTGCCGACGAACAGCCTGCGGATGCTCCCGTCCATGGGGCTGTAGCTGTCGATCGCGTACCAATCGGCGTAGATGCCCTCCTCGTGCCAGGCTGCCAGGATTTCCTCGCGGGTCTTCATGGTCGCTTCCTTTCGCCTCGCTTGCTTCTTTACAGTTGTAAAGTATATAGCAATTCTTTACGTTTGTAAAGTGCAATCGCAGAGAAAAGGCGGTGCAAATCCGCAGTTCACAGGGCGATTTTGAAATTTTTCCGCGAACGCTAAATCGCTTGCGGCAGCTCTTCGAACTCGTGCGGGATGTGCGCGAACAGCTCGACGAGCCCGTTGTCGTGCAGGTCGGTCTTGCAGTGGACCTCCGAGTAGTCGACCCGCTCCGCCACCTCGGCCCAGGGCAGCCCCTCGATGTAGCGGTACGTGAGAACGGCGCGCCATGGCTGGCGCACGCCGCGCAGCGCTCTGTGCGCATCGGCCTGCACCTGGAGGTTGGCGTCTAGCTCGGAGCGGTACTCGGCGATGAGGCTGTCCTTGCGCTCGATGAGGCGGACCATGCCGTCGTCGTCGGGCGTGGAGCGCACGTTGTCCCGGTCGTAGCGCACTGCGCCGACGCCGTCGAACATCGATTCCAGCTCGGCGATCTCGCTGCGAAGCATCTTCACTGTGTGGATGGTGGCGCGCACGCGCCCGAGGTACCGCTTCGACCAGCTCCGCATATAGTCGATGTAGTCTCTGCCCAGCTTTTCTTCCCGCTCTTCGATCATCGCGCATCCTTGCCGGCTAAGCCATTTCGTCACCCGATTGATTATAGCGAACTCTGCGCGCCCTCCGCGAAGCACTTGGCCCGCCACCTCACTTCCACGGATGCGAGGTCACGTGCCAGCGCCCGCAGATGCGGCACTCGTAGGCGCGGAAGCGCCGCCCCGTCCTGCGCGATAGCACGCGCGCGGCGCGCCTGGCGCGGGCCCTCGTCGAGTAGTCCTTCTTCCTCGCGCACTTTGCAACGTGGTGCGCGTACAGCCCCGGGTCCATTTCGCCGGGGAAGCCTATGATGTCCTGGTTTCGCCGCTCCCGTTCCCCTCCGCCGCGCGTCACAGCGGCTGCGGCCCCGGCAGCGGGCCGTCCTCGCGCTGGTACTCGTCGTGGAGCCTGCGCACCTCGGCTTCGACGTCGGCCCAGTCGTGGCACTCGATGCCCGCGGCCTCGGCCACCATGCGCTCGGCCGTCGCGCCCTTCGAGCGCTCCCAGCCGGGAAGGAACAGCGCCACGTGGTAGTACGGCTCGTTCCTGCCGTCCTTGAGCGGCTTGCGCTCGGTCGTGGTAAGCTGGTCCAGCGAGTGGCCCATGTAGTCGAGCCACGTGCTCCACGGCCACCGCTCCTCGTAGAGCAGCCCGTCGTGCTTGATGGCGTTCGAGGCCGGGTTCCACACGCGCGCGGCCTGTGCGCCCTTGCACAGCCGCTCCACCTCCTCGAACGCATCGTAGTTGTAGTTCTCGACCCCGCTTATCGGGCCCGCGAGGAACACGTTCCTGTCGTACAGCGTCCCTATCACGATCTCCTCCATTCCGGCAGGTGGCGGCACGTGCGCCTGCGCGGGCAGAACCGGCACACGTGCGCCCGCCACGTCCTCGGGCATCCCCTTGGCTCGCCGCCCATCAGCCCACCTCCCCCTCGAACAGCCGCGCGAACTGCTCGCGCGTGAAGTGCTCCATCTGCCCACCCATGTTTTCCAGATGTACGAAGTCATCGTCCACGTAGGCCACGCTGAACCGCCTGGGCGTGCCGTCGACGGCGAACAGCGTGAGTGTGTCGAGCACTTCGGGGTTCTCAGGCGTTCCCATGGTCCACCTCGTTCGTCGTCAGCGTGATGCCGTTGCTCCCCCACCAAGGCTTCGCCATCCCAGGCTGCACGGTGATTGGCGAGTAGTACGTGGTGGTCATGGCGTCCAGGATGACCTCGCGCATGGATTCCATCGCCCTCTTTGTCTTCACGCCATCCGTCGCATAGCTCAT
>ODAI013331961.1_pt1 | contig 16678 bp, 3 predicted proteins | sample 1539321 | NCBI WGS metagenome assembly ODAI01 (sample SAMN02144231, study PRJEB22623) | gut metagenome | biome: sheep rumen | host: Ovis aries | place: New Zealand | reverse complement strand
GTGTAATCTACATTCTTTGTTATGTTATAGGTACTACCCTCTCCCACCTCTCGGTTCTTGTTATCAGCCAAGACGACGACTGAAAGGTCGGAAGCATTCGTAACGCCTATGGTCATGATGCCACTGATTGCTGGCAGGCCATTATGGGCTGCCAAAGTAATCGTCAGGGTAGTAGAACCCAAGGCCTTAGGTGTGATAATACCTTCTGCGTTCACCTCTGCCACGTCTGTATTAGCTATACTATATGTGACAGCAGCACCACTGGAAGTAGCATAGTCCACACCATTCTGCACGGTGTAGGTAGTACCCGTCACCATGTTCACTTCATCTTTGAGCAACTGGAAGTCATTTCTTACACAGTCTATATAATAAAGATGTGCACCTGCCGTTGCCTGTATCTTCACATCTACATAGTTCTGGCCATCTACCGCAGGAATGTCAACAGACATCTCCTCAAACGTAGTTGCCTTATACTCCCCTATAGTACTCCAAGTGTCTGTGTCTGTACCTGTCGGTGCATACGACACATTAAAGCCACGAGAGTTAGAGAGTTTATGAGACTCCACGCCAAGTTTCATTGTCGTACCAGTCTTCACATTTGGTACTATGAGATATGTATTGGCACCCATGAACCACAGATACTGAGAACCTGCATAAGTACCCAGGCTCGTGCTTCCTAAATCAGTGATGAATCCCAATTTGTGTGACGGAGCACTGAACAATAAAGGATAAGTCTCTTCTATGTATGAGCCACCTGCCTCTATTATCTTATTCTTTAATTCATTTATATTATAATTACCACCTTGGTTACCTGTACCGCCGGCTTTCTCCCAAATGTCCCATGCCTCCGTATCAGCGGCAAGTGCAGCTTTGGTTTCTGCAATCCAATTCGTGAAATCGAAAGTATGTGCAGTATTTACACCCTGTGTAACCTCTATCGTTGCCACACTCGATGTAGCACTACCCATGGCATTTGTGGCTACGCAATATACATAGTATGTACCAATAGCAGTTTCGCCCGTTGTAGAGAATGAATATGTAGAGTTATTGGCACCACTGATGATTGTACCGCCCTCATTTGAAGCCGTTGTATTTGAATACCACTGGTAAGATGTCGCATTATCGGCTTCTACAGAAATAACCGCCGAGCGTCCTTGGCGAACACTGTATCCATTCGCATTAACATCAGTGATAATAGAAGGTGCAGCTGGCAGGACAACCTGAATCCAACGGAAATATGCAGCATCACCACCATATACTACTGTAATTGGATTATTGTCTGATGCCACTGTACATGATGGCGTCTTACTCGTATTTCCCGTGAGGGCGACTCCATCAACAGTAGTTTCCACAGTTGGATCATACGTCTCCATCGAAACAACTGCTCCTCTACAAGAAGGAAGGTAGAACTCAAAACCGCCATTTAACTGACACCAATCTGTCCAACCAGAATTTGCAATCTTACCAGTCTTGGTGTTATAATCGACCTTGACATCAATAGTTTCACCATCGATTGTAGTCTGCGTAACATAGAAGCCACTAGTATTACCACCGACATTCATCATTGGTGCACCATTCCTTCTTTGGAAGTCAACCTTGACAGTCACACTGGATGTGTTACCGAACAATGTCTTTGTATTCTCTGTGAAGACAGGTGTGAAATGTACATCAACCTCACCTGTCATATAAGTACCTCCAACAGGATAAGTGTCAGTACCGTCGTTCCAACCCGTGAGGGTGTAGCCTTCCTTATACAAAGTATGGTTTTGCGGCAAGGTGTATGAGTCAGACATTTTTACCTCCACCGTGGCAGGTGCAGTACCTTGTGCATCGCCAGCAGAGTATGACACATTCACCGTCTTTGGTATGTTCCACTCATCTATTGCTTCCACACTAATGAACGGGCAATAAGCCATTCCACTTATCGTCAGCGTAGTGGCAGGACCTTCATAGTACAGTACAGCTACATTTGCCGTATTGTTTTTCCAGCATACAGTCTCTGGCACCTTAGTAGCCACCACATCACCATTATCATCCTTTACTGTTATAGTATTGGAACTGAATGAACACTCACCTACGGAAATCTTTACAGCTCCGAGCACATTGGCTGTCACAGCAAGATAGGTCATACCATGGTCATTATTATACTTTCCGGAGATAGTTCCTACGGCAGAAGCATCATCTACAGCCACGCGAGTACCATCGTGGGCTACGCCAAAGCTTACGCTTGTTCCTGGTTCCTGCTCCGCAGCTTCTATCAACGTTCCGGCTTTATTATTCAGTATTGCAGAGAAGTCATTTACTGTCTCATCCTCTGGAGTGCCAGAATATTCACCTTCGATCTTTACGTTGGCAAAACCTAATTCTTTGTTAGCATCGAGGTTGTAAATGTATATACGCAAAATACAAGGATTGCTCCTTGTACAGTTAATCGTACCAGTGATGTTTGATGAAAAATCATATCCATCGCCTGCATCCGCATTATTCCTACTTGGGTGTATACCTGTGGCAAGTTCCTCCTCTGTATCACCCGAGACTATGGAATAACTAAAATATCCTCCGCCTGTACCTAAACGGATAGCGTTAAATGACACACTCTTTGGAACGAACGTCACGCCTTTCTTTGGCACTACGATGAAATCAACGTAATGCGTTTTGTTGTTTGACGTAATCTTCTCAGACTCTTTCACCTTTGTGTAGGTAACTTCATTATACGTCAAAGTACTGCCTACCTCAAAATTCTTTGTCGTACTAATCCTACCGACTTTGAACATATCAGTTCCAGCACTGAATACTGCGGTCTGGTCTGCACCACCCGCATTCAATGCCCATGTAGCAACGGTTTCCTCGGCTGATGCTGACAATGCACCAACCATCACCATCAACGTCGAAATGAACAGACACGTCAAGGAATGAATGTTTTTTAGTATGTCATTATTTGTTTTCATAATCTTAAGAAACTTAGATTTTCCAATCTGTAAAAGATATGATTCGCAATATTTGAAAAATTTGGTACAAAGGTAGAAAAAAACACATAAATACCCAAATTATTTCGACATACTACAAGTATATTTCGATTTCTTTGCGTCAAAAAGAATTTATTTTCCACCCCGCGTGATATTTTTTTACCACCTCGCACGTATCTATGGAATTCAACTCTCCGACATTAATAAACGACCTTTGATTTAAGGATTACAAAGATTTCACTGCTTTTTAAGGAAGCTGCAAACCGTGTTATAAGTGTTATCTGTGAATTCTTATTGCGACCTGCGAAAGTTGAATAGGAAACACAAAAAACAGTGGGAATCCCTATAATGGGACTCCCACTGTTCTGTTTATAATAAGGTATTTCGTTCACCCTTTAAGCTATACGCCGAGGATTACCAAACGACCTTCTTACCATTAATAATGTAGATCATGCCCTTACGCATCTGGCTGCGTTCTATACGTCTGCCTGAGAGATCGAAGATAGCTTCATCAGCATTCTCGGCATCTTCATTGACACCTTGTATGCCATCGGCATCATCATATTCCTCATCATCAAATATGAACAACAGGCCACCGCCCTTTGCACTTGTATCAATGCTTATGCCTGCTGCCTCAAGAACATCATACTGCAGATACGCCTTTCGAGCTGGTATCATCTGTGATGTATACTTATAGAAGCCAACTTCAGGGTTGAAATCTTCATTGCATGCCAAAGTATAGATATTCAGTGTTCCGACACTTACAGGATGGTCCTCTGGGTTACCATCAAGAACAGAATACTTAGCCAAATCTCCTAATGTACTGTTCTCATTCTGCATAGTGATACCACCATATGTACCACGGAAGATGTACTTGCCTGGTCTTGCGTATATAACGTAGCCACGCCCTTTATGCAAACCATCCACACCTTTAACCTTCTTCAGTTTCAATGTCGTACCAGCAAAGTCAACGGCTGCATATACAGTCAGACCATCAATATCAGTGAACGTAGCGTTCTGAGGCAGACAGACGGTTGCCCAGCCCATCTCTGGATTAGGACCTACCTGTGTAACGACTACTTCGTAAGATTCAAGCGGTTTGTATTGTACTGCCTTAGAAGGAGCACCCAATCCACCACGCTCATTTGCTGCACGTACCACGAACCAACGACCACTCTGGTCTTCTCCCGGATAGAATTCGCCGGCGGTAGTCATAGAGTAGAATACGGTATCACCAGACTCTTCATCCAAACGGAATACGAAGTAGCAAAGGGCATTATCGTTTACACTCCACTGGAGTATGGTCTTGCCACCTTCACCTGTTGCATTCGAAACTGCAGTTCTTTCCATAGATACCTGCTTGGTATAAATGGTAGGATCATAGGCATCATCTCCACCAAGTACATTGTGCAGATTATAATCTGCAGCCTGATCTGCTGTCAGCACAGGGTCATCAGAACCTGTAGCAGGAGACATAACCGAAATAGTACGCTGTGTAAGATCAAGCGGAGTACCGTTTGCATCAAGAGAATTATACTCATGGAGGCGGCACAATGCACCTGACAAGCCAGCTACATATCCTTCTGCACGCGGCATGACATCGAACTTAGTATTAAGGAACGTAACTGCTGGAGAGTTACGGAGTGAGCTACCAAGTGCGAACTTATTATTAACAAGATTTGCAGCTGTAGCATCCTCTGCCTTCACAAGTCCTTTATTGATGACATATCCCCATGGCTGTTCAGTCTTGTAGTGCTCTGTGAATGATATCACACTTGTACTGCTACGACGGCGAAGGACAATAGTTGGTTTCTCCCACCATGCCTGACCTTGGTCATGCAGGAAGTAGTATGTACCCCACAACTGGCAAGTCTCATAGTAGTTGTCTGTCTTATTTACAGACTTAGGATTCTGGATACTATAACCATTCCATGTTGTAGAACTATATGTACCCTCATGAGCCTTCATCGTGACATTCTTACATATTGTATGCAGACCATTATCATAGAAGGCTGCTGCACCGCCACCACTTCTGTTGATACCAGCATTAGGATTATTACCAGTCTGGTCATTACAGAAACGATTCTCAAACGTCAGATCCTGGAAGTATGTATTCTCGATATTAGCATTGACCTTCATCGTAGCGGTATTATCAATACCAACAACGAATGGATCATTGTAAATAATCGTCTTGTCCTGACTCTGACCTACGATAGAGACATTGTTACGTGCAAGTACCGTACGGCCTGTGTAGTATGTCTTGCCATCGTTGTAGTCCTTGATGTATATATTGAGCTGTCCAAGACCTCCATCGACCTTACCGTAGATACCAGTCTTATCACCTACAGTTGTAGTAGGTATAGACCTGAACACGCCTGCATTATTACCCTTCATGCCATACTCTCCGTCTGGTACGAATATACGGAAGCGATCTGTACCACCAGCAGCATTGGCAAGGTTCGTTGCAGTTTCCAAAGTTCCATAAGGTATCTTAAGCTCCTTCAGGTTCTCTATTACATCATTTGGTACTATCTGTATGGTGTCTCCACCTGTCTGAGTCTCGTGATTCCAGTTTATCCTGTGGGTAACCACGAAGTCAAACAAGCCCTTAGATACTGAAGTTGCTGCCGCAGTCTTGAATTTGAAGTTAATAGCAGAGCTACACTTCTGTCCATATACATCGGTGAATGTATTTGCAGGGATAGTCAAATTGTATTCCTTGTTATTTGCAAGTCCCCAATATGCCAAAGATATGGTACGACCAGAGACAGTAGCCTTCATTGTCTGATTAAGCGTAGGACATGTAATATCCGTTGCCTCCATCGCATGGTCGAATGTCAAGGTTATAACACCACTGACTGGTTGATTTCCGCCAACATCACCACCATCATCAGCAGCAGTTCCATTCATTGCAATAGAAGTGAATGCTGGAGCAGTAGGCTCCGTAATATTGAAGTTAATGGTGTACGTCTTAATAGTCACACCACCAGTTGTCTGCAACAATATCGTAGCAGTTGGGTTAGTCACCGTAGCCTGAGTGATTACAGTGGTACCACCAGTTACTACCGTTGTAACTTCTGGCAACTTATCCTCTGCATTATATACAGATGCTGCCGGATAGTCGTAGTCTATCGTTGTATTTTGCTTCAAGTCAGCGAGTTTTTCATCACTCAGAGCAATATTACCGATCAAGACATCATCCAAAGCAGTCTCTGTACTGATAGGTTTATATACGACACTGACATTTGCAAGTCTTGCAGGATTAATGAATACATAGTCCTGAGTCTTCATCGTATCAGCATAAGCTACGCTCACACTTTCACCAAACGAGAGTGAATCCTTAGAGATACGTACATCTCCTACAGCAACTGGGGCACCCAGGACTGTAGCAAGTTTCAATACACAGTTCTTAGTGGTAGGAACAGTGAGTGAAACAGACTTAGACACTTCACATACGCCACCAGAGGTGTATATAGAACCACTACGTGCCGTAATATCCATCTTGACATCAATCTTGTTGGCTGCATCGATAGCAAGCTGAGTAACCATAATACCGTTAGCACTGTTGAGATTCAGACTAGCAAGACTTGAAAGCGCCCATATAGCCTCTACGCCATCAGTAGCCGTAACCTCAGTAACAGACTTGGCATTAGCTTCAAATACAGGAATCAAACGCATGTTTCGCTCTGTAGGATACACATGTCCAAATTCATAGTGCACATCAGGCTTATCGTTCTCTATGTAGTATTTAAGAGTGTAGCCTTCGAGATACAGGTTATAGTTGTACTCTGGCATAACGAAATCCTGATCGAACTCAACCTTCTGTTGTGGCAATACGACACCTACGGCATCACCTGCAGAGAAGTTCACAGTGTATGAAGTCTTCTCCTTGAACACAGCCTGCAGTGAGAAGCTTCTGTTAATAGCGAACGAAATAGTGTAACAAGAGTCAGTTTCATTTGTCACTTCGGTATAACGTACGCCGTTAATCTCAGAGCCCGTACCTATGTTACCCTTAGAACCACTGACAAGTTCGTAAGAACCATCAGGATAGATCTTGTTACCTGCACCATCTACCCAATAGTCAAGTACATTATACTTCTTACGCTTTGCAGTAAGGGTAACATTACTACCATTAGCAACGGCATAGCCCAGCTCTGCCTTGACAGCATTTGCATTATCCTTCACTGTACCCATCGCATCATTATTAGATGAGTAGTCCAGATATACATACTCAGCGTCTGGCATCTCAAGAGATACATACTGATAGTAAGAATAGTCATTACCAATCACAAGCTCGGCAGTATGATCATTATTCTCTACCGTCCATGTATAAAGGTATGCTCCATCCTCGTTCTTTTCAATAAACTCATCATTTATGTTGTCAGGGCTGAGTCCATTGACAGTAGTACCACCCTTGCTGACATCGTTCATCTTAGCATACGAAGCAAGAGTTATCTTAGAACCATAGCTTGAAGGTATGGTGATCTTCGTACCCTTCAACATAGTACACCAAGCATCCATATCCTCATTAGAGATAGCTTCAGAAGAACTCTCAGAGTTCTGAGTACTGAACGCGATAGGAATATCTACTACCTGATCCTTTACCAACGCACCCTGTGCATCATAATAATCCATCTTTGCATGAGTGCTGTAGAATATCTCAGATGCACCAGAAGCAAAAGTAAACGGATGAGCACCTTGCGCACGACGGAAGTCCCATGTTACATTAAATGCAGACTTACGCGTATCAAGATAGTCTGTATAAACATTCTGCTTAAATACAGGTATCAGTCTTACAGTCTGATTAGCCTCTGCAAACAATGTGTTTGTACCAAGATCATAACGCTTTTCGTTAGCATCAAGCCAATACTGCAAAGTATATGTACTACCTGAGAGTTCTGTCAGTGTATGCAGAGGATAACTTGACGGAGCCGATATAGAGCGAGAGGTTATAGGAGACTTGAAGCCTGCCTTTCCAATCAACACATTTCCACCAGCTACAATATTATCATCTACATCATAGAATCTTGCATTCTCCAAATCATACACGGTAGTACCCTTCTCGCCACTTGCGAATACAGCCCAGTACTCGTTATTAGTTTCATTAATCGTAACTTCGAGACTTGCATCTGTACCAACATATACGCCTCTACCGATATTCTCACGAGTAGAAGTCCAACCAAGCAGACCATATCCACTGTTAGCATAACCCGTAACAGTAACCACAGAGTTAAGAGTATAGAGATTGCCCTCAACCTCTGGGTTGAACTTGATACGTCCGTTCTTACCAGGATAGAGATCGATGGTAAGCTCATATACCGGCATTACCGTCGTAGTATCTGCTATCTCAGAATCATTCTTACCCGGTGCTATAGCAATAGCCTTGATATTATAGTTTGTTGCTATACGAACAGGTGTACCTACAGTGTACTTGTAACCATTGAAAGGAGAAGGCACCGTACCATCAAGAGTATAGTAAATAGTCTCCTTATTTGGATTGGTATCATCCGAAATCTTTGAATCAGTTGTTGTGAGAGTGAATGAAGATGTGCTCGCATCTACAGTAACAACAGGAGTTTCTGCGTCAGGCGTGAATGTTACCTTATATATACGCAGGCTCTGTTCGCCATCATTCTGTCCGGCGAGTCTTCCCTGTATCAATACACCACCAGCCTTAACAGGTATCTTGTCAGTCTTTACGTGGTTGGTGCTGTTACTTGTATATTTAGTATTCTCACCATTAACAACAAGAACACGTGCTGCACCCGAGCTGATATTAGAGAACTCTACCTCTACGGTACCCTTCACTTTATTCTTGAAATACAGCTGTGTACCCTCGAACGAGTTGTTTGCATTGTTTGCAAATACAAGACCAGCACCAGCAAGGTTCTGGTAAGCCACACCTGCAGGCCATGTAACGCTCTCACCGAGTGTCACGTCGCTGAACGATGTATATGCATTCTCATAAGGAGCCTCAATCTTTTCAGAGGTAGAAGACCAATCCCATGTAGTCTTATTTGTCACAGGAACGACCTCTGTCACAGTACCCATAGCAACAGTACGCTCGTATGTAACGGTTGTCGTTGTCTTTGTGTACTGGTCTGCTGTTATAGTAACTACAGAAGAAGTCTCAGCCTGTACAGCCGTACCAGCATAAGTAATAAGCAACTGCTGGTTTACGGTACCATCGCTTGCAACAGTGATTTCCATAGGAGAAACCGTATAGTTCACTCCCTTGGCATCCTTAGTGATACTTACAGTAGATCCAGGTACGAGATACTTACCTGTCACATTAACTATAGCAGTAGTGCTCTGCACCATGTCGCCGGCAATCTTAAGGCTGACAGCAGATTTGTCAACTGCAATCGTTGGTGGTGCAGGGTAATCAACCGTAATAGAGCGCAGATGACCGTTACCTATATTAAGTACGATGTCACCATCAGCATCATTATGTGTATAAACGAATGTTACGTTGCCAGCTTCGCCATATTCACTCTTATAAGCAACGGCATTGCCATTGATGGTAATATCAGCAGCCTCATATACATTCACGCTGACTGTAGCATTTCTTGTTACAGGAATGGTAAAGTTACCATTGTTTGCAGCCAAGAAGCCATGCTCTGTATAGGTATCCTCTGCATTGTTCTTACCATCAGTCATGTTAATGCCAAGGTCCATATTATAGCCCTTTACAGGAAGCTGAACTACATTAGAAGCAACGCCACCAGTATATTCAGAAGCACCATTCACCTGACCGAACTGCCATGTAACGGTAGTTGCACCATCACGACCAGCAAGAGATACACCATCAGGATTCGTTGAATATACTGGATAAAGTGTAACATCCTCTGTTGGTACATACTGCTCACCTACCTTCGTGGATACTGTACCTCTAATCCATGCAGTAAGCGTTGTGCCTTTCTTGTATAATGTCTGGTTCGTCGGTATCGTTACTGGCAGACCAGATTGAACCTTTACAGACTTAGGAGCAATACCGACTGCATCATTATCAGTATTCTTGTATGTTACGGTTACATAATAACCCACAGCAGCAGCTTTAGTAGGTGTAACTGAACCAGTACCAGTATTTGATACCAAACAATAATAGTAAGCAGCGCTATCAACCTTATTAATTACATAAGAAGCAGATGTAGCACCTTCTATTGCCGTACCACCCTTGTTTGAATTTTTCTTGTTCGTGTACCACTGGTAAGCCAAACTCTGACCACCCATCACAACAGGCAGCTCTGCCTCTACAGAAAGAGTCACTTCTGCATTTTTAGCAACTACATACTCATTATCAAGGTCCTTCTTGATAACCGGGGCATACTTATTTGGCAACTTAATGCTATAGATACCCGTACCACGGTTCAGAGTCATACAGAGACTACCGCTTGTGAGCATCTCGATCTCAGTCTCTGTATTATCACCATTCTGAGTATATTTATAGGTACCAGCATGATATATCGTTGTAGTACCATCCGCATTCTTTGTTCCGTCAGGCCACAAAGTCAATGCATTAGACTGAGATGTAATAAATACTTTCTCACCCTTGTTAAGGCCAAGCCATACGATGTAACGACCACCAGAGCCATATTCATAGAGACCTCTGAACGGCTGATCACCACGAACATCACCATTCTGCACTGCAAGGTAACCAGCCAAACCGTATGGGTACAGATATCTGTATGCCTTTGCATTACCACGCATATCGATATCACTGGTGCTTTCTATTGCATATACGGTAGCATCAGCTTCATCCCAGTTCTGGAAGTCAAGCGTTATGAAGGAATAGAAATCCACCTGTGCACACTTAGAGACAACAGTACCATAGTTATTAGTTACTGTAACATAGTAGTAGTCAGAGCCATCGGTGCTTCTTGTAACAGTGAGAGACTCACTGTTAGCATCTGGAATAGCTACACCGCCAGTAGTAGATTTCGTTGTGTTCTTATACCACTGAATGGTGGTGTTAAGAGACGCATCAATAGACATTGTAATTTGCTGTCCTGTCTCACAATAATAGTTATCATCAAGGTTCTTTGTGAACACAGGCATACCAGATGGCACATGGCGTACCACCATCTTTTCATACGAGCCAGCCGATAATTCCACCGTAACGACCGAATCACCACCATCATATACATATGACAAGACGTTATCCGTACGAGTCATGTCATACGCCTTAGAATAGTCAGAAGCAGAAAGTTTTCCTGATGGTGTCTCACCCTCCTTAGCATATATGGCTATAACCGTACCATACTTAGCCTTCAAGACAATCTTCGTTCCATCTGCTACTGAGGCATATCCCTCCGTAGCAGAAACATTATCGAAGCCTGTTGATGTAATCTTTGCTGTGAAGTCCTGAGTTTCACCAGACACAGCCTGCTGAGTAACAAGCTGATGCTCCTCACTGTCATTCCATGTTACAGCAGGTGCTCCTTTGGAAACACCGAACTCCCACGTAACATCAACATTCTTTGAAATTTTCTTGAGTTGCTGTTCATTTTTTACAAAGTAAGGATACAACACAATGTCATTGACGATGTCGTATGACTCGCCAAAGTTATATACATGAGTGCTATCAGTCATCCAACCTTTGAGGGTATAACCCTCCTTGAATAACAACTGATTCTTCGCCTCAATAGTAAACTTCTTACCTATCTCTATAATCTCCGTTGGTGGAACCACACCCACTACATCGGCATCCGTCTCCTTATTTACAGCGTAAGACACCTGTGGCGTACATTGTACATGCGTAGTTTTTGTCGTTACACAAGCTGCCTGCGTCTCGCTATTGCGAATCACACAATAATAGTAGTAAGACTCATTCTTCTTTGTAGTATAGGTAGCTTCTGTGGCTCCCTCTATAGCCGTACCGCCCTGTATGCTGTCAGTATCACTGCGGTACCACTGGTATGACAATTCAGCACTCGATTCTGGGTGCTTCGCACCAGCCACAGTGAGTATCTTAGTCTCACCACGTGCAAGGGTATGGGTCTGTCCGTCAAGATCCGTTGCTACAGTAGGAGCAAACCTATCCATAACCATAATGCTCTCTACCACATTAGGATTCTCATCCGCCTTATTACGTCTGATTCTATATATGAAATGACCAGCCTTAGTAATTACGACCGTCATCTCGGTCTTGTAGTCATTTACATATACATCACCTTTGGCACGATCCTCCTGAAATATTGGTATTTCTTCGTTATTCTTACCATAACCAATGGTCGAATCATTTACCAAGTCTTCAGCCTGCAGGTTTACGCCCTTGATGACGATGACATCGCCTTCCTTTACATCATATATAGCAAGTGGACGGTGACCTGAGCCTGAGATAGTCTTCAAACCTGTTCCTCGAACGATGCCGAGGTCAGTGTTATTCTGCATACGTCCGAAATACCCTGCCATATCGTAAGGATAGAGAATTGGATTCATTGGCCACTCTATATTATCCTTAGCAGTCTGAATAATACCAGAATGTCCTTTCTCTATATTCTCCTCTACTCCTATGGCAACATCCTTATCTGCAGGCCAGTTCTTGAAGTCGAAGGTAACATAGTCATCTACATTCACTCTCGTGATGCTTGACGTTACAGAACCATATTGGTTAGAACCTACACAATAATAATAAGTGGTTCCCTTGACAGATGTCGGCACACTATATGTGCCAGATGTAGCTCCAACAATTTTATTATCACTGTCAATATCTATCACACCAGTAGTATTAGAATACCACTGATAATTTCCATCTGTTACATTATAGACATCTATTACTAACTGTAGAGTACCATCCCTATCGACCGCATACACCTTCTTTGCAATATCGTTATGCATAACCGGTGCAAGAGTCATCGGATATGTCAGCTTGAAACCGTTAAGATTTGTTGCGCTACCACTATATGTAAGCGTAATCGTTCCTGATTCACCTGTATATGTAAGCACCTGGCCATCTGCACTAATGCTTCCGGCAGAAACTGCAAAATCACTTGCACCGACACCATTCGGCAAGGTAATCTTTACTCCATTAATAGCTTCAAATGATAAAGTCTTGCCATCGACTTTTATATATACATCCTGTGACTCGCTATTGAAAGTAGCCTGTGTTACGACATACTTTTCTGTACCAGGTTCTGTAAACGGTAAGGATAGAAAAGATGCATTTACAGTTGACAATGCATCTTTTCTATCAACTGTATTTTTCTCAAAATATGGTGTAATAACCATATCTGTTATAGGAATTATAGTCTGACCTATATTATACTCTGCACCTGCACACAACCATTTTCTCTGAGTATAGCCACTTTTAAAAAGAGAGGTATTAGGAGTTGAAAGCGTATAACTCTGGTCAGGGATCAACTCTAAAGAAGCAGGGACATCACCTTTAACATCTGCATCCTCACCCTTACTATAACTTATAGAATATAGGCGTGTCCTATCTGTCTTTAATGCAACATCATCAAGTGCAAGAACTGAACCATTGCGTGGCGAATCCCAACAAAGACCATTAGGAACTCCACACGCAGAAATATTTGCTCCTTCTATAGACTTTTCAAACACAACCTCTGTTCCTGTATAGTTTGTAATACGTACTACAATGTCTGCCGTACCATCAACTATATTAGTTGCTTTAACAAGGAATCGATACCATACGTCTTTCTCTAATGTAATAGGATCAAATTCAGTTGTGAGTACCGTTGGCTTATAAGTCACAGCATTCGCTGCTGTACCTATAAGTTTAAAAAACGTATTAGTAACGTCAGTATTCGATATCAGATATTTATCTGACTTAGTTCCATAAACATAAAATTCATATGGTGAATTATTAGCACCATTCATCATAGCAGCAAAAGACAAAGTCCAATGATCCTCACATAGGATTTTATCATTCATCCCAAACGTCCAACTCTGATTTCTATTAGCACCACCATCATTATAATAGATATTTAGATATTTAGACGTATTCTCACTTGTCCCCTGCACTATTGTAGCTTGAGGCCATCCTGCATTTTTTGACATAAAATTCCAACCCACTTGCTCTGCCGTAACAGTACCTGCCGTAAAACTCTCATAGTTCTGTGAAAGCACGGTTGCTGGATATGTTATATCTTCTGCCAATACAATTGAGTTCCCCACGAAGCTCATGAGGAACGACAGAAGCAGGAGTGACACAAAACGTATCATTCCATCACTTGTTTTCTTACGTCTGACACCGCATGCAGTAGCGGACTCTCTGTAGCGGTTGCGTGCGACAATATCTATCGCACCTGTAACATTACTAATATTTCCTTTCATATTAGGCCGTATTATAGTAGTTAGTTATATATTTCTTTTATAGAATTTATTCTGTCGTCAGTTTGTCCCTCTACGCAAACTCTTTTGCTCACCTCTCTTCTATCCTCTTCTCTATTCGCTTTTGACACGAAATATCATTACATAATGATTCCTCCTAAGAAAGAAAGCACAGACGTTAGTATCTAGCAAATACTTTCTCATAAGACTTAAAACGTATATATATCACGTTCTCCTTTATGTCTGGCTCCTTCACAGATGGCAATGAACTCGTCATCGTCAAGTGAGTCGACTCCCCAACTTCCTGCTAAATCATCGACTACACTGTCTTCAGTGACGTTGGGTACGTGAATAAGCAGATGTACTAATTCATTTCTCACCTTTGGGCTTGCGTCCTTTATGTAGTTCCAATAGGGTATGGTCTCTGGACTTATTTCTTCATGTCTTTCCATACACACCTCCTATTTTATATCGACTCAGCCATGATAGAAACATAAACCAAATGCCTCCACCAGACAGACTTCCCCTCTTATTATCTTTTTTCCTTAGTCATTACCGTCACCCAATACTATCCAGCTGAATTTCTGATCGGCATCAGCGAGGACATATAGATGGTCTGGAACAATCTTTATGGTAACAGGACGGATCTTACCAAGCGTAGTTTGGGAGATTTCTCCGAAGTTTGCTTCGTTAACCTCTATGAAACTGTGTATATTCTCACGGGTAACGATATCCTTACCATTCTCATCAACCACCACGACATCGTAAATAACCTCGAACATTGGTTTCGCTGCCGGGATAGGAATCATATATATAGGTGTTCCCCACTGTACTGGGGTAGCCGTAACGCGCAAGGTTCCAACACCTTCCGTAGCTCCATCCTTATAGAAGTCCTTCAAGTCGTCATCATCACCTGCGTTATTCTTATATGGTATAGACTTAGCCGAAGCTTTTTCTACATTTATTATATCCGTATTATCCCACGTTATTGAGCTGGAACTCCATGCCGAGATACCGTCCCATGTATAAGTACGTGACACAGTGCCTTTATGTGCCATGCCCTCACCATAGATCTTTACATCCTTTATAATAAAGTCACGGACATTGTCCATCTTATCACCCAACTGGAATACAAGCGTATATGCCATAAGCGTCTGATCCATCTTGAAAGGAACAGTACCATCAGCATTTATCTTATGCTCAGGCTTATTACATATCAGCGATGTCTCTATAGGTGAGAATACGGAGAAACCCTCCTCAAATTCAACCGGCATAGAGAACTTGTATTCGTTCGTCTTAGTAGATGTCAGCGTAGCATCTTTATTATAAGGCATATAGCCGAAGAAATCGAAGGTTCCGCAGTTTACATAGTCTATCCAATATTTCTTATTTTCATAAGACCATGTCACGATACCTTCATCCAAAGTAGCCTTCACCTCAGTGTTAGAGAACATATTATTCCCTGCTACACCAAAGGTTGAGCTGCTGAGGTCATGCCATCCATAGACACCCATTGAATGTGGGTCACGACTGTAATCGTAAGCAACATACGTGATATCACCATCTGCACGCGTAACAGCCTCATTGCCAACCGTGAAGTTTATTTCACCATATCCGTCAGGATGTGTCAGCGGCAAATCCTCACTAGAGCACGCTGCCAGCATCAACGCTGCAGCTGCAGTCATGAATATGTTAAGCTTCTTTATCATGATTTATTAATTTATATTCGTCTTTTGGGGAGTTCCCACAGATTTCACGGATTCACCCAGATTTTCTCTCTAAGTTACCAATCAGTTTTACAGAGTGTTACCAGTCTTGTGTACCCTTACCTTCGTCACCGTTGGTAAATCCAGTTTCTTCTTCCCACTGCTGAACGGTCAACACTTCGAACGTGATAGGCTGCTCCTCATCAGGAGTTGTAGTCCACTGATAAGCCTTTCCTGCAAGCAGGTTTTTCTTAGTGAGCTTAGCCTTATAGTATGTTCTTACTTTCTCACCGTCAACCATCTTATGTCCCAGCAGATAGAGAGTAGGCAGCAAGATATCATCATGTATCATGTTGACAGGATACATCTGCATATATGCTATGATGTAATACTTGCCATTACTCTTCAGTTTGTACTTGTCACTATATGTAGTTGAATACGTGTCTGTTGACGCATCATAATCTCTCAAGTCAAAGCCCTCTTCTCCAAATTTCAATGTAACAGTCCTTGGCTGCTCGATATAATTGAACGTCTGAGTAGCAAGATCAAACTCACCCTTAGTCGTAAACTTACGCTCCTCTGAATTAGTAGCGAAGTTATGCAGGACCATGATAGAATCAAACACCTGCATTGTCTCTGGCTGTGGCACTTCCATATAGAAACGCACGGTAGCCTGTAAATGCTTGAAATTAAAGAGCGTATAGCCAG
>ODAI013215956.1_pt1 | contig 16679 bp, 24 predicted proteins | sample 1539321 | NCBI WGS metagenome assembly ODAI01 (sample SAMN02144231, study PRJEB22623) | gut metagenome | biome: sheep rumen | host: Ovis aries | place: New Zealand | reverse complement strand
GTCAATACATTTACAAAATGACAAAGGATATTGCCACGCTCATGGGTTTGTTCAACCATTCATCGGCGGCGACGACCCTGATTTACATTGGCATTGCGAGCGACGAGAAGAAGATGGCGGCGAAAAAGATCAACAGGATGTATGATTAACCAATGCGAAAAGCCTTACGGCGCAAGGGCTTTTTCATTCGCTGATTGGGTTTGGATTGGTTAAAGGGCATGAGAAAAGGGCAACTTGTAAGAAATCCTTACAAGTTGCCCTTTTCATTATCGGCGTTGTCGGTAAACCACGAGATATGCTTGTTCTTTTGCATCCCATGAAATGCTCACGATGCTTTCTGCGTCATACAAACTTTCCCATTTGTCTTGAAGATCATCGGACACACCGGGAAAATCATGACGCCCGGCGAGATAATACTGTATCTCGTCTATGTTTCGGCACCAGTGGCGGCGAATTGTCGTTGGCCTTTCATTGCGCGGATGCTTACCATTCGACACCTGTTTCAAGGCCAGGTACGCTATGGCATATATCCGGCTGCGATGTATCAGCTCGTCTTTGCTCATGCCATCAAAATAATTCTCCATGGATGCTATCGCTTCGCTGACAAGATCACAATCTTCGGAAAGACCGCACAGGTAGCCGCTTAGCATGTTGGTATAATCCATAGTCCACATCCTTTCAAATGGTCACGTGATGTCATTCTTCTTCCCGCTTCTCCGTCTGCTTTGGCGGCATGGCTCTACTTCCAGTTTTCGCGCCGGAAGATGGCGATGTAACCGGGCGCACTGGCGATACCTGCTTCCATTGCGACCTCGGGCGTGGTGTCGGCGACCGGCAGAGCGAACATGTTCTCCATGCCGTAGCTCCCATCGGCAGGGGCGGCGTACAGCTCATAATTATCATGCAGTTCAAACATGATGATGTCATATTTCTCGCCGAGGAATGTGACGGGCGATCTATAGGCCCTGATAACTTCCATGGGCTTCATGGCGATGCTCCTTTCGTGTCACTCTTTGACCGTGTGCGTTACGACGGGTGTGTCCGCGCCCTCGCCGCGCACGAACACCGGCGCGATCCACTTGACGCGCGGGACGGCGCGGCCTGTGCCCGTCCAGTACAGATGCCAATGCGCGCGGCGCATGTGCGGACGGGGCGAGGCGTGCGTGCCGCCGCCGGGTTCAGACGGCGCGGCCTGAATGTTGCGGTTCAGGCGGATCACGCTGCCGATGTAATGCCCGACGTCGATCTTGTCGGGCCAGTTCGGCGTTTTGACAACGCCGCGCCCGCGACGGCGGGGCACATCGGACTGGCGGGATATATCCGGCTCATCGGAGCTCAGATAGACGAGGAGTGACAGGTGTTTGGGCAGTTGATCGACGCACTGCTGCCAGCGGTTGATCGTGACCTCATCGGTGACGCCCGCCTCGTTCGCCAGCTTGCGCGCGGTGCTCGCGTTGTTGGCCGCGAATTGCGAGGCCAACGCGTCGTGATCATCGGCAAACTGGTAAAAAAGCTGGACGATGCGGTCGTCGAAAAACTGATAGTGCATGCGCAGCTCCATCGCCTGCGGATATCGGTGATCCCATTCGAGGAAGGCGAACACGCCGTCGCATCCGTCTACGCCGGGCGGATTGGCGATATACACGCAGGGATAGGGCATGTGCTGCAGGAGCGCGGCGGGAATATCGCCGGGTAATGTGTCCTGCGCGGTCAGCTCGGCGGTCAGATCAGGATCGAAGCGGTAAATGACCTTGTGGAGACGCCACGGGATGATGGCGCTCATGGCTTCCAGATCATTCAGGCCGCGATTGGCAATGTAGCGCTGGGCTATGCCGTCTTCCGCACCATTGGACACGATGGCATATGACGCGCCCATCGGGAGATAGCACCAGTCGGGCCAGTGCATTTCATCCTTTGCGGTCAACATGCTCTCGATGTTTGCATCCAATGCGGGATATGTGCGAAGCAAGTATTTTTCGAGACGCTCGGGCGGCGTCAGGTTTTTATCCATGTGTGATTCCTCCATTCAGCAGTTTCTCGATCTCGGCCAGCCTTGCCAGCAGCCGGGCCTTTTCATCTTCCAGCGCTTCGCGATCCATGCGGGTGTTTATGATCTCCATGGTTACGCCGTCGGGCAATTCGGCGGCATCGAGCGCGGCGCGCGGCACGCGCAGGCACTTGACGACGCAGCCGGATGGAATGACCGTGAGCCAGTTTTTCATGCTGCCGCCGCTCCTCGGCGCGCCCTGAATGAACATGACGTTCTCGCCCACCTTCGCGCCGGTATCACGCCCGAAGGCGCGGGCAATCGTGCGGCCCAGCAATGTGATGGGGGCGCAGTACTCGGAGACCTCCTCGCCGAACGTGAGAACAACGTCGGCGGCGTCGGCAACGGGGCGATCATCGCGCCCGTAAATCTCGCGCATGGCGGCGCGCACGTCCTCCACGGCGTCCTCGGGCACGGCCCAGCAACGGTCAGAGGCGTTCCAGCGCCCGCCCAGCAGTTTCACGCGCGAGACGAAGTCCGCGTTATAGGGGGTGTAGATGTTGGCTTTGCCGTCGGCGACGGTGATCTTGAAATTATCCATGTGGTGTTGCTCCTCTCTGCGGTAAAGACGTTATCATTATATCACGACGAGATAGCCGATGCAAGTGCCCGCGTACAATGCCCACGGGCGGGCGATATGTTGAAATAGTCGGGCAGCGCGTCGATGAGGTTATTGCGGCCATGTTGGCCCACATCGACGGACGATGTACCAATGCTCCCCCATATCCTCCCATCGGTCGCCGGTCGGGTGCAGATCGTGCTCCAAACACACGGCCCTGATGCGGTCGCACTGATGGTGACGCGCCTCCCAGTAATCATCACGATCCACCCGTATGTCGTATTTGGGGATGAGGATTACATAGGGGATTTCGGGATAGTCGCTGATGTCAAACTCGACGCACACGATATCGTCAATCGCGAGTATGTCTTCTTCGAGGCGCTGCATGCGCCGCAGAATGCCGAGGCGAGCGGCGGCCTGTTCGGTTCGCTTGTCGTACATAATACCTCCTGCCCGCGTATAATGCCCACGGGCGGGCGTCACAGCGTTATCGGCGTACAGCGCGCAGTAACGAGAATCGAGAATCGGGACGGCGAGGCCGCCACATGCAAGCCCGGCGGGCACGACGACAGACAATGGCGCGGCGCGCTGCACTCACGGCGTCATCGAGGGCCGCACCCAGCGCGAACAGGATGAGCAGTGTAAGAATAGCGATCATGTGGTGTTGACTCCTTTCAATGTCAGAACTTGCGGGAGACGAGGTTCATGAGCTCACCGGCTGCAGTCAACAGACTGTCGCCGGTAACGTCTACTGTATAGAGCAGGCTGCGCGGATCAACATCATCCGGGCACGGCGTCTCCCACACGAAGAACAATTCTTCGCCGGTAATCAGGCCGTGATAGCGGCGCTGGAAGTCGGTGAACTCCTGAATGCTTTCATCGGTGAGGCGGTCGTAAGTGATGGCGATGTCGGCGCGCCGACCATACAGGCGCGTGATGTCTTCAATCCGCTGGGCGATGTCTCGCAGTTTATCATCGCGTGTCATGATGCTGCCTCCTTTCAGGCGTAGGACGTATAATCAAAGCACTGGCCATCCTTGCAGGGACGGAGAGAGCCGTAATCCTTTGGGGCGTTGATGCGAAGCTCGCCGGTGCGCTCATCAATACGCGTGCGCACGGTGTAGCGCTCCTCACCGTCGAAGCGGTTGCGGATGGGGCGGGACAGGCCACACATGAAACCGTAGGGCGCCCTGAGCCGTTCGTTTTCGCGCACGATGATCGTGTGCTTGCCGCGCAGGCCGACGACCTGAAAGAAATTGTAGTTGGTCTGCTCGTAGCCCCACGAGACGTAAAACAAATCGCCCACGTGGACGCCTTCGAGGTTCTGCGTCTTCTCCGTGGCGCGGCGATCCTCATGCGCAACGACGGCGGCGAACTCGTCCGGCTCGAAGGTGGTGACGATCTCCTCGGCTTCTTTGCGCTCCTGCGCGGCGACGGCGTTATCTTCACGCAGCTTGGCGCGATGATCTTCGCGCTCCTCGTCTGTCCACGCGCCCATGCCGTAGCGCATGAACGCCTCGCTCCTATCATCGACGCGCTCGGTGCTCAACACGAGCTTATCGGGATGCTTTGCGGAGAACTGGTCAACCGCCTGTTCGGCGCTGTCCGCGATCTCGGCGGCGTAGGTGACGAGGTAGATGTGTTTGCCTTCCTCGGGGCGGTCGCGGTAGGCGATGATATAACGCATGGTGATCTCCTTTCTGCCCTCGTGACCTCCGGGGCGGGAAATGATCTTAGTGCTGCTGGGCGTCCGCGGCGATTTGCCGGTTCCATTCGTCCATAAAGGCGCGTGTGGTCAGCCCATCGGGAATCTCAACGTCATCTCTCGACCAGTTATACAACATGGTGTAGGCGTCCGCATAATTCAAGGGCGCGCGCTCAACATCGCCGCCCATCAGGATACCGGCGACAAACGCGGCCAGCGCCTCACGCTGCTTGCGCGCCCGCTCGCTGCTGGCCTTGTAAATCTTCCACGCGACGGGGCCGACCGCCCACGAGAATTCACCGGCCAGCGCGCCCATGGCGCGCCACGCATCCCTGCCTTCATCCAGCGTCTTGATGGTGCCCACGCGATCCCGCAGATAACCGCGCGTCGCCTCGTCAAAGCGGACAAGGAATACGCCGATCCACGTGCCCTCGCTGCCGTCCTCCACGACGGCCTCGATGTGATCCGTGTCCATGTCGTAGTCCTTGCAGAGACGACCATCGAAATGGGCGTAATCAATCTCGATATCGCCATCCAGCTTTTCCCCGAAATAGCTGCCGCTCTCTTTCACATCAATGCCGAAAACCTCGGCATAGGCGGCGCTCAGAATCTCCTGCGTAGTCATGGTGACAATCCTTTCTGCCCGCGTATTTTGCCCACGGGCGGGCGTTGAAATGATCTGGCGGCGTTATTATTCCTCGCCGGGCCGACAGGGCAGGAGGCCGATGTAATAATACCTGTCGTCACGCTTTCCGAAGGCGCTGTACAACGTCTTGCCGGTGATGGGATCTCCGGTGACGGGTTCTGACATCAGGAAACCAGCGGAGTATTCCGCTGTGCGCTTGCAGTGTGGCAGGCTGTAGACCGGGAGGACTTCAAACATATGCCAATAGATTTCCTCCTCGATTTCCTGACCGGGCGCGGCGGAGAAAGTGCGGTCGCGGTGCCAATCGTCGCCCGTGTACGGGTGATCCGGCACGGGCCAGGGCTTTCCGTTGGCGACATCAGCAATCGCCATATACTCCGACACACTGATTCCGGGCACGGCGGCGAGATTCAAGAGCTGCCTGCAGAACTCTTTCGCGTTGCGGATGTGCCACAGGTGGAAATACCGCGCACGGGCGCGGTTGGCGATGGGCAATTCACAGGGGGCGATGGTCGCGGGATCGTAGGTATACATGGTGTTGACTCCTCTCTGCCCGCGTACCATGCCCACGGGCGGGCGTTGAAATGATTGCGCGGCGTTACTTGGAGACGATCCTGACGACTTCAAGGAGCGGAACAATCCTGTAATCGTCGACGATGAGATTCTTCCCGTCATTGCACATCTCGATGGTCTCACATTCGAGCGTGCTGCCGTCGTAGTACACGATAATCATACCTGCGCCTCCTTTACCAGACGCACGATCTCGGCATAGGCCGCCTGCCCCTGCATCTGCTCGCCGTTCGCGTACCGCATGTGCGGCTCGGTGAACTCATACGTGAAGTTCTTGGGCCCGCCACGGAAGAAACGAACCGGCTCGCGGTAGCGGGAGATGATGAGCAGGTCGCCCTTGTGCAGGTTGTCGCGGGAGAATGCGACGCCTCCGAGCCGGTCGAGGCAATCCTGATAGAAACCCAGCTCGTCGAGCTTGGCCTCCAGACGATCCAGCCAAATCCCGATTTGTTCCTCGACGCGTTCACGGGTGATCCTGACTTCCCACCCGTTATGATCTCGCGGCGTTTCACCCTTATCGAGCGCAGGGATGAAGCTCTCGTATTCTTCGATGCTCTTGCGCAGCTTGCGGATGTCGCTCTCGCGCTCCTTGATGCGGCGCATCACAAAGCCCTTGTCATGCAGGCTCTTTCCCTCGGCGGTGGCGCGGGCCGTCTTGGCGCGGCCCTGCCAATAGTCGGACTTTCGGAACTCCTCAAAGCCCCGGTCGAATGCGGCGAACATCCTCTCGCGGCGGCGAGCGAACGCGCGGCCCGCGCTGGTGTTGATATTGGGTTGCGTGAAGAATGCGATGTCGCCGTGCATGTCGTTGATGGGCTTCTGCAGCGCTTCGCCCTGCTTATAGGCCGCTTCGCTGCGGGCCTCGTATCTGTCCGCCCGGCGGTCTGCCCGCTCTGCCTTGCGCTCCATCTGCTCGGCATAGCTCAGGCGTTCGCCCGATTTCCCCGCGTCGTAAAGGCCCAGAGACTTGGCGACGCGCTCGGCGTCGTACAGGTTCGGCTCCTTGCACCGGCTGATCCAGCAGCCGGAGTTACGCCCCCACAGGAACGCGCCCTTGATGCGCTTCTTCGCGTCTTCATCCAGCGCCGTATATGTGGACTTGGCGAAGTGCAGTTCCAGCTTGCCGGTCTCCTGATTGCGGACGAAATAATCGTCCGGCGTTTCAGTGGCTGCGTCCCGCGCTTCCAGCACGGGCAGGTATTTGGCGGCGAACTCCTCGGGGGTCAGGGTTTCGATGGGTTTTGCGGCGTTGTTGTTCTCGTTCACGGTGTTATGCCTCCTTGCGTGTGTTGTTGTGTGCGTTCAGTTCAGCCGCGTACAGCGCAGCAAACTCGTCCAGCTCGAGACACAGCGGGCGGCGCAGCATCTCGAAAAACCTTTCAGGCGTGATCTTGCGCACCTGCTCAATCCGTTTGTCTGCTTCATCAAGCTTATCCCTGCCGGGATCATCACCCACGACGAGGATCGTCGTTCCGACGGGCATTGCCTCGTCAAATGCCTTGCCCCCGTTGCGCTGGACGGCCTCGACGGCCTCACGTCTCGTCATATCCGGCAACGCGCCAGTGAAGGCGACGGTCTCTCCGGCAAAGACGTTGTTGCCATGAGGCGCGATCGTTGACGCGGGTCTCTCTACGACGACCGGCGCGGCGGAAATGAACTCGGGGCGTTCGATGGGCGCGGCCTTTGGCGGCTCTGAAATGGTGGCGGGGCGTTGCGTTATCGCCTCGGCGGGCATGAGCGGCGGATTCTTGCGCGGCCTGCCGCGTTTGCGCTTGGGTTCGGCTGCCTTTGCAGCGGCATATTCTGCCTCGTGTCGGGCGCACGCCTCGGCGAGCGCCTTTTCCTCGGCGGCCCTGATGACTTCCTCATTGTGTTCACGGCGCGCGTCTGATCTTGCGGCGTAGGCGATGCAGAACACGGGCAGGATGACGAATACCAGAACGTAAAGCAGGGAACTCATTGCGCAATCCTCTCTGCCCGCGTATCATGCCCACGGGCGGGCGTCATGTGGAATGTTCCGGCAGCGTTCGGTCAGGCGGAGAGACGGTCACGAGCGTAGAGGCGCTTGACAATCGCCGCGAACTCGATCGGTTCCAGCGCGCAATCCGGCTCGAAAACCGACCGGGCGGCGTACTGACGCAGGCGGGCCTTGCCGTCGGCCTCGAACGCCTTGACCAGCTCGCGGGCGAGAGCGTTGCGCTCGTCGGGATCGGTGGCGGTCTTTGCCTGCTTGCGAAGCTCATCCTGCCGAAGCAACGCCTGCCGCATATCCTCCTGTGCGGCGTCGAAATCGTCATGCGCCTTGCGAATGATTTCGCTGCGTTCGCGCTCTTGCTTGAGATTGCGTTCCCTCTGGGCGTTCTCGCGTTCGATGGCCTCGCGTTCGGCGTCGCTCTGCGGCGCGGGCTGAACCTTGCCTTCGATTCTGAGCGGCAAAACCGCGCCGTCGCCCTCGTCGCAGGTGATGATCAGCGGCGAGACGAGCGTGTTCCAGAACAGCTTGTCGGCGCTGGGAAATACCGTGGCGGCGTCGAGCAGGTAAAGGGCGTTGACTGCCGGCGCGTTCGGCCCGAAGTCCCAAATCGGGGTGAAGTTCTTGCGGGCGCTGGGCCGCCCGATCTTGGCGCGTTCCGTGGCGATGAATGCTTTGAGCTCGTTCGCGCTGGGCATGGGCAGCGTCTTCCAGCCCGCGAGGCTGGAGGGCAGGATGCGGTTGAGGTCAATGCCCTTGCCGACGTTCTCGGGACGATCTGGCAGCGGCAGGTGGTTTTTCAGGCGATACGCCCGATACCCGTCGCACATGCACTGGCGGCCTTCGCTGTCGATCCACGGATAGGCGAGCGCCGGACGGCTCTTCTGCTGCTCTTTGAGCATGGCGACGAGAATCTTCTGCGCGTTGCCCGCGCCCTTCGAGGCGGCGATCTCGTTGCGAAGCTGCGCTTCCAGATCGGCGGCGAGCAAGCGGAGCTTGCCGTGCATGTCGCGCATAATGCTCTCGGCGCAATAGTCGCGGCTGTCGTTCGCGGTCTCGACGACCTCGAACGGTTTCATGGCGTCATTGACGCGGGTCAGGATTTCCTCGGTTTTCATGGGTGTTGACTCCTTCCTGCCTGCTATGCAGGCGTCGAATGATTGCGCGGCGTTCGGTTTTCCGCGACCCCCGTAGGGGGTTTCGGCCAGTGACCAGCTGGCCATCATCGGGCGGAATGATTCGCGGGCGTTGCCCGCCCCGAACGCTCTCAGGCGAGAGCGTTCAGGGCATCGGCGAGGGCCAGAGCGGCGCGGTACGCCTTGCACGTGAGCTTCTTGTTCCAGCTCTTGAGCTGGGCGGAGAAGTAGAACCCGGCAGCCTCGACCGTGGCCTTCTGCTTCGCAGAAGGATCGGCGTCGAAGCTCACCCTCGTGCGCTGCGTGGCCTCGTCGAACGCGATGCGCCAGCCCTTGCCGGTGATCGTCGTGCCGATCCACGCCTTGTCAGCGGGAGCCGCAACCGGCTTCGCCGGTTCGGCGGCGGGCTTGGGCTGCTCAACCGGCTTCGCCGGTTCGGCGGCGGGCTTGGCGGCCTGCTTCGCAGGCTTGGTCTCGGCCTTGGACTGCTTCGCAGCCTTCGCGGCAGGCTTGTTGGCGACCGGCTTCGCCGGTTCCTTGGCGGGCTTCTCCTGCTTCGCAGGAGCGGCGGGCTTGTCCGCAGCCTGCTTCGCAGGCTGTTTCTTGGCGGTCATGGCGGCCTCGAAGCAGTCGTGATACACGGGCGAGCTGGCTCCGACGTGGACGCGGATCGGCTGGCCGCCGATCTCGCAGAACACGAACACGTCGCCCTTGCTCGACACGCTATACGCAGCGTCGAACGTGTGTCCGTCCAAAGACGCGGACGTGGGGGTGAACTTCCATGCGGTGTTGTCGGCGGTGACGGGGATGATCTTCTCGGCGGCGGTGTTGGTGGTCTTCATGGTGTGCTCCTCTCTGCGCTCTGTGCGGCGCTTGCAGTGTGTGTGCTCCGGCCGTGCTGGCCGTGCTGGCCGTCGGCGGCGGGCCGCTTGCCCTGCCGACGCAAACAGCCTACCACAGCCCGGCCAGCCCGGTCAAACCGGCCATCCCCCTAAAGGGGGATGAAAAAATCAACCCCCTTTAGGGGGTTGGGCAGAATTTGCGTTAAGAGTTTGTGAACTGAATCAGCCCCCTAAAGGGGGCTGCGGTCGGCAAGTTTACAAAGGCTTAACCGGCCCAGCAGGCTGCCCAGCGGTCAGCAAAAACCTCAGCCCCTTTAGGGGCTGGATGTGAGACGAGCCTCACCCCCTTTAGGGGGTGTTGCCAGGACCGGCCTCCGCGACGGCCTGGCCTGTTGCTTCATAGACGCGCCCGCGAGAAAGCCAGACTGGGCCACTGCGCCATTCGGCCCCTAAAGGGGCCGGGCCTTGCCTCGCTGCACGCGTGCGCAGGCGCGATCATGGAAGCACCGGCGACCAGCGGGCTGAAATGATCAGCCCCTTTAGGGGCTGGCGCTACGTGAGGCCGGATGCGAAGCCTGATCCATCAGCCCCTATGGGGCTGGCATTGCTCATGCAGCACACGCGCAGGCGCGATCATGGAAGCACCGGCGACCGGCGCCCTGAAATGATCAGCCCCTTTAGGGGCTGGCGCTACACGAGGCCAGACGCGAAGCCTGATCCATCAGCCCCTTCGGGGCTGGCATTGTCCGCGCTGCACGCGCGCGGGCGCGATCATGGAAGCAATAGCTCGCCGGGCCGAATGATAATCAGCCCCTTTAGGGGCTGGCGACAATCCTTGATGCCTCGATCCATCCCAACCATCAGCCCCTTTAGGGGCTGGCAGCGATCCTCGACGCCTCGATCCAGCTCCACCATCAGCCCCTATGGGGCTGGCGTTGCCCACGTTGCACACGCGCAGGCGCGATCATGGAAGCGGCGGCTCACCGGGCCGAATGATAATCAGCCCCTTTAGGGGCTGGCGGCGATTCCTGACGGCTTGACCGAGCTTGTCCATCAGCCCCTTTAGGGGCTGGCGGTGTTCCTCGACACCTCGATCCAGCTCCACCATCAGCCCCTATGGGGCTGGCGTTGCCCGCGCTGCACGCGCGCAGGCGCGATCATGGAAGCGGCGGCGGTCTGGCGGCCTGCAGCGGCAGCCCCTTCGGGGCTGGTGGTCAGGTCTCGCTACGCGCGCCGTGGTAGCAACCCCTACGGGGTTGCTCTTATCGCGCAACGCAACGCGAGGGCCTCGTCCTGCCCTCCTCGTCTTAGCTTTGCTAAGGCGAGGAGGGTGAATACGGCGAGCAAGCATGCGAACCTCCACAGCACCTTGCTTTGCAAGGTACTGTGGAGGCGGGGCGGCCCTTATGCGGCCGCGGAGAGCCCAGGATTTCACTAAATTTTTTATTTTTTTATATGATTTTATTTAGCTGATTGGTGTAAATGGCCCTTCTCGCGCGCGTGCGCGCGTGATTATATGAAGATAATGAAACGGTGCATTGGTTCTGATTGTCGCCAATGCACCGCAATATAGATAATATGTAAGCTGTCGAAAAGTTGATTCAATAAAAAAGCGCCAGACTCTCGTCTGACGCTGCGCTTTAATCCCTGTCTTCCCTGTGGAAGATGCACCCGAATACGCCATTTATAAAGACATATGCGGGTTCTGATGTCAAAGCGGATGGTGGGGCAAGCGCTTTAATATCCGAACCTTCCGCCGGGAGGTCGGGAGCGTTGATGAGGTCGATGTAGGAAACCTGCTTGCCGCCGCGAATATTGTAGAAGATGATGACGCGATCATCATAGAGGTAAACGGCATTGATGAACACGTCGATGATGCGCCTGCGGAACTCCGGGTCGGTCGGGTCGCCGGTCGTGAATTGCCTGATCCAAGCGCGAACCTCTGTTTCCGTGAGGCGGATATCGGCAGCGACGCGGAGGCGCGCGAGATCGGCTTCCACGTCGGCCTTCTGCGCCTCCAATGCCTCCATGCGATCATAGATTTTCTTGTGCGCAACCTTCGGGACATCGACCAGCGCGTCAACGAGTTTGTCGAGCTCATGGTCGATCTGCCTGAGCGCCTTCTCCAGCTCGGCAACTTTGCTTGACGAGAACTCCTTGTCGTACTGCTCGACGACGGCCTTTGCGACGCGAGCGGCGCGGGCGGGCGTGAGGATATATTGGATGGTCTGTTCGACGACATACCATTCAATGAAATCCTTGCGCTCGTTCTTCTTGAAGCAGGCGCGTTTCTTTTTGCGATTGCGGCAGGCGTAGTAAAAGTGCATATCGCCGGTATGGGAGCGGCCGGATTCACCGGCCATAGGCGCGCCGCAGTGACCACACCACACCTTGCCGGAGAGCAGATAATCCACCTTCGCCTTGCCTGCCCCCGGCGCGCGGGCGTTGAGCTTCAAGCGCTCCTGCACTCTGTGAAAAAGCTGCTCGTCTATGATCGGCTCGGCGAGACCTGGCACAACCTGACCGCCGTATTTATACTCGCCGATGTAGGTCGTGTTGGGCAGAATGTGCGCGAAGTTGGTGTATGACAAAGGCTTCCCATTGCGCCCGCGCAATCCGCGCTCGATCAGCGTGTCGATGATCTCCTTCTTCGAGACGCCCGCCGCGTACTGCTCGAATATGAAGCGGGCGATAGGCGCGGTCTTTTCGTCGGCCACAAGATGCTTATCGACCACCTTGTAGCCATACGGGATTGTTCCGCCGCAATACTGGCCCTTCGCGATGGATTCGCGCAGGCCGCGCCGGACGTTCTGCGAGAGGTTGGCAGAGTAGTATTCCGCCATGGATTCAAGCAGGCCTTCGAGGATGATGCCCTCCGGGCTGTCGGTGATATTCTCCTTCACCGATACGACCTTGACGCCGTATTTTTTGAGACGCGCCTTATAGATGGCGCTGTCATAGCGATTGCGGGCAAAGCGATCCAGCTTCCAGACAATGACCATCTCGAACTGCTTCTTCTGCGCGTCCTCGATCATGCGCTGGAAATCCGGGCGGGCATCCTTCGTGCCGGTGAGCGCGCGGTCGATGTATTCGCCGATGACGGTGATCCCCTGCTGCACAGCCCACTGGTAGTTATCGTGGAGCTGGCCTTCGATGGACTGTTCCGTCTGCCCATGCGACGAATAGCGAGCATAGATCACTGCGTTCATAAAATTCTCCTTGACAATATGCGGGCGTCTATGGTATTATAGACGTGCAGTGTAAGACAAGTGGTGTTGACTTCTCTGCGTGTGCTCCCGGCCCCGCTCCATGAGCGGGGCCGGGCTCTCTTTATCCAGCGATAGATGAGCGTAAGAAAAACATCACCGGCGTTCCGTAATTGACCTCATAATCGCCATTCGTATAAGTCACTGGTTCAGATTCTATTTCATAAATGAAAAAACTATCGTCATAAGTGACATATGAGCCACGTATATATGTTGCTCCGTCTGTTAAATAAAGTGTTTGCCCAGAAACATAATAATCCTTTGCATCTTCTATATCATACCTAATATACCTCCCGTTAAGCAAAAGTACTTGGTGAATCTCGCTCACAGACACGGATTTATATCCATCGTCTGATGGAAATATCAAAATACCACTCATAACCTCTTTTTCGCTAAGCGAACCGATGCTGGTATTATATAATAGCACAGCTCCACATGGCATAATTATGGAATTATACTGCTCTTGTTTTCCGTTGTATTCGATTATGCCATCACTATGGCACAAACAATTGTATCCGTAAATAGATACTAGAAAACTCCCATCTTCCTCAACTATCACGGGCGATGTTTCATTTGAATAATACAATCCGATATACCATTCACCTTGCATATCATAATCACTTTGTTCGGATAAAGCACTGCAACACGAAAACACCAATAGAAATATAGCAATCATTAGACCCGCACGTTTCATTCTCTCACTCCTTTGTTCTCAAAAATGAATCTCTATGATATTTCCTGATTGATTGTAACTCCCTCTTGTGTTTCGGGATTTCCGGCCATTGTTCTTACAAATGTGAGGATCAGATTCTTTGAATTATCGTTCATCGCACGGAACATTTGAATTAAATCTACCTCCTTTGCGTCCTCACATACAATTAAGGCAGCGTTCCCGTTGGGTACAAAGTCTTCCGGTTTCTCGTAACAATCCAGAACAAGGTAGTCCAAGCTCACATTGAAAAATGCACACAGTTTATTGATTGTCGAAATGCGCGCATTTTCCATTCCCCTTTCATATAAGCCCACGATAGTTGTGTATGCTATCCCGCTTTGCGCGGCGAGCGTGTGCTTATTCAAACCCTTCTGCTGCATGAGCCAATCCAATTTCTCGATAAATGTCATTGCGATTCCCCCTTATCTTTCTCCATTATAAACAGCTATAGCTCAATGGTCAAGAAAAAAAATACCAATAACGGTAAAAAAGGTGTTGACAATCTACCGAAAGCGGTATATGATAATAGACAAGTTACCGAATGCGGTAAATTCAGAGAGGGGGATATCGAGTGCTCTTGAATCTCAAAGCTGCAATGGCTATCAAGAAAATTTCGGTCGTGGCTATCGCACAGTTGATAGGCGCTACCGAAAAAACCGTCAACAACAAATTAAACGGCGTTACCGACTTCACGGTTCCAGAGGCCATTGCGATTAGAAATAATCTGTTCCCGGAGTATGATCTTTGCTACCTGTTCACTCCTGCGCAAGAGGCGGTGTGAAGATGGACAACGGAGATGTGTACACGAAACTCAAAGACGCGCTTATAGCGAGCGGCTGCTCTGTCAAGCAGGCGCTCAGCGCCCTTGATAGACTTAAAAACGAATTGGCGGAGCTTACCATGCAGACGACACAGGCAAGCGCGCCTTTGATGAAATTCGAGCTCGATCTTCACGGGAGAGCACGGCAGAAACAATGAGATGGCGTATGCTGGAACATACGCCATTCGGGGATTAATGCAGATACGGATGATTGCGATCATATGCCGTATGAAGCTCATCAACTATTTCGTACAGTTCTTTGAGCATTTCATCATAGGGCATTGTCGCGAGATTCTTCCTTGCAGCCAGAACGTGCACTGCGAGGGTGCCGAGACTATCTCTTACCTCGATGATTTGAGGGACGAGTTCGACATCCGTATCTTCCGAGGCATTGATCTGATTCCGAGAACTCACATAATCACCTCCCTTCTTACGGGAGATTATACCACAAACGACAGAACAAGAAAAGGCGGTGTGAAGATGGACAACGAGCAGTATATCCAGATAGGCGTGACGGCGCTTCGCGACCCGGCGACCGGGGATTTCCTGCCCGCCGTGCCGCTCTACATCAAGGCCGAGGGGCGAGCCGCCGAGGAGGAACAAAGGCTGATCGACGGCATCGGCGATCTGCTGGCGAAGCGAATCAAGGCATACATGGACGGCTGCAATGAGGCCGGGGTGAGCGTATGACGATTGCGGTTGACTTCGACGGGACGCTGTGCGAAAACGACTGGCCGATGATCGGCGAGGCGCACGACGAACTGATCCTGTGGCTTCGGCGGCGTCGGCTCATGGGCGACAAGCTGATCCTGTGGACATGCCGCGAGGGCGCGCTGCTGGACGAGGCTGTGTTGTGGTGTCTCAATCGCGGGCTGAAATTCGACGCGGTGAACGACAACCTGCCGGAGGACATCGAGAAATACGGCAATAACTGCCGGAAGGTGAACGCGGACGTATATCTGGACGACAAAAACCGAACGGTGATTGAGGTAGACCGATATGGCTTTACGACCGTGATGCTGCCTTTCAAGGCGATATACGACGAGCACATACACGGCTTGCAAACAAGAAGGCACGAGTATGACGATGCCGGTAGGATCACACGGAGGCGGAAGCGGAAGAAGAGGCCGTGGCTTCGGCGGGTTTGGCGGTTTTTGTTCGGGGAGGGCCGGAAATGAGCCTGCGCATGACCGAGGAGGAATACGCCGAGCTGATGGCGCGGCGACACACGGGCGGAATCACGAACAAAATCATAAGGGCCCTCACATACACGGATGGAAAAGGGCATTGCGTGCGCCCGCTATTAGGGGCTTTGCCACAGCCGGACCCGCGAAGCAAATACGGCAACCGGCGCGTGGAGATCGACGGCCTTAAATTCGACAGCCAGCACGAGGCGGACGTGTACTTCGGGGAGCTGCTACCGGGCTGGAAGGCCGGGGCGTACAAGCTGCTGGCGCGGCAGGTGCCCTTCGATTTGCCGGGCGGGATCAAGTACGTGGCCGATTTTGTTACGGTGAGCGCGGACGGAGACGTGGCCGTGATCGATGCAAAGAGCGAGATCACGCGGAAAAACCGCGTGTACATCAACAAGAAAAAGCAGATGCGGGCCATTTGGGGTATCGAGATACAGGAGGTTTAGCATGGTGAGGCGTTTCGCGGTCGGCTCCCCTGCCGATCTCATGGCACTAGACGCGATGAAGAAGAGCGGCGCGTGCGTGAGTGTGGCGAAGGTTTGGGGCGCGGCGAAAAACAGGGGCGGCGCGGGTTTTGACGGACGGGTGTTCGTGGCGTTTTACACGGATCACAGGCCGACGCGGCGCGCGGTGGTTTTTCGCCTCGGCATTGATAATGAGGTGCACGAGTTTGCGGAACTCAAATACAACACCGCGTTAAAGTGGTGCGGCATGTATTTAAGGCCCGCCGCGTAGCTCGGGCGAATTATGCGAGGGCTGGATGCGGGCGATAGAGACGCTGCGGCCATGATCTCCTTTCATGCGTGCTGCAACCTCCTTTTTCTTCAACTTGCCCTGACGCGCCGCGGCGTCGGCCTCGCGGGTTCAATTCCCGCGCCTCGCAATGACTGCCCACAGAAGCGTTTTGGTAGAACGCGGGCTGGCGGCCGGGAAAGACCGGCAAACATGCGGAGAATGGCAGAGTGCGGTATACCAAAGCAATCCCGCGCGCATCGGATTGCCCAGCGCGACACAGTCAGGTTCGATTCCTGACCTCCGCTCCAATGCACAGCCCGTACTCGCCATGAGCGAAGTGTGCTGTCTCCGGGGAAAGTACGGATAACTCCGGGCGCAAGCGGTCACGCGCCATTGTGCCAGAACTGTGCGATGAAGGCAAGCAGACCGTAACGTAACGCTGACAGCCGGGAAAGACCGGCACCATATGCGGCATT
>ODAI014236405.1_pt1 | contig 16680 bp, 16 predicted proteins | sample 1539321 | NCBI WGS metagenome assembly ODAI01 (sample SAMN02144231, study PRJEB22623) | gut metagenome | biome: sheep rumen | host: Ovis aries | place: New Zealand | reverse complement strand
TACCGAGTAATTTGCGTTTAACCATCCAACCCCAATGTTTCATAAGAACTTTGAAAATTTCAAAATCTTCTGTAGGTTTCAAATAGTCATATATTCCTTTGAGAAAATCATCTCTCTTTTGTTCGCAATTTTTATCGTATTTAATCTTCTTGTAAACATCTGATAGATAGTTAGAAACAGCGTCTTTAGCCATATTGTTTAGAACAGCTTTAATCATTCCAACATCGTATGGTTTTCCGGTATTGCCGTTAATTTCTACCAATCGGTCGTACATATCGTCAATTCCACTAGACATGTAAATTCCATTGTCGGTGGCATCATATTCAATTTCGGTCATAGCACTGTTAAACTTCCAATGCTTATTTCCACGCAAATAGTCAATTAACCATTCTCGGCATGTTTGAACCTGTTGTGTTGTTTCTGTTGTTTGTTTTGGATTTAACTTATCTACAATGTTTTTAATTTCGTCCTGGGAAAAATCTGTATCTCCCAACTGACTCATAAACTCATAGTATTTTGTATAGATTTTGGTCGCATCATAATATCCGACCTTTCTTACCTACAATTTTGCCATTAGAATTAAACAAATAGTTTGTATTAAACCATTTAGTGAACTGTTGTTCATTTATCATTATTTTTATTATCCTTCCCCACCATATAAGAAAAGAGGGTGGGCTAAATTTGGAACACAGCACCCACCCTCTTGTGAAGGATAAATCAAAACTCTTTATGTTATATGTATGATACCAATAGGCTGTGTTCCATTCCGTTTGCTATCGGTCTCATTGTTTGTTTCAAATATAAAAACTAATTATTGGTTGTGAAAACATTTTTGATTTTTTAAATCTGGCGTATTTCAATCAACCAATTTATTTATATCCCAAATATAGCATTCTTTTCGGGATAGTTCAAAAAATTACAAAATTTTGAACTGCGTAGTTGCGTATATGAGCATAAACGCATAAATTGTATTTTTCCAAAATTTTTCTAGTATATTATATTCTTAAAGTAGATACACACACTAGTGTATATAAAACTGTAGTCGGTTACCCATTTTTTACTACATATTGTGGTTTATGTGTATATTTTCTACCATAGACACAACATATTGTGTATGGTCTAAAAAATACCATATAAACTTCGTAAAAAGTTCCTAAGTACTAAGTTCCTAAGTACACAAAATGTTTGGTTTACACTATTGCCAAATGGAAAAACAAATGCTAATATATACCATGTTCTTTTGAGAACATTTTTTATCCTTATTATCATAGTTAGCATATCGTAGTAATTTGCGATATGCTAACTTCTACGAATTTCAATTCACCTGGAGCGAAGACTGGGTGATGGTGTGCCTAGAGGGAAGACTGGGCACACCTTTTTTAAGTTCCAAAACTTCGCAGTAGATAAGTAGATAAAGTGCCCAGCATTTGACGTACAAATGGCAGTATTTTTTGGGTGCTACACCACTACTATTTTTGATAAGGACCGTCTCCTTGGCACCAGTCCTGCGAAGTGGGCATAGAAAAAAACCCATTGGTTGTGGTGAACCAATGGGTAAAATGACTTATTATTGAATTATAATGTATGTATAAACTGCGGAAAACCGAACCAGTTTCCCAGTTCGGTTTGATTGATAAGGAGATAGATTTAAAATGAGTTATTTTGGTGAAGGAATATAATTAACTGTATTAACTGCGGGTGATAGTCCAATAGAGTATGTTTCAACTATATAAAATTCAGTATCAGGCCATTCTTTATAGAAAGATATACTATTTCCATTTACTGTGGCTTCTACATAGCAACCTATTGTGTGTTGGTCTTTCCAATGCCTACACATATCCGATTCTGCTATTGTTGTTTTTCCACCAGCTTTTGTTATTTGATTCCAAATTACAAAAGGTTGTAGAAAGAAAACGATTTCATCAGTTTTCTTGCTGTGTATTTCAAACACATAAGTTTTACCATCAATTTGGTCTGCATCAACACCATATTCTTTTGAACATTCGTGTGTTCTGTATTTAACAATCGTATCGTGTACAATCTCTTTTACAATATCTCTTTTAATATCTCTTTGGATAACAGGTTCGTCAAAACAACTGGCTATATAAAATAAACAACCAGTTATAAAGAAAAACCCAGTTAGTATAATTGTCCCTTTGTTCATAGTTTATTCTCCAAGTTAAAAAGTTCGGCAGTCGCAAAATCTTTCAGGCACCAGTTGGTGGATTTGCGTTTCAGAACTGCCAGTTAGTTTGTTAAAGTCTTTTCCAAACGATTTCACCAGTTTTTGGGTCTCGTTCGGGATACAACGATTCCATAGCCATATTCATTTCTCCTGTTAATTAGTATGTTCTAGCCTTCTTCAAGCAAGAGATACGGCCCTTGGCAAATGCGAGAGAGCGAGCTGCTTTATCATTAATGTCAATGGTCTTATTGATTTCTTGCCACTTGGCATGCCACATACGAGTGTACTGTGCGAGCTGCTTCTTTGTGAGAGACTTCTTTGCTTTTTGTGCCCTCTTCTGCAGTTTCACGATTTCCGCCTTTTGCTCATTGTTAGCCTTATTAATGACCTTCTTCTTAGGGGCAACCTTCTTGGTTTCTTTCTTGACTTCTTCGGCAGTTTCACGCAGTTTCTTAAATTCATGCTTCGGGGCAACATTCTTGGCTTCAAGAGCATCAAGACGAGCCAAAATCTTGTTCACAGCGTCGGTGAGTTGGGCAACATTGGAAGTGAGCATAGTGTTGTCAAGTTCCGTAATGAGTTTGTTGGTGTTCTTCTTCATAGTGTTGGTTTCCTTTTTGTTAGAGTTAGTTGTTTCGTTTGATATACCAATAATAGAAACATTCTTCGGTTTTGTCAATGGGTTGGAATGAAACTTTTTGTTTACAAAACTAGAGTATTTCTTAACATAGTCCTTATAAACTGGGTTTTTCAAGAGAACTGCCCATACTTTTTCAGTTATCCATTCGTGCGGAATGTTATGGGCGAAGTTATCTTCAGCCATATTCATAGCACACCATTCAGTAGAGCCAGATTTCATTGTTATCTCCTGTTTACAATTAGTTCCACCACTTCTTGTCCTTGTGGGCATATTCAAAAACATACAGATTGTTCAAATGCTCATTCTTTTTCATAGCAAGTCCGCAGATGGCTTCGTTGAAAGAAAGGCAGTTCTCTTTTTCACCATAGAAGGAGAAATTAAATGTGCCATTCTTGAGCTGCTTAATGTAGATGACCTTCTTTCCATTCATATTGAAAATTTCAACAGAATTGTCAGTATTTTCGCAACGAAGTCCACGGCATCCCCAACCGCTAAATGCGATTTCCTTGATTTCGTTCATAGTGATTTCGTTGTTCTTTTTCTTGTTTGTCATAGTGTTATCTCCTGTTAGAGTTGTTTGTTTCGTTTGATGGTTATAATATAACAAATGTAAGTTGTTTTGGCAACTGTTTTATTGTAAAATTTTGGATTCATTAACGAGCCCAGCGGAGAGCAGGATGACCATTATTATCCCAAAATTCAGTTCTGCGGGCATTCACACCCATTAACTTACAAATGCGAACATAATCATTTGCTACCTTCTTACCATAAGAATAGTTAGTAGCAGACCACATATTACAACATACATTCATAGAAAAACCTTCATCATCGTGGTGGATATAGATAAAATCAATGAGAGCAGTGTAAGTAATACGCATACCACTCTTAATAATCTTACGGGCAGTTTTCTTGAAATGCTTGTTTTCTTCCCAGGAAGAGCCAGCCATAAATTCGTTGAGATTGTTGTTAGTAATATACATCATAGTTTTACCTCTTTTGTTAGTTGTTTTAGTTTTGAGAGCCATTCTCTCATTGTTGTATAACAAATATAAAAATAAACAGTACTTTCGTCAATGGGTCTAGCAAAAAAATAATGCAGATTTCTGTTGATAAGTTGTGGATAAGTCAAAATGTGGCGAAACCTGATTGGAATCGCCACATTGTAAACAAAAATTTGGGTTCGCTACTGCTCTACTTCGGAGCTTTTCATAGTTAAATTATGCCATACAATACTACAGTATCGTCTAATAAATGTTTTATCTGCTCATAATGTTCACTATCTGAGTCTATATTATGTTCTCTTAAATAAGAGTGTATAAGCAGGTGTATCTCTTTTGGGCAGTATATGAATTTATATGGTTCATCATAAGTACAACAGTGGTGTATTTCGTAGCCAGGAATTTTACTTCCATACTTATTTAAATAATTTCTTGATTTAGCACGTATATTTGCTTTAGTTTTACCTGAAGAATTTACATCACAAGTCTGATATGCTTTACTATATTCATTGAGTTCTTCTTTGTGAGATTTATTATATGCTTTATCCTTTTCTAATTTTTCTTCCCTATGAGCTTTATTCCAAGCTCTACTTCTTAATTTAATTTCTTCTTTGTGAGCTTGATAGTAAGCTCTTTGGTTTCGTTTCATTTCTACCTCTACGAAAAAGCCCAACACGAGGTAGAGGACTCATGTTGGGCATGTTTTGTACAAATTAAAATCTATGTATCACGGGCCTCTACCTCCGTTATATAATATGTATAACGGATTTTGTATGGTGCTATACATATTTTGATAAAAAGAGTTTAATATGGAGCTTTAATGAGCAAGCAGTTATTCATTACCAATGGAGTCAGTTTTAGTGGCAAAAGCACTTGGGCTCTGAGAAACTTCGCTCCAAACGAGATAATAGAGAGCGATATTCACAAATACGATTCCGAACGAAACGGAAAAGATTTAGTCACATATTTGTGCGAGCTGGTGAACTTACACACTTCGGACTGTTGTCTAGTCCAAACCAACAACAGTTATAGAACATTTAAAAAGATACAAGAACTATGCCCCGATTGGGAGATTGTGATTGTAAATTTCAATGTTTCATTAGACGAGCTTATCAACTTCCGAACTTCATCTGTTAGAAACACAAAAACATTGAAGAAAACAGACCGACTACAATGGTATTTGGGCATCTTTAAGAATAGTCTTGAACAAATTAGAGCCGATAAAACCTGGAGAGTGATTGAATACTACCCAGAACCAAACCACAACCCATTTGAAGGATTTTTAGAATGACCAGACGATACACAAAAGGAATCAGTTTAGAAAGAATCTATGAACGCCTGTTAGAAGAAAGTGAATCAAATCCAATGGTGTTGTTAGTGAAACAAGAATGTGCTGATGCCATAGCGGCTTGTTTCGGCTACAACTATAATTCCGCTTATAGGAAAGCCGACGAACTTGGTAGAGAATACAATTTAAACTTGTGTTTGAACCAGGACCTTCGTGGCAACCATGCCAAACAACTTAAAGACGAACTCGGTATCACATTCACCAACAACAAAAAAGCCTATTACTCGGCATTGGAATACATGTTTAGGTGTGAGTCAAGCGGGAAAGAATATGATTTGAAAGACTGGTTTGAGAAGTATTTGGTACGCAGGAAAGGTTAGTTATACATACAACATAATCTCTATTCATATTATTTTCCTATAATGAAAGAAACCCGAGGAACTTCCTCGGGTTTTTCTTTTTATTTTCTACTATCTTCCAGTAGTTTCTCAATGTATTTCAATGAAGTTTCTATCGCAGCCAAACGAGCATCCAGGTCTAGTTGTTTAATTTGTTTCATTTCATTTTCCAACAAACTAACACGAGTTTCTAATTTGTCCTGGTTTTCATCTCTAGTTTTCTTTGTGCTATTTCTTTGTAGGGCTATCACCAAATACACCACAGCTGCCGCTATGATTCCGACTGGACCCGAATTTAGAAATTGCGTTAGGATTTCTTCCATTGTTTAAGCCTTTCTGTTGATGCCAACAACTTTATAAAGTGAACCAGGGAACCACTTATTATTCCAATATGGGTTCTCAACAGAAGTATAAGCATTATATGCTGCCGACACATTACAAATGTTGTCTGTTATTCCAGCTTTTAATATAAACCAGTTTGCAGTCACATTATTTTCTGGGTATGGTCCGTATTGGAAATTGCAGGCAGTACCTAGATAGTTATCTACTTCATAAGATTCATAATACACCGTTTGATTTTGACCTTTTATTACATTTATGTAAAAACGGAGTCTTTCAAAACTGGAAATACTCTCATTTAGAGTTATACTTTCACCTGAAGATTGACTGCCATAGTTTTTAGGTGTTGCAGAATACAGCACCGTTTCATTATAGCCAGGCACAACTCCCAACGGACTATTAACAGTTCCGTTTCCTGATAGACTGTTATCGTGATTTACAATTTCGGCTCCTTCCGTAATGAAGCCACCAATTTCCATTAACTCTTTTGCCATTATGCGTTACCTCCACTGATTCTGTTGATGCCGACTACTCTAGTTATTCTTTGCGTATTGTTATTAACATTATTTGTTACAGACACACCACCAGTAGTTGTAATTTTTACATCCATATTTGAATTATATGTAAGTTTATCTGCTGCAGTGCTGACAAAAGTTATTCTATCCATAATAATTTCACAGGGTGTTCCACTTGAGGTTCCACCATAATGATATGTTGGAGTCATAGGGTTCCACCAAGAACCATTTGAACCTAGATTATGATAGTATTCTTGACCATAAGCATTTTCTAGTCTAACTGTTTGAAAATTCAAAAGGGGTTCGCTTAATTCCATAACAGTGCCAACATTAGCTGTTCCACTCCACAGCACGGTCTCGTCAGGTCTCCAGCCCACATAGACAGCATCGCCACTATTGGCAGTGAATATAGGTTCTTGAACATAGAGCTTCTTGGCGTCTATGTTGTGTAAGATGTAATTATTTGTTGCGATAGATTGAATTTCACTCATTATGCGTTACCTCCTGATATTCTGTTGATGCCGACGATTTTATAAGTACCTCTTGAGTTTTCTTGACCCATTCTGCCGCTTAATGCTTTTTGTGTACTATTGTATGCTATAAACCAAACAATAGCAGGGGTAAGTGTAATTGAATTATCAGCAGAGAAATTGTAAGCATACCAAGAAAAATACTTTTCTGTTCCTGTTGAAACAAAGTTAGCACTAACCATATCTGTGTTGAAAATAGTCATATTCTTATAATCATTGGCTAATTTCGTATCAAAAACATGGTCTTCAGCACCAGGTCTAGAACCACCATATACACAACCTTCAGTAATTCTAATTTTTTCAAAATTTTTCCAAGATTCAGATAAATTATATGTACCTGTAGCACCTCTGCCAGTTCCAGTATACTCCCACAGCACCGTTTCATCGTTGGAAATCCTTACAACACCTTCCGATGGCTGTGTAATGGAAATACCTGGACCTGCTTGATATGTTGTGGCACTTGTCTGACCGAGAGTATAAGTGCCGTTTGCTATACTTTGTATGTTTTCACTCATAAACTTTTCTCCTCTTACTGCTTGCGACCAATTCCTATTACTTTATATGGTTTTAGATAAGTCCATCCTCTGTCTAATGACCCACTTGGTAATTTACTTTGATAGCAAGCCTTACATTTCCAAGTAGTACCGCCTGTTGTTTCTATTAACATTGAAATGTCAAACCAATCAGAGTTCTGTGCAGTACTTGTAGGGAAAGTTTCATTTATTACAAAATAAGATGAGCATGCGGTGGAATCATATTCTCTTATTTGAGAGCAAGGTCCGCCGTTTGAAGCACCATTACTTGTAATTGAGAATCTGCTAAAATAGATTTTGAATTTATTAAAGTTTGTTATTGGTTCATTTATATCAAATGTAGAGCCAATAGCAACATCAGTAGTAGTTGCCGCTGTGTTATTATAAAGCACCGTTTCATCAATACCCATCAATCTTTGTAAAGCACTCAAGTTGACGCCCAAAGCATATTGAGCAGAGTTAGAAGCATGTACCAATGTATCATCGTGAACCAACCACTGTTTCTCAGCACCATACTGAGCAATAGCACTAGAACCGTAGCCACTAATCTCACCAACAGCATTATATTCCAAACCAGACACATTCATTGTGCCAGTAGGAACTTCACCTCCACCACCTTGACCTGCGAAAGCAGAACCATTATAACCTGTGATTTGGTCATCGGCATTGTATTCTAACAATGCAGTTTCCATATCACCTGTTCCGCCTCCGCCACCTTGTGAGTAGAAAGCAGTACCATTATAACCACTAATTTGTCCACCATTTGTTAAATCTAACAAACTAACATCCATTGTGGAAGTAGGAACTGCGGTTAAGAATGTAGAAGAAACATCGCTGAAGGCAGTTGTATCTAATTTGTTTGAAACATCAATAGTAGAAGAAATAACTAATGCGTCTTGTGTATCTTGAATATCAATGCCTGGACCTGCAGAAATATTCAACAATTCGTATGAAACTTCTTCAGGTTTATTCAAAATTTGTGTGACGCCAGCCGTAGCAGTCCAATCAGCATTCTGTTGTGCTGTCAAGAATGTTCCACTAACATCACTAAATGCTGTGGTATCTAATTTGCTTGAAACTTCATTCCAAGTTCCACTCAATTCGTGTACAGCAGAATTAACGGCTTCATCACCCAATGGAATGTTTGAGAAAGCCTGTGCTAATTCATCAGCACCACTTGTTTGGGATTTGGTATAGTAATCACTCAAATCTTGGTGTGCAGTCAAATAACCTTTGTTTTCAACCCACTGTTCTGTTGCGTAGCCATCAAGAGACTGGTGAGCAGTCAAGAAAGAACCACTAACATCGCTAAATGCGGTAGTGTCTAGTTTATCACTAACTGTATTCCATGTTGCTGAATTTGTATGTACAGCTTGATTTACTTCTTCATCTCCCAATGGAATAGCTGCGATAGCAGCACTAATTTCTTCTTTTGAGCTTGTATCTGTTTTAGTATAGTAGTTGCTTAAATCTACACCTGTAATAAATCCACTTGGGTTTGTATCAGGATAATAGTCTGTTGGAATTAAAGCAGTAATATTAGCACTTGTATCTTGTACAAATGTTTCTGTGGCATAACCATTCAAATCATCATTTGTTAGGAAATCACCAGATACAGAAGAAAAACTAGAAATGTCAAGTTTACCAGTAATGCTATTAGATACAAAATCTTTTGTAGCATATTCGTCAGGGATAGCGGTGAGAAAATCTCCTGAAACAGTACTAAAAGCTGTGGTATCAAGTTTTTCATCAATAGCCCCACTCATATAACTTGGGTCAAATGGTGTATAAGCAGTTGTATCTAATTTGGCACTAACATTGTTCCACTCGCCACTATTACTATGAACAAGTGAATTTACTTCCTGGTCTCCAGCATTGGCACTAACATAATCAATGGCTGCACTCAAAGCATTCTTGTCTGTGCTGTATGTTTCTTCAATCCAGTTGTTTACATAACCAGTAGATTCGTTATAAGCATTAGCACTAGAATTTTGTATGTCATTTGTCCAGTCTTTTGAACTAATGATATAGTTTTGAATGTCTATATTTTCACCAGCAGTTAATTCGTGATATGAACTAGCATCTAATTTGTTTGTATTTAAATCACTGCTAACACTTTCTAACTGTGAAACTGTGCTGTAATTTTGGTCATTAACCCATGCTGTGGAACGACCGAATACCATATTACCATTTGCGATAACATATTGTTCAGTAGCCATATCGGCAGAAACACTAGACCACGCACTTGTGTCTAGTTTGTTATCAACCACACCACTCAAATATGTTAAATCAGCACTGTTGGCGTAATTTTGAGCGACCCAAGCACTAGCCTCATTAAAAGCATTAGCACTAGCATCATTAATTTCATTACCCCAGTCTTTACCATTTATTACATGGTTGTCATCACCATCAAAATAAATGTTTTGTCCAGCAGAATATGGAGCATTATCACCTGTGACGGAAATTACTCCACTTGTAATGTCAATACCATTACCAGCAGAATAGCCAACATCAACCTTTATCAATTTTTGGTTTGTAGAGAGTATCGCCATTGAAACCTCACTAAAATCTTTCTATATATTTATAGTTTGTACGCATTATTATTTCCAATCTGATGGTATTTGTGCTAATTCGGCTGCTCCAGTTTGTGTGTTTGAACCACAGTTATAGAATGCCAAAGAGTGGTTAGTCGGTGGTGTTGCTTGTGTAGAAGCTTGTTGATAAAGGGCTAAAGCACCTGATTGAACATTATAACAGTTGTATAACATATATCTCATATCTGTGACCTTAGATGTATTAAATAAAGGAACTGAAATTAATGTACCACATCTTTCTAACATATATTTCATACTTATAACATTAGATGTATCAAATAAAGCCACATCAGTTAATGATGTACAATATTCAAACATATCTTCCATACTTCTAACATTAGAAGTATTTGCCCCTAGAACTTCTATAACATTGTATGCCTTATAGAGCAAATAATTAAAGTCTGTACCACTCCTATATACATCATAAACATCTGATGTACCAGATACGATAGTTGCGGTATGGTATATCGCACCACCAGTCTTATCTGGTACATTTCCATCACTTGTACGAACTCTTACTGTATTAGGTGGCAATCCCAATGGATTATATGGGTCTACAGGTGTATGGAAAACTATCCTATTTCCACTCTTTATTAGTTTGTTATTAAATTTTAATAATTTATCCATAATAACTCCTTATGGTGCGTAACCTGTGGCAGTCCATGAACCTGTTGTACCTGAAGCATAATAGTAAGCATAACCATAATAGTTATAACCACCATAATTACCAACCGCAGTCAAATTACCATTTATATTATACATTCCCTGTGCTGTAGTTGTTATGGTTTTATTATAATTTCCAATAGTGTTTGTAAAAGTTTGTGATTCAGTATTAGTTCCGTTTATGTTGGTCTGCATCATTCCAGCACCCCAAGAACCATTACCTTGGTTAGTTCCACCATATTTTGCTTTTGGATTTAATGTTGCCTCATAAGCAGACGCATTTGAAGGATTCCATCGTTCGGAAGTGCTATGCCAACTATCTGGTATTTCTCCTGTAAAAGCAGTTAAATATGCGTATTTCGCAGGAATACTTTGATATAGTGCTGTAGCATAACCACGATATATTTTAATATCACTTCCTTTTTCCCACAAGCCAACGGCAGTGAAAGTATTTGGTTTAAATACAGCACTCAAATCGGCATTTTCATTTCCAAAAGTGTATATGTTATCTTGTATAGAACCAGCTCCACTTAATTCATAACCACTGAAACGATTGTATGTTTCGTATGTTGGAGTAATAGTAGCTGTTTCACCTGGATAACCACTTAACTGAGTTGCTGTGACGGTACCATTTCCTACAGTATGTAAAGTAAGAACACGCAACCCTGGGTCTAGCATGAGCCAAGACCCATTTATGGTTGCTTTCTTGTTGTTTATATAAATTATTTTGTTTGCCATTTATAAACCTCGTTAGGAGTCTTTGAACAAACGAACAGGACCCATTTTATAATAGAAGTAATTGACTCCAACACCGTTGCTATTTCCAAATACTACACTCTTGTAATAGTTTCCATATTTAGTAGTAGTGAAGTATTCAGCATTTTTACCAACATACATGTGAGCATCTCTATCGTTTATATCACCTACAGGCATTATATTCATACCATAAACATCTCTACCTGGAGAACTCCAAGCACTCACAGAACGAAGGTTCAAACCACCAATATCATTCATACCACCAGCATTAGAAATCAAATCGCTCCATTCGTTATAGTCAGGAAGGTGCCAACCATTTATTTTGTTAGCAACTCTTTGTGCTGCAGCAGGTGTATAGAAATATGTCTTACCATAGTTTACACCATTTACAATAATATCAAGTGCAGAGATACCATTTCCACCATCGTCATAGTCTAAGTCAACACCCATAGCAGTTTGTGAGCCAATAACAATAGGATTAAAAGCACCACCAGTATAAGTCCAATTTGGTTTTACAATACCATTTGCAGTAGTCCATCTATATGTGTTGTTCGTAATAGAACCACCTGTAATAGAGTAAGAAGCAAATGAATAACCTTGTTTTGGAGTAGCAGTCAATGTAGTTGTATCGTTGTAATAACCAGTAGTTTTATTTGAGGTCACAGTACCATGTCCATCATTTTGGAATGTTAGAGTATAAACATTGTGTGTAAAGTTTGGTTGTACTGTAACATTCTGACCGTTGAATTTGAATTGGTTTCCAGTTAATGTAGCACCTGTAATACTGTAGTTGTTAAATGTGTAGCCACTATTAGCAGTTTGTGATAAAGTAATGATTTCATCATCAGTAGCTGTTAATCTTGAAGCACTCACATTTCCTCCAGCAACAGAATTTATTGTTAATACACGAGGTGGTTTAATAGTAGTATAATATCCATCAACACCCCACCAGTTATATCCTGAGTTGTATTTGAAAGAAACATTATACTTTTCACCATTGTAATTAACTTTCCAATGGAATGCAGATAAACTAGCACTCATCTTAGGTACATTATTCCAGTGATATTTAATATCAGCATCTACTGATTCAATAGTTGAAATAGTACCAACAGAAGTGAACCAGCCAATACCATGAGAACCAACTTGACCATGTGGCTCTAAGTTTCTATAACCAATATCAGCCATCCATAATCTTTCTCTACCAGTATCATGACGGAAATTAGATTCACTAGATAAAGCAGAGTTTCCTGATATGTCATACCAACAATAAATTGGTACATCACCGCTCATATTACACTTAGCACCATATCCCAATGTATAGTTTGAACTACAAGGTTTATAATTAGTTTCTTCAGGAATAAAGAATGAAGAACCATTTATATTTTTAATCCATGCTTGTGGTACATTCATAGAACCTACAATACAAGGTAATGAGTCTATTTGAACATTGAAATCTCTTGGACCTGGACCAATGTTATCAACAATATAATCAGCATTAGCAGTAGGAGTCCATTGACCAGCAGCAGAGAATCTAACTGGACCTGCAATACCCTGGGCAAATGAACCAGCTGCTGTCACATCATTTGTACCAAATTTAAATTGGTTGCCTGTTAGTGTAGCACCCGTTATTGAGTAATTTGTTAGATAATATGTTGAACTTGGAGTATTAGATAAAGTAATTATATCTCCTGGGAAACCAGTTAATTTGTTAGCACTTATTGTACCACCAACACTTTGTTGTAATGTCAATGTGTAAGTCTCATCAGGAATCCATACACCAGCAGCTGTCAAATTTTGGTTTGGCATTGTTGCAGTATTTGTAAGAATCCAACCACCTGGAGAAATGTAATAACCACTTTGTGTGTAATGAGCACTTGTGTTTGAACTAAATGTGATAACATCGCCAGCATAGCCTGTCATAGGAATAGCCGTAATGCGACCACCTTCTTGTTGAGATAAAATAACATTGTAAATTTGGTCTTGAATCCAAGAAGCATTAGCACTTACATTACCAACAATTCTAAATTGGTTTCCAGTTAATTCAGCACCTGTGATTCCATACGAATTAAATGTATAATGAGAACTTGGTGTGTTAGATAAAGTAATAATATCTCCACTATATCCAGTTAGTTTATTAGCACTTATGCGACCACCATTTGTTTGTATTAAAACAATGTTGTATTTGGCATCTTCATTCCATAATGCTCTTGCTGTCACATCAGAACCATTGAATAAAAATTTGTTGCCACTCAATGTAGCACCAGTAATTTCATATCCATTAAAATTCCAATGTGAACTTGGAATGTTAGATAATATAACTTCAGTTCCATCATATCCTGTCATAGGAATAGCACTGATTCTTCCACCTAATGTTTGTTCCAACAAAACATTTCTCATATTTTCAGCAATAAAATATGCGGAAAGAACATCATCATGTTTACCAAAATAATATGTCATTCCGTCAATAGTACCATACTGTGAAGAAAAAGCACTGAAAGAATTATGTGGAGCAGCACTCAAAAAGATTTGAGCACTGTCCCCATAGAACCCTTTTAATTTGTTAGCACTAACTATACCATCTCCAATAGCAGTAGTATTAAGAGTGTAGCCATCAAACTGAGTCATGGGTTTACCATTGAAAACCCACACATGTTTACCTGGAAATGCTAATTTGTATTTTGGGTATCTCATATAAACTAACCTATGTAGAAGTAAGATTCCTGATTTAGACCACACCAACAATCTTTGTTTCTGTCATCGTTCCAGTTTCTTACCACCTTAACACAACAACCACTGTCAACTTCGGCAACGAATGTAGTGTCACCATCATCAATCAAAGCACTATATGTTTGATAAGGACCATAAGAAGGTGCTATAAAGGTTATTTCATTCAAATTAGGTAGAGCACTTGTATAGAATCTATTTTCACTAGCAGCAGTAGTTAGTTTAACGGCAGAACAAGTTATATTCTTGTTGTTTGCTGCGTTAATTATGTTGTACCAACTAGCACTAACATCTGTTGAAGGATAAGCTGCGAAATTAAGGTAGTTGTTATAGAACGATACAACTGAACCACCTCTGCTAACTGAGTTACTCAAATAGAAGCTAGAACAATTAGCACCATGAGTATAAGCAGTAGTTCCATTTCTTCCTGTTATTGGGAATGTGTTTCCACCACCTGACCAGCTAGCAGAGTTTGTCATTACAGTATAATATGTTTCGTTCCAGTTTGCTTCGTTTGTCAAATAGCCCAATGTTACCATATCAACTGTGGCACTGTTCTGCTGAACCCAGTTATTAACGGCTGTATTACCATCGTTCTTTGCCCATTGAGCACTGTTGCTTCTTACTTTGTTTGATGCATCATCCCATTTAGAACTTGTATTACCAACAGTATTATATGTGTCAGACCAATGTTCTTCGTTAGCAATAACCAAACTTGTTGCCAAATCAATGTTAGCACTCTTTGTGGTTACATAGTTATTAACGGCTGTATTAACTTGATTCCATAAACCACTATTACTCTTTACTGTAGAACTTACATTCACAGCATAAGAACTCAATTCATTTATGCGACCACTTAAATATCCATCTCGCCCATACAAATCATTAACATAACCATTCATCAAATCAGTATATGTACTGAAAGAAGAATTTGTTAGGAATGTATTTGTTTCGTTAATGCCACTTGCTATTTCGTATTTGTTTGGGAAACGATATGTACCGCCTTTAACTGCTATACAATGATTCTTGTTTCCACTCAATGTGAAAGAAGAAAGAACCTGTATTAGCATGTTGTCTGTCATTGTTTGAGTGTCAGCAAGAATTTTTGCTCCACTAATCCAAGGAGTATAATCGCCACCAGTGACTGATTCACCATAAGAAGCACTAAGTTCACCATTTGAATTTTGGTACAAAGCAGTAATAACTTGGTTTTCACTACTCAATGTAATTGGGCTTTGTTTTACTTTCTTATTTCCCAAATCATAAACAGTAGCAGCACTGAATGAACTCAAATCACTATAAACACTAGCAATTTCGTTGTGTAATGTGCCACTTGTGAGCTGTAATTCTTCATCTACTCCTGTGACGGAAATAGTAGTTTGTTTTAAATCGTCATCAGCACTAATGTCAATGAAATGTCCACCTACTACTGTATATGTTTCTGCGTCATCGTGTGAATACTCGGCAGTCCAAGCACTAAAAGCAGAATTATCTAGTTTGTTGTACATCAACCAACCAGCACTTGAGTACAAATTGGTTATGTTTGGGTTATAAGAACCACTAATGAAGTTATCAAAATAACTCTGTGGCATATACTGACCCAAATCCAACCAATCATAGAACATAGCGGTAGTTGGGAAATTATAAGCACCACCCTTTACACAAATACAATGGTTTTTAACACCACTCAAATCAAATGAAGAAAGAACTTGGAACCATTGACCTGGTTGTAAGTAACCCATTGAAGAAATGGTCTTTGAACCTGAAATCCAAGGAGTTCTATCTCCTTCTCCACCTTGTCCAGCACTAAGGAACGCAGAATACAATTCTTCACGAGAACTTGTTTCGTTCTTGCTGTAATAGTTTCCACTTAGGAAATTATAGTTTACGAATGAACTTGTTCTTCCATCAACTTCTGTTTTTGTGTAGTAGTTGTTAATAGCGGAAGCATCTAGTTTGTTGTCAAGTCCACCTTTTACAGCACTACAACAAGCACTAAATGAACTCCAATCTACTTTGTCATTAAGAGCTGAACCAAATGTGTCTGTGAACCAGTCGCCATTAACACCCAAGATAAGGGCGTCTTTTCCTTCGGCAACACCTGTGTAAGCGGTCATTGTTTCATCAACACCAAGTGGAATGTTTACAACTCCCAATAAACTAGAAACAGTACCTGTTCCACTCAATGTTTCATCGTGATAAACAATGCGACCACCAACCGAACCAGCTCCACCTGGTGTTATGTCCTGTGAGAATAATTCCTGACCATTTCTATCACAAACTACTAATGTGTAAGAATAGCCATCATCTACGAAACAAGGGGCACGGCCATTGTTGTCTAATAGAATTGGGTTTGGATTCACAGCGGAAGCACCATCATCAGCCCATGTAGTTGCTAAATCAGGTCTGCCGATATAATAAACAAACAACTTACCAGCAACAAGAATTGAACCATTCTTGTTTTGAAATTGTTGGGTTAAATCATATAAGGGTGTTAGCATGGAACCTCCCATCTAC
>ODAI011940289.1_pt1 | contig 16680 bp, 12 predicted proteins | sample 1539321 | NCBI WGS metagenome assembly ODAI01 (sample SAMN02144231, study PRJEB22623) | gut metagenome | biome: sheep rumen | host: Ovis aries | place: New Zealand | reverse complement strand
GTTCTATTTATTTGTTTCCATTGTCGCGTCCCGTCGGGACGCAGTTTACTGACGTCTGAGTATCACGGCACTGCGCCTTCGGCTTGTACCGTGTTATTAATAGTCTCACCCCTTCTGGGTGATTTATAGAAGTCCCCTTATATGTATTTGCTTGGAATGAAGGTGCCGCAAAAGTCACCCTCTCCCTGTTTTGCAACGTTATTGAGAGTTTGCCCCTTTGGGAAGTCCCCTATGGTTTGTCATCCATTTCTGGGACGACAATGTCTCTTTCTTTTCTAGCAACATACCCAATGGTAAAATTGGTGTGTATCTCTTTCTGTTTTCAAACAAATCCGTTATCTCGAAACTACCGCGAGGGGATTTCATCGTTTCCTAGCCACTTAGAAAGCGATAGGATAACGGTGAAGAAGCGTTGAGGTAACGTTTGTGTTGCGGGTTTTCTGTGCACAGACATTAATGTTGCTGTTAGGGGGTCATGCGGAGGCGTGTTTGGCTGATGGTGCGGCCATAGCTCTGCGTTCTCTGTTGGAGAGCAAAGGCACTAATTGTTCAATTGTCGGCTGGTGCACTCGACTTTGGAACATACGGTCAGATGGGGAAAGTCAAGGGGTGGGAAGGCACGAAAAGACATTTGCCGTCAAGGAGAGATTCGTCGCCAAAGTGGTCATGGCGGCACAATGGGCGGAGCGTTTTAGTGTCACTCTTTTTTGCCATTTAAAAAAAAAATATCGCTAATTCAAAAATTCTTCGTACTTTTGCTCTTTGAAATAAAATGCGAAAATTAATATACTGATATTGGTATGAAACGTTTTTTGATAGCCTTACTTGCTTGTACTCTGATATTTGGCTACTGCGATGTGCAGGCTCAGAGTAAATCCAAGAGTTCTACGAAATCTTCGAAAAAGAAGTCTAAAAAGAAAAATAAAAAAGGAGACAAGCAAGAACCCACTCTCCAACTCACCACGCTGCCCTACAACAGCAACGACTGTATTTTTGCCATACCGCTGAATGTGGATCAGACCTATGGCCCCACCACCGCTCCCCAGGGGGCAGGCCGTATCATGGAGGTGATGGCCGACAAGCGCCACCCCAATCTGCCTGAGTTTGAGCATAACGTGGTGTGGTACAAATTCTCCGTGCCCTACAACGGCAAGTTGGACATTGCCGTCACACAGCAGAACTTGGCCGACGACTACGACATGCTGGTGTACAAGTATACGGATGTCTATTTCAGCAACCACATCCAGTGCAACAAGGTGCTGCCTGTGGCGGTGAACATGTCGGCTGTGGACAGCTCGCTGCTGGTGAAGAAAAAGAAAGAGAACGTGCCTACCACAGGCGATGCCAAGGCCGACCTGAAGGCCAAACAGGATGCCGCCAAGGCGCGCCGCGAGCAGGAAGCGCTGCAGGCTGCCATGGGCACCATCGGCATGTATCACGATGCCGAGGACGTGATGCTCACCAAGAAGTCCAACAAACGCCATATCCGCTCCATCGATGTGCGCAAGGGCGAGGTGTACTACATCATGCTCGACAATGTCAGCCCCAAAGGGTCGGGCCACAGCATCAAGGTCTCCATCTTTGTCGATGCCTTTGAGGTGCCCGTCACTTTCTACGACCCCAAGATTCGCAAGAGCGTGGAGGTGAACCTGCAGATTCTTGAGAAGAACACCAATAACCGCGTGATTGTCAACAATGAGCGGTTCCGCGGTGGCCGAGTCAAATTTGTGCCAGGCTTCAACTACACCCTCTATGCCAAGCGCGACGGCTATTTTGCCATCCTCTTCGACTTCAACGCCGACCGCTTTAAGGAGGACACCCTGCTACGCCTGCGCATGAACCGCGCCGAGCGGGGCACCATCTATCCCCTTACGAAGATTTATTTTGAGGACGAATACAAGCTGCTTTCCGCTTCCGATTCCACCCTTATGCCCTACGTGATGATGTTCAAGAACCACCCCGATGTGACTTTCACCATCAAGGGTTGGGTGAAGACATACGGTGTGGACCCCGAACATGACCAACTGGTGTCGCTCGAAAGGGCCAAGTCGGTCAAAGAATTCTTTGTCAAGAACGGCATCCCCGAGGACCACATCAAGACTTCCGGCATGACCACCACCGACATCAAACGTGCCGCCACTGCTGCCTTCGATACAAAGAAAGTGGATGAGGAATTTGTCAGCATCCAGTTGATCATCACCGCTGTGGGAGCCAAGGAGAATCCCTGATTATTTTTGATACTCCAGAATCAATGTATATCGTGAGGGAGCCGTGAGGCTCCCTTTTTTTATCAGAAGTGAATGTTTTTCCGTCATGTGTTTAGGGTTGCAAATCCTCCCATCATTTGCATGTAAAGTGGCGGTGGCCCTGTGGGCATTGTCCTCATAGGGTTAGAGCAGTTGTGTATGTCCCTGAACCCCAATCGGCCTAATGACCGATTGGGGATTATGCCTCACCGAGGCTTCTTTAGGCAAATGCGGATTATCGTTAAAGAAAAAAATAAGGCATTTTCTTGTTGTTTTAGAAAAAAAAGTTATATTTGCACCAATTTAAAGGAGGTATATATTATGAAAACTATTCGTATTTGCGTTGTTTCCATTTGTTTATGTTTTTTGCTATTGGAACATAGTGCCTGTAAGGCCCAGTCGTCAATAGTGGGTTCATTCCCCGCAGCCGCTGTCGAAAACTCGCTCATACGTTTGTAGTCATCAATACCTTTAGCGTTATCTGCGACGGCTAAAGTGTCATAATAATGAGTGCTATTAATTATATCTTTTTAGTCATGAAGAAAATTGCTTTTATTGTTTTGTTGATAGTCGGTTGGACAGGTGTCCATGGTCAGGACACGCTTATTCCACGAGATAGTAATCTGTTCTATACTTGGTGGTATGAATCGCTCGCGGCTGATACGGAAAGTACTATTACGTTAGCAACGTTCGTTTTCACTGGCTCTTCACCAAGCGATTATATATCCGAACTCGCACTCCGTTTCGAGACAGACACGGCCTTAGATATCGTCGGTGTTCTCTATCATTCAACGGCCCCAGTTTCAGATTCGGTAGAGCGTCCAATAATTTTACGTAGAACATTCCAACTGTTTCAAGCGGTTGATACAGGCCTGCAACTTCTTGCCTCTAAGAATATATATAGGGATACTTCATCACCGCTGCACAGAAGACCTATTGACATGTTTTTTTTGCAGATACTTTATGGGGAAGAGGCTATGATCCTCAAAATTGTGTAAGGGTTCATGATATAGCTACTTGTAAATTCTATGAATATTATTTTGACTCGCCCATCAGAGTGGAGGATTCTTTTTATATTAGCTATAATTCTGGGATTGCATCACCTCCTGAAAATGAGCTTATAATGCGAGGTCAAAAATATAGTTTTGGGGATTATAGAACGGTTTACTGTAATCATCTGGCAACCACTCCTTTCCCGCAAATTCAATACAAAGTAAGAAAGCGTTTTTATAATCCAAGCACAAATAACTACGATTATTCCCCAACGTGGTATGATACTACAATTAGTGCGTTGATGTTGGCCTTTCCAATTATCGGTTACGGGTCTCCCTATGCCCGGTGCGTGCCAGTGGAGGGGATTACGTATAAGGAGGTATCGAACTGCCGATTCCAATTCACGTGGAGCGACACGGTGTATGCGCACAAGGGCTGGGAGTTCACCTATGTGGTGGATGGCGCGTCGCCCGAGTCGGGCAACATAGTGGAGTGCAGCCTTGCCGAGGCCGAGGCCAACGTGGCACCGAATGTACAATATCGAGCCTTTGTGCGGCCGCGCTGCGTGGGACAGCGCTACGGCGACTGGGGCGAAGGGGTTCCGTTCTGCCATAGTCAACCCATCGGCATAGAAACCCAAGTGGACCAAGGCCATTTCACCCTTACGCCCAACCCTACGACAGGGAAGGTGCAGGTGGGCTTTGGTGACGGAGTGTCGGCTGCCGAGGTGGGCCGGATAGTGGCCAGTGTGCTGGATGCCGCGGGCCATGAGGTGTTGCGGATTGAGCCGCCAGAGGGTTCCTCCTCCTTTGAGATAGACCTTGCGCCACTGTCCTCTGGCACCTATGTGGTCAGTGTGGTCACAGCTTTGGGCTCAGGCACACAGAGGGTGGTCAAGCAGTAACAATGGGTCAAGGCTCCCCCCCCAAAAAAAGCACAGAAGACAGATAGGAGTTGCCGAGCCTGAGCAATGATGAGCGAAAACGAAGGACTCGGCAGTGGCATGTTCTGCTGGAGCCGTATGGCTGCAGCAGAACATATTGATATATTGCATCTTTATGGCAGTATGCGAAGTAGTGTTGATATCTTTTATATATAATTACTAATATATGGATTTTTTTTTGTAATTTTGCACTTCCATAAATATGGAGTATGGAATAAAATAATTTATTAATAAACACTATTTTATATGACTAAATTTGTTTACACTTTTGGAGGTAGGACGGCTGAGGGTAGGGCCGACATGAAGAACCTTTTGGGCGGCAAGGGTGCCAACTTGGCCGAGATGTGCCTGCTGGGTCTTCCTGTGCCTGCCGGACTGACGATTACGACAGAGTGCTGCACGGCTTATTATGAGAATAACTGTGAGCTTCCCGACGGGCTTATGGACGAAGTGTGGAAGGGTATGGAGAATGTGGAGAAGCTGATGGGCATGAAGTATGACGACCCCCAGAACCCCCTGCTGGTGAGTTGCCGTTCCGGTGCGCGCACCTCCATGCCTGGTATGATGGACACGGTCCTCAACATAGGTCTTTCTTCTAAGACCATCCCCGGTATGCTGAAGCGTACCAATAATCCTCGTTTTGTTTATGACTCTTACCGCCGTCTGATTATGATGTATGCCGACGTGGTGATGGAAAAGAGCGAGGGCATCGAGCCCGCCGACGGCAAGGGCATCCGCAAACAGCTGGACGACATGCTGGACGCCTATAAGGCCAGCCACGGCTACAAGAGCGACACCGACCTGACCGCCGACGACCTGAAACAGCTGGCCGAGGACTTCAAGGCCAAGGTGAAAGAGGTGTTGGGCACCGATTTTCCCGATGATGCCAAGGCCCAGATGGAGGGCGGCATCAAGGCCGTTTTCAAGTCGTGGAATGGCAAGAAGGCCGTCAGCTACCGCGCCATTGAGGGCATCCCCGACGACTGGGGCACTGCCGTGAACGTGCAGGCCATGGTCTTCGGCAACATGGGCGACAACAGTGCTACCGGCGTGGCTTTCACCCGCAACCCCGCCACCGGCGAGAACAGGTTCTACGGCGAGTGGCTGGTCAACGCACAGGGCGAGGACGTGGTGGCCGGTATTCGTACCCCCAGCCCCCTCAACGAGGAGACCAAGAACGACCAGAACAGAAATATGCCTTCGCTGCAGAACCTGATGCCCAACATCTATGCCGAGTTGTGCCAGATTAGAGAGATTTTGGAGAAGAACTATCACGACATGCTGGACATCGAGTTCACCATTCAGGACGGCAAGCTGTACATGCTGCAGTGCCGCGTGGGCAAACGCACAGGTGTGGCCGCGCTGAACATGTCTCTTGACATGTGTGCCGAAGGCCTCATCAACGAGAAAGAGGTGGTGATGCGCATGAGCCCCGCTCAGTTGGACGAGCTGCTGCACCCCATCCTTGACGCCGAAGACGAGAAGAAACACAAACCCATTGCCAAGGGACTGCCTGCCGGCCCTGGCGGTGCTGTCGGATATATTGCTTTCACCAACGAGAAGGCCAAGGAGTATCGCCGCGCCAAAATCCAGTGCATCCTGGTGCGCGAAGAGACCAACCCCGAAGATGTCGAGGGCATGCGCGCCGCTAACGGCATCCTGACCGCCCGCGGTGGCATGACCTCCCATGCAGCCCTGGTGGCCCGTGGTTGGGGCAAGTGCTGCATTGTGGGTTGCGAGGACCTCATTATTGATGCCGAGGCCAAAACCCTCACCATTGGCAAGAAAACTTATGGCGAAGGCGACCTCCTTTCGCTCAACGGCTCCAAAGGCTGGGTGTATGACGGCATGATTCGCATGGTGGATGCCACCACCAATCCCCGCTTCCAGTCGTTTATGGACATCGTTGACCGCTACCGTACTATGGGTGTGCGTGCCAATGCCGACAACCCCGAGGATGCTCAGCGTGCCATTGACTTTGGCGCCGAGGGCATTGGTCTGTTCCGCATCGAGCACATGTTCTATGGCAAGAACAGTGAGAAGCCCTTGGAAAAACTGCGCAACATGATTTTGAGCGACACCACCGAAACCCGTAGAGACTGGCTGAATGAACTGGAACCCTATATCAAAGATGTGGCCAAGCACACCCTGAAGGTGATGGACGGCAAGCCCCTCACATTCCGTCTGATGGACCCCCCGCTGCACGAGTTTGTCCCCCAAACCGAATCGAAGCAGCGCGAGGTGGCCGAGGAGCGTGGCATGGATTTTGAAGACATCAAATCACGCGTGGAAGCCCTGCGCGAGGTGAACCCCATGATGGGTATGCGTGGTGTGCGTCTGGGTATTATCTACCCCGAAATCACCGAGACGCAGTATCGCGCCCTCTTCAGTGCTACCGCCGAACTGCTGCAGGAAGGCTATCATCCGCATCTCGAAATCATGGTCCCGCTCACCATCAATGTCCACGAGCTGGAACACCAGAAGATGCTGGCCGACCGTGTGAAGGCCGAAGTGCAGGCAAAATACGGTGTGTACATCTCCTATATGTACGGCACTATGATTGAAATTCCGCGTGCTGCCATCGTGGCCAACCGTATTGCCGAGGTGGCCGAATTCTTCAGCTTTGGCACCAACGACCTTACGCAGATGACTTTCGGCTTCAGCCGCGACGATGTCAACTCCATCGTCCACACCTATGTCGATGAGAAGATCTTGAAGGCCGACCCCTTCAACACCATCGACCAAAAGGGTGTGGGTCAGCTGGTGAAGATGGGTGTGGACCGTGGCCGCAGCAGCCGCGAGAACCTCAAGTGCGGCGTTTGCGGCGAGCATGGCGGCGACCCCGCTTCGGTGGAATTCTTCTATCAGACCGGCCTGAACTATGTCAGCTGCAGCCCCTACCGCGTGCCTTTGGCACGTCTGGCAGCTGCCCAGGCAGCCATCAAGGCCAGCAACAGAAGATAGTCGGTCACCTTTTTTAGATAGTAAAATAATCTATACATACAATGAACGAAAAATTAGTTAAAGATCTCGAATGCCTCGGTATTACTGGAATAAAGAGCATTCATTACAACAATTCTTACGAAGAGTATTTTCAATTTGAGTCCGACCCTTCGCTCACAGGATATGACAAGGGGCAGCTCACAGAGCTGGGAGCCATGAATGTCATGACTGGCATTTATACCGGCCGTTCGCCCAAAGACAAATATATTGTCATGGACCAGAACTCGAAGAACACCGTTTGGTGGACCACTCCCGAATATAAGAACGACAACCACCCCATGACCGAGCAAACTTGGGGCATAGTGAAAGACTTGGCCAAGAAAGAACTCTGCAACAAGGAACTCTTTGTGGTAGACGCTTTCTGCGGCGCCAACAAGGACACCCGCATGGCTGTGCGTTTCATCATGGAGGTGGCATGGCAGGCTCACTTTGTGCGCAATATGTTCATCAAGCCCACCGAGGAAGAACTGAAAGATTTCACCCCCAACTTTACCGTATATGCTGCCAGCAAGGCCAAGGTGGATAACTATAAAGAACTGGGCCTGAACAGCGACACCTGCGTGGCCTTCAACGTCACCAGCCGCGAGCAGATGACCCTCGACACCGGGTATGTCGGTGAGATGAAGAAGGGCGTGTTTAGCATGATGAACTACTACCTGCCTCTGCAAGGTATTGCAGCCATGCACTGCTCTGCCAACACCGATATGAAGGGTGAGAACACCGCTATCTTCTTCGGCCTCTCCGGCACTGGCAAAACCACCCTCAGCACCGACCCCAAACGTTTGCTTATTGGTGACGACGAGCACGGCTGGGACGACGAAGGCGTGTTCAACTTTGAGGGCGGCTGCTACGCCAAGGTAATCAATCTGGACAAAGAGAGCGAACCCGATATCTACAACGCCATCCGTCGCAATGCACTGCTGGAGAATGTCACTGTGGATGCCAACGGCAAGATTGACTTTGCCGACAAGAGCGTCACCGAGAACACCCGTGTGAGCTATCCTATCGAACACATCGAGAAAATCGTGCTTCCCCTCCACGGCAAGAGTGCCGGCCCGGCTGCCAAGAACGTTATCTTCCTCAGCGCTGATGCTTTCGGCGTGCTGCCCCCTGTCAGCATTCTCACTGCCGACCAGTGCAAGTACTACTTCCTGAGTGGCTTCACCGCCAAATTGGCCGGAACCGAGCGCGGAATTACTGAGCCTACGCCCACCTTCAGTGCCTGCTTTGGCCAGGCTTTCCTTGAGCTGCACCCCACCAAGTATGCCGAGGAGCTGGTGAAGCGCATGGAGAAGAGCGGAGCCAAAGCCTATCTGGTCAACACCGGTTGGAACGGCACAGGCAAGCGTATCTCCATCAAGGACACCCGTGGCATCATCGACGCCATCCTGGACGGCTCTATCCTGAAGGCCGACACCAAGAAGATTCCCTATTTCAACTTTGAGGTGCCCACGGCATTGCCCGGTGTCGATCCTAAGATTCTGGATCCCCGCGACACCTACGCCAATGTCAGCGATTGGGAAACTAAGGCCAAAGACCTCTCCGAGCGTTTCATTAAGAACTTTGAGAAATTCACCTACAACGAGGCTGGCAAAGCCTTGGTTGCAGCTGGTCCCAAGCTCTAATCGCTCATTGACCTAATCAAGAGTTAAGGGCGGAACTCCTATAGGGTTCGGCTCTTAACTCTTCACTTCAATCAGATGAATATGATTTAAACTATGATACTATTTACACCATTATTAAGAACGTTCATGAAAAAAATAATCTTTGTGTTGTTGGCTATGTCAGCAGTTGTTGGCGCAGAGGCGCAGACAAAACAGATTACACTGGAGGACATTTGGTCCAAAGCCACTTTCCGCCCCATGGGCATATCTTCCATCCGTTCCATGCAGGACGGCGAGCACTATTGCGTGCTGACCCGAACCGGAATTGAGAAATACAGCTACAAGACAGGCGAGAAGGTCGGCGTGATGTGTGCATTCAGCGACCCGATGCGCAAGAAGGTCAAACCTATGCCCCCTATTGAGTCCTACGAGTTCTCTCAAGACGAGCAGAAAATCCTGCTCAGTGCTGAGTTTGAACCCATCTATCGTCGGAGCGGTGTGAGCAGCTACTACATCTACAATGTTGCCGACGGCAGTATGGAAAAGATAAGCCACAGCGGCAAGCAACGTCTCACCACTTTTTCGCCCGACGGCAAGATGGTGGCATTCGTGCGCGACAACAACCTCTACATGATGGCCCTCAACTCCCTCAAGGAAACCCAAATTACTTTCGATGGCAAGATGAATGAGGTCATCAATGGCACCACCGACTGGGTCTACGAAGAGGAATTTGCCATCACGCGTGGCTTTTACTGGGCCCCAGACAGCAAAAAGATTGCCTTCTACCGTTTCGACGAGAGCAAGGTGAAACAGTATACCATGCAGATGTGGGGAGAACTCTATCCCGAGGGCTACACCTATAAGTACCCCAAGGCTGGCGAGGACAACTCAGTGGTTGATGTGCTGATTTACGACCTTGAAACTGGCAAGACCATGAAACTCAACATCGGGAGTCAGAATGACCAGTATATGCCCCGCATTCAATGGACACAGGATGCCAACCTCTTGGCCCTGATGCGCATGAACCGTTTGCAGGACAAGATGGAGCTGCTGCTGGCTGATGCCCGCACAGGAGCCATTACCCCACTCTACACCGAGGAGGATGAGGCCTATGTGGATGTGCCTGAAACTTGGATGTTCCTCAAGGACGGCAAGCACATGCTCATCACCAGTGAGAAGGACGGCTACAACCATATTTATCTCTATGACCTCTCTGGCAAACTTATTCGCCAGGTCACCAACGGTGCCTATGATGTCACCTCAGTCTGTTCGGTGGATGAAAAGGCCGGTTTGATTTACTATCTTTCTCACGAATCGTCGCCTATCAACAACGAACTTTATTGCATTGATTTCAAAGGCAAGAAAAAGACTAAACTGAGCGACAAGCCCGGTTGGTATAATGTCAGCTTTAGCAATAACAGCAAGTATTACATCAGCACTTTCACCGATGCCAACACACCCCCCATCTACACTCTCCATACCAGTAAAGGCAAGCTGCTGAAGACTCTCCAAGACAATGCCGATCTGCGTGAACGTATGCAACAGTATGGTGTAGGCCACAAGACTTTCGGCACTCTCACCACTTCTTTGGGCAGCGAACTGAACTACTACATCATTCTGCCTCCCGATTTCGACTCCACCAAGCAGTACCCCCTCTTCTTCTATGTCTATGGCGGCCCCGGTAATCAACAGGTGACCAACAGCTATGGCTACAGCGATTATTATTGGTTCCACATGTTGGCGCAGCACGGCTATGTGGTGGCTTGCTTTGACGGCCGTGGCACAGGTGGTCGCGGTGCCCATTTTAAGAAGATGACCTATAAGAATCTGGGCAAGATGGAGTGCGAGGATGCCTGCGAGGCCGCCCGTTGGTTTGGCCGTAAGAGTTGGATTGATGCCAGCCGCATCGGCATCTTTGGCTGGAGTTTCGGCGGCTATCTTTCCACCCTCTCCATACTTAAGGGCCACGATGTATTCAAGAGTGCCATTGCTGTGGCTCCGGTCATTACCTGGCGCTACTACGACAACATTTATACAGAGCGTTTCCTCCAGCGTCCACAGGACAATCCCCGTGGCTATGACGACAACTCGCCCCTCAATTTTGCCAACCTGCTTGAGGGCAACTACCTCTTGGTCCACGGTACGGGCGACGATAACGTCCATTTCCAGAATGCCGTCGATATGGTCACCGCTCTTGAAACTGCTGGCAAACAGTTTGAGTTCCGCATCTACCCCAACAAAAACCACAGCATTTATGGTGGTAATACTCGCTTGAATCTCTATGAGTTGATGACCGACTTTATCTACCGCAAGCTCTAGCTCCAGCGGGATGTTGACCGTCTTGTTGCACTTCTTTTTGCGGTAAGATTAAAAAAAAACACGCTGATTTAAAAAAAAATCGTATTTTTGCACGAATTTATAGTACATCTTATGAAGAAGATTCTTGTAACTCTGACATTGCTTGTCACCCTCTCCTTTGCCGCGCAGGCACAGTTCCTCAACTTCGGTTTCAGGGGCGGTGCGGGCATGGGAGTCCATGTGGACGACCTGGCCACCAATCGACCCATCCTGGCTGCCAACCTGGGCGGTTTCGTGAGTTTCGGCTTCACCAATTCCGAGTCTTTCATCGGCCAGAACATCATGCTCCAGACGGGTCTCAACTTGACCCGTCGTGGCTCCAAGTTCGAAGAGGTCTTGGAGAGCGTTATGTCCATCCGCGAAGGGTCATATCATGCCTATTACCTCCAACTGCCCATTTTGGTCACCTATAGACAGGAACTGCCTATTCGCGAACCTGGGCATTTCGGTTTTGTCTCGGTAGGTCCTGCTGTCAACTATGGACTTTTTGGTTGGGCCAACGACCGGAAGATTTCCCGTGGCTATCCCCAGTCTGACTGGAACTATAAGATAGAGAATGACCCCGTCTTCGACCATCTCAACCGTCTCGATGTCAGTTTTCTTCTTGGTGTCGGCTATGAGTGGCAAGACCTTTCTGTCATGTTGCAACTTGATTATGGTTTCCTCTCTGTCAAAAACGAAGTGGACGTACTGAAAACCGACCAGGAGAGTCACAGCTACCAGACCAGCGATGTGCTGGTGGTGCCGCAAGGCAATAACTTCGCCCTCCTGCTCACTGTCGGCTATCAGTTCCCCATACGATAAACATCTCCGATCTATCTGTCTTAGATGTGTTTCCGTTTTCACTGCACCTGCGTTAAATTGCCTTTGCGCAGGTGCTTTTTTCTAGAAAAAAAATTCTGTCGTAAGACCAACATCTAATAAACCATTATGAAACATCAAACTTTTCTACACAATGCGGTATTCCGTTTCCGTCGTTTCTGTCGTGCAGGATATGCCGCATACCGTTCGATGCACCGTGTGGTCAATATTGGACGTCTGGCCTCCTATATTGCAGACCGTCAGCTGAAAAAGTCGGTTGCCCTGGTGGCTCTCTGCCTACCTTTCCTTTGCAGCACTGCCATGGCTCAGACCGATGACCAGTTGGAGGAGCATCTCTTACCCACCCTCGACATCGTTGCCGCAGCCGACTCCGCCCAGGGGTCGCCTGATGCGGTTGCTGTCATCTCCCGAGCACAATTGCAGGGGTTGACGGTCAGTTCCGTCGGGGAGTTGTTGGAGCAATTGCCCGGCTTAGATCTGCGCACTCGTGGAGGCGGCGACGTCCAAGGCGACCTCACCATGCGTGGAGGCACTTTCGACCAGATGATTGTCCTGCTCAACGGTGTCAACCTCAGCGATGCCCAAACAGGCCATCACAACCTCGACATCCCCATTGACCTTTCTATGGTGGATCGTGTCGAAATCATCCCTGCTGCGGCATTGGTTCACTATGGCCTCTCCTCCTTCTGTGGGGCAGTCAATATTGTTACTGGCGAAGAGGCAGCCAATCAACTCCGTGCGCAACTTGCTGGTGGCAGTTTTGGCCAAGCGCATCTTTCTGCCGGAGGCACCCGTGTGGTTGGTCCCTGGACTCTTTCGGCTGCGGCTGCCTACCATCGCAGCGACGGCTACATTCCCAACACTGACTATCGTCACGGCAGCCTTTATCTTCAGGCACGTCGTCACGATAGGAGAGGGGACTGGCTGCTGCAGCTGGGTGGCCAAGCCAAAGACTTTGGCAGTCAGGCATTCTATAGCCTCCGCTATCCCGACCAGTTCGAGGCCACTCGCACCCTCCTGGCCTCCGCTACGCGTCTGCGCTATTGGCGCGGGTGGCACCTTGAGGCCACCCTCTATGGTCGGCTTCACAAAGACCGTTTCGAGCTTTTCCGTGAGGGCATGGTGGAAGCTCCTGCCTGGTATGGCGGCCACAACTACCATCTCTCGTCCAATGCCGGTCTGCGGCTTCGTGCTTCCCGACGTTGGGCAGCGGGCAAGACCACTTTCGGTACAGAACTGCGCGAAGAGGCCATTCTCAGCTCCGTTTTGGGCGACACGCTGGCTGTTCCGCGCCCCATCTATTGGGAGCCTGAAGGGCACTTCTATGCCCTTGGAAAGGCACGCCTGAATGCCAACGCATTTGCCGAGCACAGCCTTTTCCTCCGCAAGGTGAAACTCACTGCTGGACTTCTGGGTTCATATAACACTTTGAGGGGTCCCAATTTTGGCTACACCCTTAGTGCCGATTACCCCATCAACCCCCAGTGGCATTTGTTGGGCAGCTTGGGCCGCTCTTTCCGCCAGCCCACCTATACAGACCTTTACTACCACAGTGCCACACAGATTAGCGACCCCAATCTCAAACCCGAAGTGAGCCATCATGCCGAGATTACGCTGCGTTATACCCAGCCTCATTTCTATGCCGTGGCCACCGTCTATGGCCGTCATGGTTCTAATATCATCGACTGGGTTCGCCAGCCCGAAGAATCGGTATGGCATAGCATGAACCACGCCACTATCGATGCCTTTGGAGGCGACCTTCAAGCCGCCTATCGTGGCACTGGTCTTCTGCGCCGCATGGGCCTGAGCTATTCCTATTGTACCTTGGCGCAAGCAGCCGATGGCTATATCAGCAATTATGTCCTCGACTACCTTCGCCACAAGGTGGGCCTTGATTTGGTGCTCTCGCCTTTCAAGGGCTTCCGAGTCAAACTCTTGGCTGACTACCATTACCGTGTTGGCACCTACACCGACCTTCAAGGACAACCACAGGCTTATGCCCCGGTCTTCCTGCTCAATGACGGTGTGGAGTACGACCTCTGGCAGCTAACCCTTTTTGCCGAAGGCTATAATGTATTAAATAAAGAATATTGTGACTATGGCGGCATCCCCCAGCCGGGCATCTCCTTCCTGGGCGGCGTGCGCCTCAAATTGTAATAAACACAGGTTTTACGACAGCGTTTTTAAGGAAGGGAAGACTCACCAAGAGCCTTCCCTGTTTTTTATCATAATCGGAGGGGTCTATAAGGGCCACCAGCTGTCTGGTCTTCACATAGTCGCCTTCCTTGACAAGGATGCGCTCGATGCGCCCGCTGACCTTGAAGGCGAGATTGATTTCCTCTGTGGCCTTGACGCGGCCGGGATATTGCAGTTTGGCGGCATCGCTCACCGCGTGCAGCGTGGCCACATTGACGGTGGACACCTGCTGCTCCGCATCGGCAGCACCGCCACCGCAAGCCGCCGTCAGTAGCACCAAGCCGCCAGCAGCGCACATATCAATCAGTTTCTTAATCGATTTCATACATTCTGACTTTAACATTTGATGCTGCAAAATTACCACGCCTCCCCCGATTGCCGTTTAACATATATTAAAAACCGCTCCGACGATGCGTTTTTTTGGTAATAATGCTGGCACTGCACAATAAAAAAAGGTCACAGACGTTATTAATGCAGTATTAATTGAACGGGACAAGATATAAAACCAATGGGCAAACTGCTACTCATACTCCAATTCATCCTCTCCGTCTTTCCTGCTGACAAAGACGAAAAACGAAGACATGTGCACGTCGTGAGGCGCGGCAGCAAGCAGTCGCACCTAGGCAACACGGTGGCCAAGATATGGATTGAAGAGAATGGAGCAAAAAAGATTGAGGTGGCGTGGTCGGAGCTCTCCGCCTCGGAGGAACAGATGATTGTCAAGGCCATCGACGAGCATTGGAATGAAATCAACCACCTCATCGACCAGGTTTTCGACGGCAAAAAGATACAAGTCAAACGAATAAAATAAACCGAATATGTGCAAATATAAAGACACCAACCTTGGAATCAAGAAGCTCGACTTTGGGCAGAAACGCGGCATGATGGCCGTCTATCTCACCGACGGCCGCGTGGTGATGGTGCCCGTGGGAATGTTTCCCGACATCAAGCGCCTCACCAGCAAACAGCGCGACGAGTGGATGATACTGGACGACCAGTACTTCACCTTTGAACACGACAGCCGCATCTATTCCGTCAAAGACGTGCTGCACGTATGACCATAATGCCCAATGAACCGCCACGCTTATAACTCGCTGATTTTTACCCCCTCCCCACGAATTGCACAAGTAATCGTCGGGAGGATTTCCTCTTTGTTTTTCTCTGTTCTCCGCTTGGCTGCACTCCGTTTGCCACCCTGCGGGACGCTATCGAAAGCCACTGGCTTTCTTCATGTGCCTGCACCTGCCGCAAGAAATAACAACGTGATTTAAATTGCATTTTGTCAATCCGATAATTCTTCGTAATTTTGCAAATCGAAAAATATAACAACTTGTGCCATATGAACACAATGGATAATATAGCATACAGCGCGCTTCGGGCAGGGGATACCACCTCCTATGCTACTCCTGCGAGGACGAAATCCGCCGCTCCGAAGAAAAAGAAGAGAATGTCTGTCGAGGAATATTTCGGCAAGGTGTTGAAAAAACTTGACGAACATTATGCGGCTGTACAAGAAGGTTGAAATCGACCCGTCGGCCGACGAGGACATCGACGAACTGTACGACTACCTTGTGCAGGTGATGTCCTACGACAGCGCGCGGCGCTATGTGCTGGCGATGATTGACGAGGTCAACTCGCTTGCCGTCTATGCCGACTGTTTCGCCGAAAGTCGTTCCGCGACCATCCGCAGGGTGTACCCCGGTGCACGGCGCATGGTGTCGCACAACAAGAAGTGGATATATGTATTTCATATTGAAGATGAAGGAACCGCCAGTGGCTGTTCCGATAGCGAAGCGGAGAACAAAATCGTTGTTGTCGACCGTATATTGAAAGGTAAAATGGTCAAAGGATGAAAGTATATATCCATAACTCGTTGATTTTTACCCCCCCCCACGAATTGCACAAGAAATTGGAGAGGATGAAGGAACTGCCTGTGGCCGTTCCAATAGCGCAGCGGAGAACAAAAATTTCCTCTTTGTTTTTAATTCTTTTGCCTCTCTCTGCCGCAAGTTTGCGGCGGGGCAGGATAGTTTTGTATTATTAAACCATTTGTAATATGAATACGGAAAAACCAATCAACATGAGCAGAACAATTATCTGCTTGTATGCAAAAGCAAATTGCGGCAAAACCAAAACAATCAGAAGCCTCTTTGCCAAACTGGGCGGAGACAAAATTCTGCTTGACAAGTCGCGCGACATTGTGGGCGTTGTGAATTTCGGCAACAAAAAAATCGGATTTGTAAGCGAGGGAGACCCAGGTTCGCCACAGTGGGAAAACATTGAGCCGATGGCGCAAAACAAATGCGACATCATCGTCACCGCTTCTCGCACCAAGGGGAACACCGTCTATAATATCTGCGACATCGCAAACAAGTACGGCTACACCGTTGTATGGATTTCCCCGCTCTATTTCTACGATGTTCAGTATGCGTCGGAATAATTGTGCGAATATTTTGCCGAACGCAATGCGGACAGCATCGCACAATATATCATTGACAAATTGATTTAAAATAAT
>ODAI013298406.1_pt1 | contig 16681 bp, 13 predicted proteins | sample 1539321 | NCBI WGS metagenome assembly ODAI01 (sample SAMN02144231, study PRJEB22623) | gut metagenome | biome: sheep rumen | host: Ovis aries | place: New Zealand | reverse complement strand
GGAAAGGCGTGAGTGTGAAAATCTATTATCAAAGTGAAAACCCCGCCGCGGTAAGCGCTTTTACCGCTTTCTCGTTGTCGGTTACCCTTAAAGCGACCCTCGCTCCGTCCTCTTCGGACAAAAAGGCGTAGAGATATTCCACGTTTACGCCCGCGTCGCAAAGTACGCCGAGGACTTCGTTCAGTCCTCCGACGCGATGGGGGATTTTAACGCCGATCACGTCCGTCAGTTTGCATAAGTGTCCGCTGTCCGAGAGCAACTTTTCCGCTTTTTCGGCGTTGTCGGCGATGATCCTTACTATTCCGAACTCTTTGGTGTCGGCAATGGTAAGCGCTTTCATGTCCACGCCGCCGTCGGCTAAAAGATCGGTTATTTCCTTTAATCCGCCGCGCCTGTTTTCGGCAAGTACGGTTATCTGTTTTATTATCATTTTTCGCTCCTTAAACGAGTTTACGTTTGTCGATTACCCTTACCGCCTTACCTTCGCTGCGCTCTATCGTTTTAGGCGGAACGAGGTGTACGACGGGCTGGATGCCGAGCATGGTCTTTATCGCCGAGGCAAGGCTCTTTTCTTTTGCGTTAAAGCCGCTTACCGTGTCGGAAAACTGTTCGGCGGAGAGTTCGACGTAAATATCCAGCGTGTCGCTGTTGTTTACTCTGTCTACTTCTATCTTATAGTTCGGGGTATATCCCTCGTTTAAAAGCACGGTTTCTATCTGCGACGGGAATACGTTTACGCCCTTTATTATCATCATATCGTCGCTCCTGCCCATGGGTTTGCTCATCTTAACGAAAGTTCTGCCGCAGGAGCATTTTTTTCTCGACAGCACGCAGATGTCCCGCGTTCTGTATCTGATAAGCGGGAACGCCTCTTTGTCTAAAGACGTGAATACGAGTTCGCCTTTTTCGCCCTCCGGCAGAACTTCGCCTGTATCGGGGTCGATTATCTCCGCGAGAAAATGGTCCTCGTTCACATGCATTCCGTTCTGCTCTTCACACTCGAACGCGACGCCCGGACCCGAGGTCTCGGTTAAGCCGTAGATGTCGTAAGCCTTTATGCCGAGGCTGCTTTCGATGTCTTTTCGCATCTCTTCAGTCCAAGGCTCTGCGCCGAATATGCCTGCTTTTAAGTGGTTATCGGTAGGCTTATAGCCGCGTTCTTTTAAACTTTCGCCGAGATACGCCGCGTAAGAGGGCGTACAGCAAAGTATCGTGGACTTTAAATCCATCATAAACTGAATTTGCCTTTCCGTGTTCCCGCTCGACATGGGAAGAGTAAGCGAGCCGAGTTTGTGCGAGCCGCCGTGCAGTCCCGCTCCGCCGGTAAAGAGTCCGTAACCGTAAGAGACGTGGACTACGTCGTCTTTCGTGCCGCCCGCGGCGACTATCGCCCTCGCGCAACAGTCCTCCCATAAGTCTACGTCTTTTTGAGTGTAGTAAGCGATGACGCGTTTTCCCGTCGTTCCGGAAGTCGATTGTATGCGAACGCACTCCGAAAGCGGAACGGCGAGCATGCCGTAAGGGTAGGTCTCGCGTAGGTCGGCTTTGGAGATAAAGGGCAGTTTATATAAATCTTCCACGCAGTTTATATCTTCCGGCTTAACGCCCTTTTCGTCCATTAAATTTTTGTAATACGGCACGTTTTCGTAGACGTGCTTTACTTGCGCTTTCAGTTTTTCCGATTGCAGGCGTCTAAGTTGCTCGAGCGGCATCGTTTCCGCTTCTTTTTGATAATAATTTCTCATAAAGTATCCTGTCAAGCGTCGTAGCCGAGTGCGAACGCCTTTTCGTTGAGTTCTAAAAATTTAGGCGCAACCGTATCTTTAAGCGCGGCGAGCCATTTTTCTTCGGGAATATCCAAAAGTTTCGCAAATCTTGCGAGCAGTACTACGTTTACCGCCTTAGCGCTGCCGGCGCGCTTTGCGATTGCAAGCGCGTCCAAAGCGTCCAAGTCCACGCCTTTGGCTTTAAGTTCAGCCAAAACGTCCGAAGGGTAAACAGCGCTCCCGATAATTACGGGCATAGGGTCGATCTCTTGAGTATTTACAATCAGTTTTCCGCCCCTTTTAAGGTTTTTTATCCATCTTGCCGCCTCGGCTTTTTCAAAAGCGAGTATGTAATCCGCTTCGCCCTCGGTAACTATCGGCGAATAGACTTTGTCGCCGAATCTGACGTAGGTTACCACGCTGCCTCCGCGTTGGCTCATGCCGTGGACTTCGGAGACTTTGACGTCGTAGCCTTCTTCGAGCATTACTTTCCCCAAAACTTTGGACGCGAGCAGCGTTCCTTGTCCGCCCACGCCGACGATCATTATGTTTACCGTTTTCATACGTTTCTCTCCTCGATAGCGCCGAACGCGCAAAGTTCGCCGCATACTCCGCAGCCTACGCAGAGCGTTTCGTCGATAGTCGCCTTGCCGTTTTTCATGGATATCGACGGACAGCCGAGTCCCATACACCGCTTGCAAGAGCGGCATTTGTCGGCGTTCACTTTAAGCGGCGGGGCGGTCTTGACGTGCTTTAACAGCACGCACGGTCTCCTCGAGATTATGACCGACGGCTCGTCTTTGGCAAGTTCTTCTTTTATCACTTCGTCGCATTGCTTTAAATTATACGGGTCGACTACTCTCACGCTGTTAATTCCGACCGCGCGGCACAAAGATTCCAAATCGACTTTTCCCGCGGGGTCGCCTTTAATGTTAAAGCCGGTAGTCGGGTTTTGCTGATGTCCCGTCATGCCGGTTATGGAGTTGTCGAGAATTATCACGGTGGACGCCGAGCCGTTGTAGGCGATATTTATAAGCCCCGTCACGCCCGAGTGTATAAACGTGGAATCGCCTATTACGGCGACGGTTTTATTTTTTTGCGCGTCGGGCGAGCCGTGTAAAAAGCCGTGAATACCGGAAACCGACGCGCCCATACACAGCACGCTGTCCACGGCGTTTAGCGGCGGGACCGCGCCGAGCGTGTAGCAACCTATATCGCCTATGACAGTTATCTTGTTTTTGGCGAGGGTGTAATAGATTCCGCGGTGCGGACACCCCGAACACATCATCGGCGGTCTTGCCGGAACTTCCGCGTCCGTCTTTACGATCGGCTTTTGCGGGAAATTAAACGCTTTCGCGACGGTTTCTTGAGAAAACTCCCCGAGTAGCGAGAATTTCTCTTTGCCGATCGGTTTAAGACCGAGCGTGCGGCAATGATTTTCTATTATCGGGTCGAGTTCTTCGATGACGTAGAGTTTTTTGACCTTTGCGGCAAAATCGATAATGAGTTTGTCCGGCAGGGGATTGGGCATGCCGATTTTAAGTATGCTTATCGTATCCCCGAACACTTCTTTGATGTATTCGTAAGAAGTTCCCGAAGTGATGACGCCTATATCGCTATCCGCATATTCCGCTTTGTTGTAAGGGCAGTTTTCCGCGAACTCCTTCAAGGCTTTCATGCGCTCTTCGACCGCGACGTGCCGCTTTTTGGCGTTAGCCGGCATCATGACGTATTTCGCCGCGTTTTTTTCATAGGGTATTCTTTCGGATGCTTGCCTTTCGCCGACGTCTACGATCGATTGACTGTGCGCGACTCTCGTACACATGCGAAGAAGTACCGGCGTATCGAATTTTTCGGAAAGTTCAAACGCGGACTTCGAAAATTCGTATGCTTCAGCAGAATCCGACGGCTCGAGCATGGGGAGTTTTGCCCCGATGGCGTAGTGCCTCGAATCTTGTTCGTTTTGCGAAGAGTGCGCCGCGGGATCGTCCGCCACGCATACGACTATTCCGCCCGTAACGCCGGTATACGATAGGGTAAACAGCGGGTCTGCCGCAACGTTTAAACCGACGTGTTTCATCGCGCACGCGGCTCTTACCCCCGAAAGCGACGCGCCGAACACAACTTCGAGCGCCACTTTTTCGTTCGGCGCCCACTCGCTGTGAATGTCGTCGTATTTCGCCAAAAATTCAGTAATTTCAGTCGACGGCGTGCCGGGATAACTCGATACGAGTTCTATTCCGCCCTCGTAAAGCCCGCGGCTTACCGCCTCGTTTCCTATCAGTAATTTTTTCATAATGCTCCTTATTACCACTGATAATTATACCACATAGAAAATACCCCGTCAACTTAGCGCGGGGTATTTACACTAAAGAAAATCTTATATCACTTATAACTAATATAAGTACTTATAAGGCGCGTTCGCAAAAAGCGAACGCGCCGCGCGTTATTTTTTCAGCCAGGCAAAGTCAGCCTCTTTTTCCCGAGGCTTTTCCTCTTCTTTCGGTTTATCCTCGATTTTTACCGCGGGGGCGTTTAGAAAAATATCTTTATCGCCGTAACCGCCGCTTGAGTTCTTATTTATCCTTATCGCGACGATTATTATAGCCGCCGCGATCGCGACGAGTATCGCCGCCGCAAGGATGAATATTATCGGGTGTTGCTCAATCAGTTCTATCATTTGCCTAAGCCGCCGTTCCCGCTCAGAGCGGTAAGTCTTCGAGCGGAAGGTTATCGTTTTCTTCTTCCGTATCTTCTATATATTCCGGATAATTCTCGTCAGTGGGATAATCGTCGTAATTCATGCTTTCGGTAAAGAAGTCGAGCATTTGCGCTACGGTTCCAAAAGTGATATATTTCGCCATCGTCAAAACGCCCGATATGCCCACGAACATGTCGTCGGTTATGAGTATTTTGTTATCTTCCTGTCCGAAAAACTTTACCGCCAAACCGTAATAACCGTTTTCGATTGATTTAAGATCCTCTATTTGCTTTTCTATTTCCGCCAACTCTTCTTTCGCGGTTTCATATTCGGTTTTCAGTTGTGCGTATACTTCTTCGTTTTTGATATAATCGAATAAATCTTCCGCTTTTTCGGCGGTTATGAACGCAAGAACGAAGTCTTTGAGTTCGGTTTTGTCTTTAATATCGATTTCGACGAGTTGACCTATTAAATAGATGTATTCGTCGTCCACGTTTTCCAGCGCCTTGTCGATAAGATCGCTTACCTCGCCCTTTATCGCGTCGAAGTCGAGCTCCGTCTTTCCGTCTATTACGTCAAAGCATTTTTCAACGTATTCCGTTGCTATCTTTTCGTTTGCGAACGCCTCTTCAACACGCGCAACAAGTTCTTCGTACGGAAGTGTTTCTTCTAATTTGCCGCAAAGCGCTTTGACCGAAGTTGCGCCGTCTATGCCGATAAACGGCAACGCCAAATTGATAAGTTCGATCGGTGTAAACTCCTTATTCACAAGGTATTCGCGAACGAACTCTACGGATTTGATCAGGGTGTCGAGTTGCTCGTCAAACTCCAAAAGGTTTACTACGGGTACGTCTTTTACGGACGCGATATATCCCGCAAACGCAAGAATTTTTTCGAATTTGCCCATGTTCTCCGTGGAGGCTGCGAATTCGGGAATAGTCATATATTCGCGGGTCTCGGGGTCTTCCGGGTCTTCCGGATCTTCCGGATCTTCGGGATCTTCCGGACCTTTCGGTTCGTCAATGCTTTCCGTTCCGCTGTCGCTGACGTCGACCGTTTCGGTGTCGACTTCCGCTTTTTTGCCGTCTTTCGTACAAGCCGCCGCGCCTATCACGAGCGAGAAAGAAAGGACTATCGCAAGCATTAAGCCTATGAGTTTTTTCAACATAATTTTTCTCCTAAATACTTATGATACTATATTTTAATATATAATCGTGTTTTTGTCAACGGTTTTTACGAAAATATCACATGCGCTCGGGAATTTTTATGCCGAGAAGTGAAAGAGCGTTCGTAACGACGGTAAGCGCGGCGGAAGTCAAAGCGAGGCGGAAGTTCTCCGCTCCGCCGTCCGCGCCTATTATCTTGCAGTCGAAATAGAACTTGTTATATAGCGACGCGACCTCTATCGCATAGCGCGTTATAAAGAACGGCTCGAGTTTTTCCGCAGAGGCTTTAACTACGTCCGGAAACTCCGAAAGTTTGGCTATAAGTTCGTATTCTTCGTCGTTCATAGCGTAATCGAAGTTCGGTTTAAAGCCGTTTGCCTTTCTTAAAACGCTCTTCATTCTCGCGGCGGTGTACTGGACGTAAGGTCCGGTCTCGCCGTCGAAGTTGAGGATTTTATCGTATGAAAACGCGACGTCTTTTATCTTGCTGTTAGAGAGCGCGCCGAATATAACGGCGCCCGTTCCCACTATTTTCGCAACCGTTTCTTTATCTTCGAGATTCGGATTTTTTTCCTCGATTATCTTAAGACACTTTTCGTGACAACGCTTTAAAACGTCGTCCAAAAGCACGACCGTGCCGTTTCTCGTACTCATCGCCACTTGATTGCCGTTCTCGTCAAGTAAACTCACCATGCCGTAGGAGACGTGGACGAGGTCTTTTGCCCAAGTTTTGCCCATAAGTTCCAAAACTTTGAATATCTGTTTAAAGTGCAGATCTTGCTGGTAGGCGACGACGTAAAGGCACTTATCGAAGTTATAGGTCGCTTTTCTGTAGCACGCCGCGGCAAGGTCTCGCGTCGCGTAAAGTGACGCGCCGTCCGAGCGGAGTATCAGACACGGCGGCATGCCGTAATCCGACAAATCCACTATTTTCGCGCCCTCGCTCTCGACCAAAAGCCCTTTTTCTTCGAGTTCGTCGATGATCGGCTGCATCTTGTCGTTATAAAAACTTTCGCCCGCGTAAGAATCGAACGAAACGCCGAGTTCGTCGTAAATCTTTTCGACTTCCTTTATCGTCAGGCTCTTGAAAAAGTTGAACAGATCGTTGCACTCTTTATCGCCGTCCTCGATAAGTTTAAAGTAATGTCTCGCCTCGTCGTCCATAGCGGGATTTTTCTCCGCTTCGGCGTGATAACGAACGTATAGCGCGGTTAATTCCCTTATTCCGTTCTCTTTGACGCGCTCTTCGTCGCCCCATTTTTTGTAGGCGTAGATGAGTTTTCCGAATTGAGTTCCGTAGTCTCCGAGGTGGTTTATGCCGACGGCGTTATAACCTAAAAACTTGAAAATTCTATAAAGCGCTCCGCCTATCACGGTAGTGGAGAGATGACCTATATGGAAAGGTTTCGCTATGTTTATGGACGAATAATCTATGCAAACGGTCTTGCCTTCGCCTATATCCGAACTTCCGTATTTTTCGCCCGCGGCGAAAATACTTTCAAGCGTCTCTTTCGCGAGCGCGGCGCGGTTGACTTTAAAATTGAGATATCCGTTCAAAGCGGTCGCGGATACGACCACTTCGTCCGCGGGGTAGGCTTTCGCGAGTTCTTCCGCAATCAGATTCGGGGATTTCCGCAGGATTTTCGCGAGTTTAAAGCACGGCAGGGCGTAATCTCCCATCTCCTTTTCGGGCGGAGTGAGTATGAGGGCGGAAACTTCTTCTTCAGTCAGTCCGTCGAGTTTAAGTTTTTCGGCAATATAATTTCTGTAATTCATAAAAGCACCGTTTTTTCGTTGATTATATTAAATTTTACCACAAACGCAAAAATACCGCAACAAAAGATTGTACATTTTTTTAAAATATTATATAATATAAACGATATAATACGGGCGGCGGATATAACCGACCGATTAAATAATGCAAGGAGAATATATGAAACTCGGAGTGGTAGGACTTCCGAACGTAGGCAAGTCCACTTTATTTAACTCAATAATGCACGCGGGAGCGCAGGCGGCGAACTTTCCGTTCTGCACGATAGAGCCTAACGTCGGCGTGGTTGCGGTGCCGGACGAGAGGCTTGAAAAACTCGCGGCGCTGTATCAAAGCAAAAAAGTAACGCCCGCCGTAATCGAATTCGTCGACATTGCGGGGCTTGTCAAGGGCGCGTCGAAAGGCGAGGGGCTCGGAAATAAATTTCTTTCGCACATACGCGAAGTTGACGCTATCGTCCACGTCGTAAGGTGCTTTATAGACGACAACGTCACTCACGTCGAAGAGACGGTCGATCCTCTTCGCGATATATCCATAATCAACCTCGAACTGATTCTCGCGGATATGGAATCCGTGCAAAAGCGCTACGATAAGGCGTTCGGTATGATAAAGTCGGGGGACAAAAAGTACAAGGTCGAGGCGGATTTATTGCGCCGCGTTCTCGACAGGCTCGAAGAGGAAAAGCCGGTGCGCGGCATGGAACTTAGCGAAGAAGAGCAAAAATACGTCGACGGACTGTTCTTGCTTACTACAAAACCCGTAATTTACGCCGCAAACGTGTCCGAAGAGGATATGGGTAAGGCGATAGAGGAAATTCCGCTTGCCGCAAAAGTCAAAAAATATGCGGAGGAAGAGGGGAGCGAAACGCTGGTTATTTCCGCGAAAACCGAGGAAGAAATATCCGAACTTCCCAAAGAGGACGCGGAGATGTTTTTGGAAGAACTCGGCGTAAAAGAGAGCGGTCTCGATCGTTTGGTAAAAGCGTCGTATAAACTTTTGGGGCTTATAAGTTTTCTTACGTCCGGCGAGCCTGAGACGAGGGCTTGGACGATAAAAGAGGGAACGAAAGCGCCGCAAGCGGCGGGGAAGATCCACAGCGATTTTGAAAAGGGATTTATAAGGGCAGAGTGTATAGATTGGCAACTTTTAATAGAGTGCGGAAACTACACCAAAGCCAAAGAACTCGGGAAAGTGAGATCCGAGGGTAAAGACTACGTCATGCGCGACGGCGACGTGGTGCTTTTCAGATTTAACGTGTAATGGATTTGAAGAAGAGTAAAACTTTAATATTTTTACGAAAGAATTACTCGTATTTTGCCGCGGCGGCGATAATAATCATATTTTTCGCCGTTTCGCAGGCGCTTTTCGATATATTTCCGTTCGGCAGCGCGGTAATGGCAAGTTACGACCAACTTGCGCAGGTCTGTCCGTATCTCGAACACTATTTTTCGGTACTCGACGGCACGAGCGGGCTTTTCCATACTTTTTACGTCGGGCGGGGTATGGACGTTTTCGGAATACTCGCTTTTTCAAGCGTAAGTCCGTTCACGTTTTTGTTCCTTGTGGCGGGGAGATACGGCTCGCTTAAAATGGTAAGTTTCGTATTGCCGCTAAAGGCGGTATGTTCGGCGATAACTTCCGCTTGGCTTATAAAAAAGCGTTTCAAAAACGTACCCGAATATGTGGTTTCGGCGTTCGGAGTTTTATACGCCCTCGGCGGATACTTCTACGTTTCAAACACCTATATGAATTGGGTGGATCTGATGATCTATATGCCTATTCTGGTTGACGGATTTATAAAATTCGCCGAAGGCAAGGGTATAAAGACGCTCGCGGTATCGTTGGCGCTTTGCATATACACTTGCTTTTCGATAACGTGTTTTTCGTTCTTTTTGATTTTCCCGATTTGTATTCTGTATATACTGATTTGCGTTAAAAGTGGCGAAAAGACGAAAAAAGCCGCCGAACTCGCCATGGCGTTCGCTTTGGCGATAGCAACGGCTTTGCCGCTGCTCGTTCCGTCACTTTACGCATATTTGAAAGCGGGCAGAAACACTGGGATGTTCGACAAAGTGTTTGACGTAAAAATAATCGATTACGAACACCTTTACAGAAAATTTACTTATATTTTAGTCGACGGCGCGTTTATCTTTCTGTCGATAAAGCATTTTGCGCGGGGGCTGAAAAAAGACAAGACGACTTTGTTTTTGTTCGTTGCCGTATGCGTTTCGCTGTTTCCGTGCGTCATTGACGAAAGCATGCTTTTGCTGAATTTCGGCTCGTATAACAGTTACGCGCTCCGTTTCGGGTTTTTGACGGGGATACTGTTTTTCGTTACGGCGGCAAGAGAGACGAACGAGATTTTCAAAGCGCCGAGGGAAAGCGTAAAGTCCGTAAAGACGGGCATATTTACGGCGATATGTATTTTGCTTTCAGGCGTAGCGGCGCTTTCGCTCGCAAGGCTATTCAACTATATTTTAAACGGAAAATTTGAAGAGAATAAGGCGTTCGCTTCGTATTTCCCGGCGTTTGCGCACTCTGAGGGCGGCTTGGAAGGAACGGCGATATTATTCGGAATAACGGTCGTCGTCTTTACCGCGGTCACACTGCTGTTTAAGTTCAGACTGATAAATATCCGCGGCGGGGCGGCGGTGGCGTGTGTGGTCGCTATTGCCTGCTCCTCTTTTAACGTCGCGGCGCTGGTTAAAGGCGACAGACAGGGCGGAAGTTACGAAAATATAAAGCGCTACGCCGAAATAAACTCCGAAATAACCGAAAGGTACGGCGATAAATACGCCAGGATAAAGAGTTACGATTATTACGTTTCCGCAAATTCGCCGATAATGGCGAGGTATTACGCCTGCGGACTGTTCAGTTCGATGGCGGACGAGAAAAACCTGTATCTTCCCGCACTGTTTAAGTATCGCGGCAACGGCACGAACAGTTCGAGGTCTAACGGCGGCGGGGTGCTGTCCGACGCGCTTTTGGGTTACGACTACGTCGTTTATAAAAAAGCGGATAAATCAAACGCGATTTCGAGCGTCTTGACAGAAACGGATATAACCGTCGGTCCGTACACGGTTTACAGAAACACTCTCGCCTTTCCCGTCGCCGCGCTGATAACGGGCGAAACGGGCGAGGACGGGGACTTAAACCCGGTCGAGAAGATAGAAAAGATATACGAATATCTCTCCGGCGGCGAAAGGGGCTTGGAAGAATTGCCGCTTAAATTTACCGAAGATGAGGGCAACGTCAAAGTAACGTATACCATTCCCGCAAATTCGGAGTATTGGCAGTATAACGATTTCCCGAGCGAAATGCGCGTCAAGTTTTTAAACTCGAAAAATCCGATACCCGAGTATGGCGCGTATCAATATCTGGAAAGCGGCGGAACGCGCAGCGTGACTTTGACTTCCGAACTCTCGGCGCTGAGCGCGAAAGACGTAGAGGCGCATTTTCACGTCGCGGCGATAACGCGATCGAAAATAGAACTCTTGCGCGATAAACTGAAAGCCAAAGCCGTAAATTACGACCTCGGACGGAACGAGATAATAATTCCGGATAAAATAATCGCCGAAAGGGGCGAGAAACTCTATCTCGGTTTCGCGGATATAGAAGGCTATAAAATCACGGTAAACGGAAAAGACGTAAAACCCGAAGAAAATTTTGCGGATTTCATCGTGATTCCGCTTGTCGAGGGCGAAAACGAAGTGAAGATAAAGTACGTTTCGCCGTACTTTAAGTATATCGCCGCAGGTCTTATTTTCGGATTTGTTTCGGCGGCGGCTATAATCGTTTTAAGGCGCAAAGAAATTTATTCAAAACTCGAAAAGGCGATAGGCGTCGCGGCGTATGCCGTCGCGGCGGGGGCGGCGCTGTTTTTCGCGGCGTTTCCGCTCGGGATATATATCGTCAAAATAATCGGTCTATTGTAAGAGGTAAACTTTTATGAACATAGTGGTTGTGGGATGCGGCAAGATAGGCAGAAAGATACTTTCGTCTTTGTCCGAAGAAAAACATAATCTCGTCGCGATGGATAACGACGGAAAGGTCGTTGAAGAAGTGGTCGGCATATACGACGTAATGGGCGTGTGCGGCAACGCTACGGATTATATAAAACTCGGCGAGGCGGGCGTAAAGAACGCGGATTTATTTATCGCGGTGACGAACTTTGACGAGATAAATATGCTCTCGTGTTTTGCCGCGAAGAAGATGGGCGCCAAGCATACCGTCGCGAGAATACGAGACACCGAAAACAACAACGGCGAGAGCCTTAACTTTATAAAAACGCAGATAGATTTATCGCTCGCGATAAACCCGGAGTATATGACGGCTACGGCGATCTATAATGTTTTAAAGACTCCGTCGGCGACGAGCGTTGAGATGTTCAGTCGCCACCGTTTCGAGATGCTCGGCTTGATTTTGAGAGAGGACAGTCCCTTAGACGGAGTTTCGCTCATAGAACTGAGAAAAAAGGTCAAGGAAAAATTTCTCGTTTGCGCCGTCAGCCGCGACGACAAATTTTATATTCCGCAAGGTAATTTCCGCTTAAAAAGCGGCGACAGAATAGGCGTTATCGCCTCCGGCAGAGATACCCAGAAGATTTTGAAAGCCCTCGGCGTTATAAATAAACCTATAAGAAACGTCATAATAACCGGCGGAGGCAAGACGTCTTACTATCTGGCTAAACTTTTAACCGAAAGCAGAATATCCGTAAAGATAATCGAACAGGACCGAAAACGCTGCGAAGAGTTTTTGGAAGAATTGCCGGAGGTAACGGTTATCCACGGCAACGGCATAGACCAGGAGATTTTACAGGAAGAGGGAATATCCGGCAGCGACGCTTTCGTTGCGCTTACGGGTAAGGACGAAGAAAATATTTTAATATCTTTCTATGCTATATCCCAAAACGTGCATAAAGTGGTTTCCAAAGTCAACGGCGAAGAACTCTATTCGATAGCCGAAAAACTCGGGCTTGACAGCATAGTTTCGCCGAAAAAGATAGTCGCCGACGCCATGGTGCAGTACGCGCGGGCGCTCGAAAACTCGGAGGGCAGCACGGTCGAGACCTTGTATCGCATAATGAACGGCGACGCCGAGGCGCTCGAATTCAATATCCTGCAGGACTTCGAGTACGTCGACGTGCCTTTAAAAGACGTGAAATTCAGAAAGGACACGTTGCTTGCGGGCATAGTCCGCGGAACTGAAACGATAATTCCGTCCGGCGACGACGTGATACGATCCGGCGACAAGGTAATAGTCGTAGCCGCCGGCGAGAAAGTGTACGACCTCGCCGACATAATCGAGGAACGCGTATGAATTACAAAATGATACTATATACCGTCGGGCAGGTGCTTATAATCGAGGCGATGCTCCTTATCTTGCCCATGGCGGTATGCGCCGTATATCTCGAATGGTTTTCCCTTCTCTGTTTCGCCGTATCGGCGGCGATCGCCGCGAGCATCGGCGGAGCGCTCGTTCTTTTTATGAAAAAACGCGACCGCCGTATATACGCTAAAGAGGGGCTTATCATCGTTTCTCTTTGCTGGATAGCGGTTTCGCTTATAGGCGCGCTGCCCTTCGTTTTAAGCGGGGATATTCCGTCGTATACCGACGCTCTTTTCGAGACTGTAAGCGGATTTACGACGACAGGCGCTACCATATTACGCGATATAGAAAGTCTTGGCAGGGGCGTGCTGTTCTGGCGCAGTTTCACTCATTGGATAGGCGGCATGGGCGTTTTGGTGTTCGTTATGGCTATCCTTTCGCGCTCGCCCGACAGGTCTATGAATATCCTCCGCGCCGAAATGCCGGGACCTATCGTCGACAAACTCGTTCCGCGCGCGAGGGACACCGCGAAGATACTATACATAATATATATAGGACTGACGGCGTTGCTTATAATATTTCTGCTTTTAGGCGGAATGCCGCTCTACGACAGCGTTATACACGCTTTCGGCACGGCGGGAACGGGCGGGTTCAGTATAAACAATGACAGTATAGCCGGTTATAATCACTATATTCAGTGGGTTATAGCGGTGTTTATGCTCCTTTTCGGCGTAAACTTCAACTTGTATTATTTAATATTGATAAGGAAATACAAGACTGCGTTTAAAAGCGGAGAACTCAGATTTTATCTCGCGCTCTTCGTTATCTCCGCCGCGCTCGTGCTATACGGTATTTACCCGCTTTACGAAAACTTTTCAGACGCTTTGCGCCTCGCGGTTTTCCAGACTTCTTCCATTATGACCACGACGGGCTATACCACCGCGGACTTTACGCTCTGGAACGCACCCATAGCGAAAGCCGTGCTTATACTTTTGATGTTTATAGGCAGTTGCGCAGGCTCTACCGCGGGCGGGTTTAAGGTTTCGAGAGTTATAATTTTACTTAAAAAACTCGGCAACGAATTCCGTCGCTCGCTCCATCCTCGTACCGCGTCTATAGTCAAGTTCGAGGATAAGAGAGTGGACGAGGCGACGCTCGGCGGCGTAGGCAATTATCTCGCCGTGTATACGGTTTCGTTTATAGTCATAGTTCTGTTGTTGTCTTTTGAACGCGCTTTTTCGTTTGAGGCTAATTTTACGGCTGCCGCGTCTTGTTTTAACAATATAGGTCCTTTATACGACAATATAGCGGGCGGCGGAACTTTTGCGAACTATTCCGTGTTTTCAAAGATGGTCTTATCGCTCTCTATGCTGCTCGGCAGGCTTGAGATTTACCCGTTACTTCTCACCTTAAATCCAGGCGTTTGGATAAAGAAGTAATAAAAATAATTCGGGCTGCATATATTTTTACAGAAAACAGGAGGTAAATTATGCAACCCGAATTCAATTCCGTTATGCGCGTGAAAAAGGTGAGCGCGGAAGTTAAGCAATCGGTTGAAGTGTCGTCGCCGCTTTCGTTCGAGGCGAAAAAGCCGATATCGGTATACGCCGAGGCTTATATAGTATCTAAAGAAAAGGGCGAAAACGAAACGGCGGTAAGCGCGAAAGTGGCGTTTCGTTTCGTGTATCTGACTGAGGACGGATATAAGAAATCCGAGGCGTTGGCGGAGGTGTCGGCAAAGATTCCGCTCGGGAACGCCTCGGTAAGCGCGAGGGCGGAGGACGCCCGCGCGGTCGCGTCGGCGGACGGATATACTTTTAAAGCCAACGTCGTATTTAAAGGCGAGGCGGAAAAGACCGACAACAAAACCGCTTTATCCGGCGGCGAAGGCTTTTTCGTAAAGGAGTTTTCCAAGGACGTAGATTCGTATACGGGCGTGAGCGAAGGAACGCTCGATATAGAGGACGAATTTGAACTCGGTTACGCCGTTTCCGAAGTGTTGACTCACAGCGAAACCGCGGTTTTAAACGAACTGACCTGCGGTATATCCGCGGTGGCGTTCGACGGCGAAGCGTATATTTCGCTCGGCTTTTTACCGCTTTCGGACGGCGGCGGAATTATAAAAGAAAAGAGGACGATACCGTTCAGATACGAACTTGAAAACGTCGGCGCTCTGCCCGATATGCGTGCGCTCGGGACGGTCGAAATAAAGCGCGTGGCGGTAAAGGTCTCGGCGGACGAGGCAAAGGCGAAGAGCGGCGTGTCGATAAAAATAACGCTCGGCTTTTCCGGCGAGGCTGTGGAAAGCGTATCCGTGCCGCTCGTTTCAGACGCGTACAGCAAGACCGAGTTTTTGAAATTAAAGCGCGAAAAAGCGGATATTCCGAAATTTTTAGGACAATACGTCTTTAGCGAAAAGGTAATAGCCGTCTCCGACGGCACGGTGGCTGACGGCGGGAAGATGATAGCCGCGATAGGCGAGCGTTTATCGCTTATATCCGCCGCGGCGGAGGGCGGCAAGATAAAAATCGTCGGAACGGTCGCCGCGGACGTCGTTTTCCAGAACTCCGACAACGGCATAACCTCGACGGCGAGCGAAGCGCCTTTCGATATCGAAACGGAGGCTGCGGGAGAGATCTCGATAGTATCCGTAAAACTGACCGATTTCTCCGCTAGGATAAGAAACGGCGGTATAGAATTCGAGTTCACTGTAAAGGCGGCGTACAGAGCGTTTGAAGTCGAAGAACTGCCCATAATAACCGAAATAACCGAGGGCGAACCGAGAGAAATCTCGTCGGCGACGCTCACCGTGTATATACCCGGCGAGGGCGAGGACGCGTGGGAGATCGCCAAAAATTTAGGCGAGAGCGAAGAGGATATAAAACGCTTAAATCCCGAACTTACCTTCCCGCTCGGCGCGAAAGACAGAATAATTATTTACAGACAGAAAACCTGAAAGATACGGGGTACATATGATAAAAGTAAACGCGCATGCAAAATTGAATTTATGCCTTAATATCACGGGCTTAAACGGCGGCTACCACGACCTCGAATCGGTCGTGGTCAAAGTCGCCCTTTGCGATACCGTCAAAATAAAAAAGCGCAATGACGATAAAATAACTTTAAAGACGAGCGGCGCGCTTAAAAATATGCCGATAGAGCAAAACAACGCCTATAAGTCGATTAAACTGTTTATGGAAGAGTTTAAAACCACGGGCGCGGACGTGAAAATAACTAAGCGCATACCTATCGGCGGGGGCTTGGGCGGTAGTTCCGCCGACGCCGCGGGGGCAATCGCCGCTATGAAGAGGCTTTACGGCGTAAATGCGGACTTAAAGCCGATTGCGGAAAAGGTCGGCAGCGACACGGCGTTCCAACTTCGCGGCTCTTTTGCGATAATGCGCGGGAAGGGCGGAGATCTTCAGTATCTGCCGCCGATTCCGACGTATTACGTCTTGCTTTCGGTTTCGGACGCGGGCGTCGATACGGGTAAATGCTATAAACTTTACGACGAACTTGAAAAAACTCCGCCCGCAGACGTCGCCGCCATGATAAACGCTCTTTATAAAAGAGACTTGACCGAAATAGGCAAAAACGCGATAAACGCGCTGTATATCGCGGCGAAAACCATCAATCCGGAAGTCGAAAGGGCGTATACGCTAATGAGAAAACTCTCGCCCGCAACCGCAATGACGGGTAGCGGCGCGAGCGTGTATTCGCTGTTTCTTTCCGCAAAAGATTGTAAAAAGGCGAAAAAACGCCTTAAAAATCTCGGCGTGGACTGCATAATGACGAAAACTGCCGAAAACGTTCGGTAAAATTTTATACGGCGTGATTTAATCCTCTCTAAGTTGGCAAGATTGTAAAAAAGCGAAAAAACGCCTTAAAATCTCGGCGTGGACTGCATAATGACGAAAACTGCCGAAAACGTTCGGTAAAATTTTATATC
>ODAI011681664.1_pt1 | contig 16683 bp, 10 predicted proteins | sample 1539321 | NCBI WGS metagenome assembly ODAI01 (sample SAMN02144231, study PRJEB22623) | gut metagenome | biome: sheep rumen | host: Ovis aries | place: New Zealand | reverse complement strand
TGAGGTCCCTTGTGTGTAATAATATAATTTAAAGAAGCTCTTAAATGGTCGATTAATGGTTTTTCTGATCCTTCCTTATTGTTGAATGGAGTAGGGTCATTTAATATTGTATAATCGCCAGTTTCTTTAATATATTGGCTTACTGCAGCAATTAACCAAAGTGGATCATCGTTAAATCCTCCACCGATATCAGCATTACCACGTTTAGTTAGAGGTTGATATTGATGGTAAGTAGAACCATCCTCGAATTGAATTGATGCAATATCTTTGATTCTCTCTCTAGATTTTTCAGGAATTAGATGTAAGAAGCCTAATAAATCCTGGCAGCTATCTCTAAATCCCATACCACGACCTGTACCACTTTCATAATATGATGCAGATCTTGACATGTTGAATGTAACCATACATTGATATTGGTTCCAAATGTTAACCATACGGTCAAATTTGTCATTATCAGATTCAACATGTAATGTTGATAATAGGTTAACCCATTTATTCTTTAATTCATTAAAGGCATTTAATACCTTTTCTTTAGTATCATATTTATTTTGTAATTCATAAGCTTTTTCTTTATTAATAACATGAAGCTTTTCGAATTTCTTATCTTCAGGATTTTCTACATATCCTAATTGGAAAATAATTGTTTTTGATTCTCCTGGTTTAATTTCTATATTAAACATATGAGAAGCAATTGGTGCCCAGCCTGAAGCTTTAGAATTAAATGATTTCTTTTCTAAAACAGCAGCAGGATCACACCATGAATTATATAATCCCATGAATGTATCTAAATCTGAATCGAATCCATCATGCTTAATGTTTGTATGGAAGAATGCATAATGATTACGTCTTTCTCTATATTCTGTTTTATGGTAAACAGTAGTATCATCAATTTCAACCTCACCGATATTCCAGTTACGTTGGAAATTAGTTTGATCATCTACAGCGTTCCATAAACACCATTCTATAACACCGTGTAGTGTTATATTTTTTGTTCTATTACTATTATTAGTTAATGTTAATTGATTTATTTCACATAAATCCTTTAAAGGTACAAAGCATAATAGCTCAGCCTTTAAATCATTTTTTTCACTTTCAAAAATACTATAACCCAAACCATGTCTACATTTATAGCTATCAAGCTTTGTTTTCATAGGTAGGAAGCCTGGATTCCAAATTGTTCCATTATCATTAATATAATAATATCTTCCACCATAATCACGTGGAACATTATTATATCTAAATCTTGTAATACGTCTTAACTTGGCATCCTTATAGAATGAATATCCACCACATGTATTACTCATTAAGCTGAAGAAGCCATCCTGACCAAAATAATTGATCCAAGGTAATGGAGTATTGTAATTTGTGATTACATATTCGTATTCCTTATCGTCAAAATGTCCATATTTCATAATTTATATTCCCCTTTAACACCGAAAACGTTTAAGTAGCCTTTTTCTTTCATTATATGTGTAATTTTATTTAAAATCAATAGAAAAATTATATTGTTTTAATATTTTTTTGCCAAAAAAAGTAAAAAAATGAAAAAAAATAGAAAAATAAAAAATTTTTTCAAAACCTCTTGACAATGCAAAAGCGTTTACATATAATAAAAGTACGAAAACGTTTAAGACGAGTTATGAAAAAATGGTGATATTATGGTTAAGATAAAAGATGTAGCCGAACGTTGTGGATTGTCAATTGCCTCTGTTAGTAAAGCACTACGCGGCGAATCTGATCTAAATCCTAAGACCGCCGAGTATATCAGAAAGGTTGCAAGGGAAATGGGGTATGTTCCCAACGCATCTGCAAGATTACTAAAAACAAATAAGAGTTTTAATATTGGTGTGTTATTCGTAGACCAGACAGCTTCAGGATTAGAGCATGAATATTTCTCATCTATTTTAAATTCAATTAAAGATGAGAGCGAAAAGCATGGATATGATATCACATTTATAACTCATCATTTCGGATCAAATTTCTTAACATTCTATGATCATGCTAAATACAGAAATGTAGATGGCGTAATTATAGCATCAGTTGATTTTAAGGATCCTGAGGTCATTAAGTTGGTAGAAAGTGAAATTCCAACTGTAACAATTGATTATGATTTTAATGATAAGTCCTCAGTTGTATCTGATAACATTCAAGGTGTTAAGGATATAGTAGACTACTTAGTAAAAATGGGACATACTAAGATAGCATACATAAAGGGTGATGATACTTCAGTAACTCAAAAACGTGCGACAAGCTTCTATAGAGCATGTGCATTACATAATATAGAAGTAAATGATAATTTTGTAAAATCAGGTAGATACCATATGCCAAATGTAAGTGGCGCTATCACAAGAGAACTACTTGAATTAAAAGAAAGACCAACAGTTATCATGTATCCAGATGATTATTCTTTGTTAGGAGGAATAACAGAGATTGAAAAGCATGGATTAAAAATTCCTGATGACATAAGTATTGTTGGATATGATGGTATCAAGTTATCTAGACTTTTAAGACCAGTTATAACTACCTATATACAAAATTCAAAGGAAATCGGCATTATGGCCGTACAAAAATTAGTAGATTTAATTGAAAATCCAAAAACTGCATTAATTGAAAGGATTACAGTTAAGGGCTGTTTACAAGAAGGAAAAACAGTTAAAAAATTAGATTAAATTAGTTCAATAATGGGGTTGCCCATTTAAAAAATACAAAAACAAGAAGACAAGAAAAAGGGGAAAAAAAGAATGAAAAAGAAAATTGTCAAAGCTGCTTCTTTAGCAGTATTAGGTGGATTTGCAGTAGCAAGTCTAGCATCATGTGGCGCAAAGCAAAAGCCATGGGTAGAACCAGTTTTACCTGCATATAACGGAACAGCAACTGATGGTGGTAAAGTAGTTAACATCAGATGTTGGAATGATGAATTCATCAACTTATTCGCTACATATTATAACAAGGATTTAACTGTTGTTAAGGCAAAAGAAGAATATAAGTTAGGTGATATAACTTATAAGTTCAATGTTGTTGCTAACCAAGGTAATGCTTATCAAGATGCACTAGACGCAGTTTTAGAGAACAACTTAACTGCATCTGCTAACGATAAGGTAGACTTATTCTTAATGGAAGCTGACTATGCTTTAAAATATGTTAACTCTAACTATACACTAGATGTTAAGGATATCGGTATTACTGACGCTGATACAGCTGAAATGTATCAATATACAAAAGATGTTGCTACAGCATCTGATGGTAGACTAAAAGGTTTATCATGGCAAGCAACTCCTGGTCTATTCGCATATAGAACAGATATCGCTGAAGAAGTATTAGGTACATCAGATCCAACTGAAGTACAAGCTAAGATTTCTGACTGGACTAAGTTTGATGCAGTAGCTGCTCAAATGAAGGCTAAGAATTATACAATGTTATCAGGATTTGATGACTCTTATAGAGTATTCTCTAATAACATTAAGCAACCACTAGTAAATGTTAAGACTGGTGAAATCCAAATTGATGATCAATTAAATAAGTGGATTGATCAAACTAAGAAATATACTGATGCTGGTTATAACAAGAAGACTACATTATGGTCAACTGAATGGTCAAATGAACAAACTATTAATGGTTCAACATTTGGTTTCTTCTATTCAACTTGGGGTATTAACTTCACATTAAAGGGTAATGCAGAAGTTAAGAAAGATGGCAAAGATCTAATAGGTAAATATAGAGTAGTTGAAGGACCTGCTTCATACTTCTGGGGTGGTACATGGTTAGCACCAGCTAATGGTACAGATAATAAGAAAGAAGTTGCTGACATCTTAAAGGTTATGACTTGTGATGGTACAGTAGCTGATAAGATTACAAGAGATACTCAAGATTATACTAATAATAAGGCTGCAATGAACGCAATTGCAACAGATAAGACTTATGGTTCTGAATTCTTAGGTGGACAAAACCATGTTGCATTATTCGCTAAATCTGCTCCTAAGATTGAAATGAAGAACTTATCTTCTTGGGATCAAGGTATCAATGAAAAATTACAAGAAGCAATGAAGGATTACTTCCTAGGTCAAGTTAAGATTGACAAGGCTTGGTCAAACTTCTATAAGAAAGTTAAACAAGTATATCCAGAATTAAGAAAGAAAGCTGATTAATTTTAGTTAATAAATAATTTTTAGGGCAGGCGTAAATGCCTGCCCTAATTTAAAATTAAAAGAGAGGTAGGTAGTTTTATGGAATCTACTTTACAGATAGATGGCCAGATGGCATTATCCACTTCGAGAAAAAAAATCAGCTATGCAAAATGGGGTTATTTCCTAATTATTCCTTTCTTTGTAGTTTATGCATTTTTCTCATTATGGCCACTATTACAAACATTCTTTTATAGTTTTTTTGAATATCGTAAAGTTATGACTCAATATGTTGGTCCTAATTTTGTTGGTATAGATAACTATATACAATTATTTTCAGATGGTGAATTTTTCGAATATTTTGGTAATACATTATTACTTTGGATATTCTGTTTCGTTCCCCAAATTGTAGTATCATTATTGCTCGCAGTATGGTTTACTGATAGAAGATTAAGAGTGCGTGGACAAAGATTCTTCAAGACAGTTATTTATATGCCAAACCTAATAATGGCTGCTGCCTTTGGTGCTCTATTCTTATCATTCTTCGGACAAATTGGACCAGTAAACAAATTATTACAATCAATGGGAATATTAAAACAAGCGCTTGATTTCCCTGCTGATCCTTGGGCAACAAGAATTATTATTGCGTTAATGAACTTCTTAATGTGGTTTGGTAATACTACATTATTATTAATGAGTGGTGTAATGGGTATTGATGAAGATATATTCGAAGCTGCAACAGTTGATGGTGCAGGTGCATTTAGAACATTCTTCGATATAACAATGCCACTATTAAAGCCAATATTTGTATATGTATTCATAACATCATTAATCGGTGGTATGCAATTATTCGATGTAGCTGATATCTTTACAAAAGGTTCAGGTGGATCAAATATGACATCATATACACTTATTATGTATTTAAATAAAGTAGTTAATGGTAGTGGAAAGAACTTCGGTCTTGGTGGTGCTATATCAGTTATTTTATTCATTATAACTGCAGCATTAAGTATCGCAGTATTCTTTGTATCATATAAGGATTCACTTCCTAAGAAACATAAAAAGGTGGTGAAGACACAATGATGGCAAACGAAGCATTAGACACTAAAGTTTTAAATGAAGAACAAATTCTTGATACTAGAGGCGCAGGAAACGACGAAAAAAGCTTCAAGGCTAAATTCATTTTAACAATCAGAAGAATTATAGCTTATACAGTATTAGGTATTTTAGCATTAATGTGTATTTTTACAGTTTATGTATTAATTATTAATGCAACTAGAACAAGTGCTCAAATTCAAACAAGCTTTAGCTTTATTCCAGGAACAAATTTTGCTAAAAACTGGAAGAATTTACAAGAATGTGGATTCCCAGTTATTAGAAATTTTATCAATAGCTTTATAATATCATTCTTATCTGCAACATTATGTGTTTACTTTAGTGCACTTACTGCATATGGTATCCATATGTATAATTTCAAACTAAAGAGAATAGCATTTATGTTCATATTATTAGTTATGATGGTTCCTTCTCAAGTTGGAGCTGTAGGTTTAATTAAAATGTGTAATGATATAGGATTTACAACTGCAAGTAATCCTGTAATTGTATACATGCCACTTGTATTACCATCAATCGCTTCACCAATAGTATTCTTCTATATTAAGCAATACTTAGAATCTATTTTACCAAAGGAAATGGTAGAAGCAGCAAGAGTTGATGGTGCAGGAGAATTAAGAATTTTCCATGGTATGGTTTTACCAATCTTAAAACCAGCATTGGCAATTCAATTTATATTCTCATTTGTATCAAGCTGGAATAATTATTTCATGCCTCAGCTATTATTAGCTCAAAAGGGTAATGATTATAAGACAATTCCATTAATCCTTGCATTACTTAAGGACCAATCAAACCCATTATCATTCGACTTGGGTAGAGTATACATGTTAATGCTACTAGCCATTGTTCCATTATTAATTGTATATTTAGTTTTATCAAACTTTATTATAAAGAATTTAACATCTGGTTCTGTAAAAGGATAATTATAAAAGGACAATGGCTAAACCATTGTCTTTTTTTGGAGGTATTTATGTTCGATAAGGATTTTATATTTGGTGCATCAACAGCTTCATATCAAATTGAAGGAGGAACTAAAGAAGGAAATAGAACTCCATCAATTTGGGATACATTTACTAATATCCCTGGAAAGATATTAGATAATACTGATGGAAGTGTTGTGTGTGAGAGTTATTATAAATATAAAGACGATGTAAAAACATTAAAAGAATTAGGTGTAAATGCATATAGATTTTCTATTGCATGGAGCCGTATAGTTGATGAATCAAATAAACCAAATATAGAAGGTATCGAATATTATAAAAATTTATGTAAAGAATTAGTATCTAATGGTATAAAGCCTTTTGTGACTTTATACCATTGGGATATGCCTCAATGGCTTGAGGATAAAGGTGGATTTTTAAATCCAGAAATAGTTAATTATTTTAGAGATTATACAGAAATAGTAACAAAAGAATTAAATGGTCTAGTTTTTGATTATATTACAATCAATGAGCCTCAATGCATCATGCATTTAGGTCATAGATTATGTGTACATGCTCCTGGAGTAAAATTTAGTAATAAGGAAATGCTTTTAGCAATTCATAATTTATTAAAATGTCATGGAATAGCAGTAAAAACAATTAGAAAGAACGTTAAAAATTCAACAGTTGGATTTGCACCATGCTCTAGACCAATGGTACCAAAAGATAGAAATAACGAATTATTATATAAGAAATGTAAGGAAAAATATTTTGAATTGAAAAATGATTTTGAATATCCTAATACAGTTTCTATATATAGTGATCCAGTATTCTTAGGTGATTATCCAAAGGATTATTATTCTGAATTTAAGGATGAATTACCTAATATAACAAAGGAGGATTTAGAATTAATTAATCAGCCTTTAGATTATATTTATCAAAATATTTATTCAGGTAATTATTATATATTAGATAATAACAATAATTTAATAAAAGAAGAATTTTATCCTGGCTACCCAGAAGGTAATATAGATTGGCTTCAGGTAGTGCCAGAAGCATTATATTATGGACCTAAATATCTATATGAAAGATATAAAAAACCAGTTATTATAAGTGAAAATGGCTTTTGTAATAACGATATTATTTCATTAGATGGAAAAGTTCATGACCCAGAAAGAATCGATTATATTCAAAGATATTTAAAAGAATTAGATAAGGTATCAAAAGAAATAGAGGTAAAAGGCTATTTTGAATGGAGCTTATTTGATAATTTTGAATGGAATTCAGGTCTTAGAAAGAGATTTGGATTAGTATATATCGATTATAGTAATGGAAATAGAATTAATAAGGATTCATTTGATGAATACAAGAAAATAATAAAAAATAGAGGTGTATAAAATGGTATCTTTTATTGATATACATAATAAATATGGAACTATCGTTACTTTATGTAATGTCGGTGCATCAATTTATGATATTAAAACAATAGATAAAAATAAAAATATTGAATCAATTTTATACACGACTAAATTAGAAAAAGACTTTCCATTTGATAACAGCTATTTTGGAAAAACAATTGGAAGAACTGGTGGAAGAATCAGCAATTCTAAATTTGTATTAAATGGAAATGAATATAGAATAAAATCTGAAGATCCTAATGGCTTACACGGAGGTAGCGATTCTTTGAGCTTTAAAGAATTCGAATACCATAAGTATGAGACAGAGTCATGCTATACAGTCGAATTTTCGTATTTTTCTCCTTCTTTGGAATCAGGTTATCCTGGAAACATAATAATTAAAATTATTTATAGTTTATATAAAGAAATAAATAAACTAAGTATCTCATATGACTGTATAGCTGATTCTGACACTTTATGTAATTTATCTAATCATGCTTATTTTAATTTGAGTGGTAATTCAAAATCAGATATAAAGAATCAAGAATTACAAATCAACGCATCTAAAATGGAAGAAATAAAGAATTTATTACCACAAAGAATAGTAGATTGTAAAGAAATATATTCTTTTAAGAAGATGCATAAAATAGGCGATTATTTAATGGATAAGGAAATAATTAATAATACAAATGGATATGATTTCCCATATATTTTTGATGATAATTCAGATGATTATAAAATCATATTAAAGGATAATGAATCAAAAAGAATAATGAAGATTAAAACATCATATCCTGTTGTAGTAGTATATACATGTAATTATACTGGTAATGTTATTATGAATAATGATAAAGTAATGACACCATATTATGCAGTATGCTTAGAATGTATGTATCATCCAAACACAATCAATAGTCCATTTTTATCAGAAAAGAAGGACATATTATTAAAAAATAAAAAATATAACGAAAATATTGAATTATTTTTTGAGGTGGAAAATGAATAGATTAATTGGATTTATGAAGGGTGTTAATTTAGGTGGTTGGCTATCACAGGGTAGCTTAGAATTATCTCACATTGATTCATTTATTAAAGAAGAAGATATTAAAAGAATTAAAGATATGGGCTGTGATCATTTAAGATTACCAGTTGATTTTGAAAATATTTATGATGAAAAGAAAAAATGTGATAATAGTATAGGATATAAATATATTGATCTATGTATCGAATGGTGTAAAAAATATGGACTAAATGTCGTATTAGATTTGCATAAAGCACCAGGCTATACATTCGATGATTTTGAATATTCTGATGGTTTCTTTACAAATAAAGATTTACAAGAATTATTTTTAGATATCTGGGACAGATTATCTAAAAGATATGCTAAATATTCAGATATGATGATGTTTGAAATGCTAAATGAGGTTACAAGCTTTGAGGTTATCAAGGAATGGAATGATTTAGCACTTAGATGTATTAAGGTAATTAGAAAAAATGCACCAGATGTTAAAATATTATATGGTGGTGTAGGTTATTCAAGTGTATTAGCAGTAAAATATATACCTAAGCCATATGATAAAAATATTGTATTTAATGTTCACTGTTATGAACCAATGGCATTTACTCATCAGGGCGCATATTGGGTAGAAAAAATGCCTACTGATTTTAGAATTACATATCCTGTACCAGAGGACGAATATAGAGCTATTTGTAAGATTGTACCACCATTAACTAATGGTACACTAGGTGATGCAGAAAATGCCTTAAAAATGCTAAAGGATAATTTCTTTATTAATTTATTTAAAGAAGCAGTAGAATACTCAGAAAGATATGGAGTATATCTATATTGTGGCGAATATGGAGTTATTGATAGAGCTGATACTAAATCATCATTAATTTGGTTAAAGCATATTAATAGTGCCTTTGAATATTATAATATAGGTAGAGCAATATGGAGCTATAAGAAGATGGATTTTGGTATTATAGATGACCATTATAAGCCTATATTTGATGAATTAATTAAATATTTATAGAATGCCAACAAATCGGCATTCTTTTTTACTTAAAAATCATCCGTTTGGATGATATATTTAAAATTATATATGATATAATTAAAATAGATTTTTTTAATACAAAGGGGAGTATTTATTATGAAAATAAAGAGGATATTATTGGCATCGTTATTAATGTCTGGAGTTTTAATGGCATCATCATGTTCTAAAAAGAAACCAGTTGAACCAACACCAGATAAAACTAAAGAAACAACTGAGGTACCTCCGGTTACAACACCAGAGCTTCCTACATCAACATATGATGATACACCAACTACATCAATAACAATTGATATAGATCCAATTACAGAGGAATCATCATTAATGACAATATATAATGATTTCAATAAGCCGAAGCTTCCTACATCATATACATCATTAAAACAAGAACAAATTATTAGCCAATTAAAGATTAGTCCTAGTTCTCAGGCTAATTTAGTAAAAGAAATAGATTGTATTGAACAAAAGGGTATTGATTATACAGATGATGGTAATATTGATTATTTAGTTGATGCATATCCATCTTTATCAGAAGATGATTCATATTATGGAAATGTATTAAATGGAGTAGTTGTAGATTTTGAAATCTATATTGAAAATTTATTACAATATGAAAATAATAAATATGGCCAATGTAGTGCTGATTATTATGTTTCAAAAATAAATGATAAGAATTATTTCTTAATATCTATTAAAGCATATAGTGGAATTAACCATGATTTAATTGTAGTAGATTCAGAAGGTATTATTTCATATATTAATTTTACAGATGATTCTAATGGTGTTTATGAAACAAACTTTGTTGAAAAGGGAACACTTAATGAATCTGATTTAGAAACATTACAAAGACAAGGTGTTATTAAATATAACAATGATGGATGTGAATTTAAAATCAAAGATTATGACACAACATCTATATTTGTTCCAGGATATTATAGAACTAAGCCATTCCAAAATATTGATTTATCAAATTTAGATTATTGTAACAATCTAGAAGAAATAGTAGTACCAAATTCAAATACTACATATAAAACTATAGATGGTGTTTTATATAATTATGATTTAACTGAATTATTATATTATCCAAAAGCTAAACAAACAGAAAGCTATATTATGCCTGAAAGTGTAGAAAATTATAGAAAAGGCACATTTAAGAATCTAAAATATTTAAAGGAATTATCTTTTAATGAAAATATTACAAAGGTTCAAGAAAAAGAATTTGAAAATTCAGTTAGCTTAGAGAAGCTTGATATTTCTAGTGCCAAAACAATTGGAGATAGTGCATTTAAAAATTGTGTTAGCCTAAAAGAATTAAGTATTTATTCTACAAAAGAAGATGGTTCAATCGCATCATATTTCCAAACTGATTCAGATGATAATCTAAGTGAAATAGAAATAAATGAAGAAACATATTATGTACCAAAGCTAGAAAAGATAACAATTTTAAATAGTGAAGTATCTAATTTAACATTCTTAGGAATGGATGAATCTTTAATTGAAATAAATATTCCTAAAACAACTTCACTTAATGATAATAATTTTAAATATAATTTAATAAATCTAGAAAAAATTTCAATTGATTCATGTAAAACAATTGGTGCTGAATTATTTAAAAATTTTGAAAAATTAACAACAATTAACGGAAGCTCTTTTGAATCAATCGGAGATAGTGCGTTTAGTGGTTGTACAAATCTAGAAGCTTTAGATACATCAAATGTATCAGATTTAGGTGTTGATGTATTTACAGGAACAAAAATCACTGAATTAAATTTACCTAAATTAACAGTGTTAAAAGAGAATCAATTCAAAAATAGTTCTTTAGTTTCTATTCTTTTACCTAATGTAACAGAAGCTGGAGCTTCAGTCTTTGAAGGTTCTACTAATCTAGAAACTATTGATTTAAGTAGCTTAACTGTTGTTCCTGATTATATGTTTAGAAATCTAGAGAATTTAACAACTATTGAATTAGGTTCTGTATCAAGTGTAGGTCAATATGCATTCTATTGTTGTAAGAAGATAGAAACATTAAGTCTAGAAAATGTTTCTAGTATTCCTGATTATGCTTTTTATTATTGTGCCGCATTAAAATCTATTGATATTCCAAATGCTGAAGATTTTGGTATAAGTGCATTTTCAAATTGTAAATTGCTAGAAACAATTAATTGTAAACCAGTTAAAACAATATCAAGTTATAGTTTTAGCTATTGTTATAAATTGAAATATCTAGATATTAGTCAGATTACTAAATTGCCTCAAAATGTTTTTTCTGATTGTAAAGCGCTAGATATATCAATTACTAATAAAATTACTTATTTTGGTGAATGTTCACTCTCTAATTGTCAATCAATAAAATCTTTTGATTTATCAAATGCTACATATATAGGAAGTGATGCTTTTAAGTATACTAATATAACATCAGCCAATTTATCTAAAGTAGAAACTTTATCTAGTGGTGTATTCTATAAATGTGAAAAATTAGAAAAAGTTACATTACCAAGTACTATTGATAAAATAGAAAATTACACATTTTCTAATTGTATTTCATTAACAACAATTAATTTATCAAATGTCAAAACTATTGCATATTCAGCATTTTATGGTTGCAAAAATTTGAAAAATGTAGATTTATCAAAAGTAACATATTTAGGTGATTATTCATTTTCAGGATGTTCAAGCTTGAATTCATCATTAACTCTTAACAATGTAGAAATACATAAAGAAGCATTATGTAACACTGGTGTAACAACTCTTACAGTAGGTGGTAATTCAACCATTTATGAAAGAGGATTATATTCTGCTTCAGGTATAAAAACAGTATACATTACAGGAGCTACAACTGTAAAACGATGGGCAGTTGGTTTTAATGGTTTTACAAATAATAGTCTTGAGGCAGTTTATATAACAGGTGCTGCAACAATTGAGGATGTAGCATTTGGATATGCTACTAATTTAAAGACATTCCAAGAGACAAATGGTAATGTTACATATGGAGGATCAAGCATATTTGAAGGATGTACTAATATTTCAGATGTTATTATTAAAACAGATTATTCAAACAGATTATTTGTTGGAGCAACAATTCCATCAGGTGCAACAATTGATTACGGTATAACTTCAATTAGCGATTATAATAAATTAGACTTAAAGTTATTTGATAGAGTTAAATTGAATTCTATAACTGGAATTTCTATTTTATCTACAGCAATCTCAACTACTATAAAATATTTTGAGGCAAGAAGTGCTACTACATTTTATTATGCTGGTTCTTTAAAAGATAGAACACAATTAGAAGAAGTTGTTTTACCTAAAATAACTAAAATATTATATAGTACATTCCAAGGTTGTACATCTTTAAAAACAGTAGATATTTCAGCAGCAACAGTAATTGGTAATGATGCTTTTGAAGGCTGTACATCATTATCATCAATATATGCACCAAACATGCAAACTATTGATTATAGCGCATTTGAAGGATGTACAAAACTTAGTTCAATATCATTAAACAATTGTACAGAACTTGGTTCAAGTGTATTTTGGGGTTGTACGTCATTAACTTCAATATATGCACCAAGCATATCATCAGTTAATTATGGTGCATTTTCAGGTTGTACAAATTTACAATCTTTCCAAGCTAGTAAAGTAACTTCAATCGGTAAATATGCATTTGATGGATGTTCAAAATTAAAAACTTTCTCAGTTGGAAACGTAACTGCAATTAAGGAATATGCATTTAGAGGATGCTCATTAATCACAACAATTCCTAATGGAAGTGGCCTAATTGAATTAGGTAAAGGCGCATTCCAAAATTGTACATCATTAACAGGTAGATTTACTAATGCTAATTTAACATCTATATTAGATGAAACATTTGATGGTTGTACCTCAATGGATGATTTTGTTCTTGAAAATGTAACATCGATAGGAAATTATGCATTTAGAGATTGTGCTAATAATAAAACTAGTTTAAGTATTACAGCTTATAAAACTACAACTGTTGGAGATTATGCATTCTACAATTCAAGATTAACTCATACTGCAGGAACTCCAAATCTAACATCGATAGGTCAATATGCATTTGCTAAAACAACAATGTATTCTATTGAGCTTAATGAAAATTTAAAAGCTACAAATATTGGAGCTAACGCATTTGCTGATTTGAGGGCTTACTCTAATTATAGTGGCACATTCAGTTTAAATGTAAGAATTCGTTTAGATAGTACAAATTATACTTCTTATAATGTCATTGGAGAGTCAACTGCTGGTAGATTATTTACAAATAATATTGAAAAAATTACATTTTGGTCATCTAACGCATCATTTACTGAATTAGATTTTAGAGTTTTATATCTTAATAATTCTTATGTAAGTTCTAATTATTATTATAATAATGTAGCTTCAAATCCGACTGGATTTATGTGGTCATTTGAATTATTTAAAAGAAGTTAAAATAATATAAAAATATAATTTTTCAAATATTTTAAATATCGAATAAAATTTTCAATAAAATCTATTGACTTGAATATAATTTGATAATATAATCAAGACAATAATAAATAAACTTATGAGAAGGGTGTAAGAGAAATTTAGCGCACTTAAAGAGAGCTAATGATGGTGAGATATTAGCAGAAAGCGGACTTTAATCGTGGACCTTCGAGGGCAGGGTGAATATAGTAGCCTGAGCCGGGTGCTCCCGTTACAGGGCAGGGGTTTGATGGAACTCTGTTAGAGGTGGTTATCTTTTGATGACAATTTAGGTGGTACCGCAGGTAGTTTAGATTTTTAACGCTTGTCCTATTTTTAGGATAAGCGTTTTTTTTATTTATTAGGAGGAAAAAGAAATGAAACCATTATTAGAAGATTTAAAGAAATATAAGGATTATGATATAGTCCCAATTTATGAAGAATTATTAAGTGATTTCACTACACCACTTAATGTCTTAAGAAATATAAAAGAAATAAGTAATCAATTTTATTTATTAGAATCAGTAGATCCTTCAAAATTTTCTAGATATTCATATTTAGGATATAACCCAGTTCATAAAATTGTATGTAAGGATAATATTGTTAAATATGATGATAAAGAATTCTATTCTAATAATCCTATTCAAGAAATATCTAATATATTAAAAAATTATAAGGCACCAAAAATTGATAGCCTACCTCCATTTTGTGGTGGATTTGTTGGATATTTCGCATATGATTCATATAAATATTTAGAACCTAAATTAAATTTCAAATCTAAAGATATAGCTAAATTCAATGATTATGAATTATTAATGTTTGATAAGGTTATATGCTTTGACGCATATAAACAAAAAATAATAATCATTTGTAATATTCATACAAATAATATTGAAGAAGAATATGAAAAAGCTAAAAAGGATATAGAAGAAATAAAAGAATTATTATATAAGAGTCCTAATGTAAAACAAGAATCAGTAAAGATAATAAAGAAGCCTGAATCAATCGATTCAAAGGAAGAATATAAAAAGAAAATTGAAAAGATTAAAAAGCATATTTATGATGGTGATATCTTCCAATGTGTATTCTCAAGAAAGCTTAAAGGAAAAATTGAAGGCTCATTATTTGAAGCTTATAGAAATTTAAGAAGTATAAATCCATCACCTTATATGTATTATTTAAAAAATGATGAAATTGAAATTGCTGGTTCATCACCTGAAACATTAGTTATGAAGGATGATGATACAGTTATGACATTCCCTATCGCAGGATCTAGACCAAGAGGTTTAACTGAAGAAGAGGATTTAAAAAACAAAATGGATTTATTATCAGATGAAAAAGAATTAGCTGAGCATAATATGTTAGTTGATTTAGGTAGAAACGATATTGGTAGAGTATCTGAATTTGGTTCAGTAAAGGTATTAGAATATATGAAGGTATTAAAATATTCTCATATCATGCATATCGCATCAACTGTAATTGGTAAATCTAAAAAGAATGTTTCTTCAGTTGATTGTCTTCAATCAATCTTACCTGCAGGAACATTATCAGGAGCGCCTAAATTAAGAGCTTGTCAAATAATAGATGAATTAGAAGAAGAAAGAAGAGGCATCTATGGTGGTGCCTTAGGATATATTGATTTTAGAGACAATATGAATATGTGTATTGTTATAAGAACAATAATAAAGAAAAATGATGAAGTATTCTTACAAGCTGGTGGTGGAATTGTAATGGATTCAGATCCTGAAAGTGAATTTATTGAAACTGAAAATAAGGCAATGGCACCATTTAAAGCACTTAAGGCATCAGGAGGTATAGAATAATGGTTTTATTAATTGATAATTATGATTCATTTGTATATAACCTATATCAATTCGTTGGAACAATTAATAATGATATAAAGGTTATAAAAAATGATGAATTAAGTGTAGATGAAATTATTAAATTAAATCCAACACATATTATTTTGTCACCAGGACCTGGTAGACCAAGTGATGCAGGTATTATTGAGGATTTAATAAGAAAAGTCAAAAATATCCCAATTTTAGGGGTTTGTTTAGGGCATCAAGCAATCTGTGAGGTGTTTGGTTTAGATATTATAAATGCTAAAAGGATTTGTCATGGGAAATCAGATATTGTAAGAATAACAAAAGAATCAAAAATCTTTAAAGGAATATCTGAAAATATTAAGGTTGCAAGATACCATTCATTAATCGGAAGTGGTGAATCTAAAGAATTAGAAATCACTGCCTTAAATAGTGATGGAGAAATAATGGCAGTAAATCATAAAGAATATCCAATATATGGAGTACAATTTCATCCAGAAAGTATTTTAACAAATGATGGAATGAAAATATTAAGAAACTTTTTAAGGGGAGAATAATAATATGAAAGATTTATTAGTAAAATTAACAGAAGGTAAAGATTTAACTGAAGAAGAAATGTTTGGTGCAATCTTAAAAATAATGAAAAATGAAGTAGACCCAGCAATGACTGGTGCCTTCCTTACAGCTTTATCAATTAAAGGTGAAAAGCCAGTTGAGGTAGTAGGTGCAGTTAAAGCGATGCTAGAGGTTGCAGATATAATTGAACCAGGCTATGATGTATTTGATATTGTAGG
>ODAI014353386.1_pt1 | contig 16685 bp, 32 predicted proteins | sample 1539321 | NCBI WGS metagenome assembly ODAI01 (sample SAMN02144231, study PRJEB22623) | gut metagenome | biome: sheep rumen | host: Ovis aries | place: New Zealand | reverse complement strand
TTACTTTCTTAATTTTTCTCCTTGACTTCCAATATACCCGAAGTACCCTTACATTACCATTCATGTCATAGGGTAGGAGAGTAGTGTCAATGGTATCGTCAAAAAGACTCAAAGGGTCAATGAAGGAATCTCCTGCTGTCCAGTCAAGACTAAGGTTGGGCACAAAAGCATATCTTGGATCAACATTGTCCATTGCATCTGCATAGTTGCTCCCCATATTGTTAGGGGCATTTTCAATGGTTTCAATGTCCTTCTTGGAAAGTTGATCCCAATAAGTGTCAATGATTTTTCCAGGACTCCAGTAATCCTCAAGAATAATCATGTCGGCTTTTTCAATCTCATGGTCGTAACCACTTCTGATGACCCTCATTTTCATGGGATCAATCTTTTCCACAATAGGCTCACCACCTACTATATCACATTGGTATGCCTCTTCTCCAACAGTATAGGCATCTTCAAAACCTTTATTGAACAGCTGAGGAATCTCCTGCTCCTTGATGTAGTGGTTTAGGATTCTGTTAGCTCTTTGCTCCCTCTTGTCCTGATACTCGTAAGTAAAATAATCAGCAAGTTTTTCCAACTCTTGGTTGAACTCATCCTCAGACTGGGAACTGTCAGCTATCAGTTGTTGCAGCTTCTCATTCACTTGCCTGTTCTTTTCTTTCTCTATTTCAGAGACAGCATTGGGATTAGTCACAACAACCCTAAAATCAAAGAGCCTCTTGCTCTCTTCACCATGAAGAACTTCCAATTTGGAGTTGATGGTAGGATAATGCTGTATGTTGTCTGGGATGAAAGAAGCGTCAATATCATAAGGATTCAACAAAAGCTTAAGGTCAGACATGTGTAGCTTACCCTGAAGAAGGTCATAGTTTATCTTCATGGAAAACACAGATTTTCTGGTAAGATGATAATGTAGCAAGCTGTGATCATCACCAAAATCAACACATTTTTTCCTCCAAGCTTTGTTCTTTCTGCTAAATGACAGTTGTTGGGGAGGAAACCCTCCAATTCCATTGTAGGCCATAAAACAATCTTTTTCTGGCTACAAAAATACAAAGGAAAGTAAATTGTGCAAAGAACCTAATAAAACCATTAAAGCAGCCTAAAATTACTGACAAAAAGTGGGTATATCAAAACTGAGATATACCCACATCAACCTAATAATCTATCAAAAATCTAACAAAAATACGCCTTCACAGGCTGCTACGAATAATTCACACTGCAAAAGTAATCATTGTTTGAGAATAGTGTCACAACCTAAAGAAATCATTAAGAATTCAGCATTCTACCTTAAGATAAAGACCACAATGACAAACGTCATTCTCCCTATAGTCACTGCAAGGGCAATGCTTGTCATTACTCTCATTATGGCAAGGACACTCACCACCATTCCGCTCAACCATCTTCAATATGCCATTTACCACTTTGTCATTGGGATTCAACTCCCATCCATTCTTCCTTAAAATATGTATCATCTTATATGCAAATTATACCATATATATAATTAAATAATCCTTAAAAATTTTAAAGTATTAGCTCAAAATACTGTAGTAGCACCCACAGATTCTTAAGAATTTAACTGTTAAATAACCTTCAACCTTAGCTATATACAAAGTCATCCTTGTATTATAATTAAGGATACATTGGTTATAGATAAGTTAAAAACAAGGTAAACCGCTGATTTTTAATGATTTACAAACTTATTCCCTTCTTATCTTTTTAGAGCTATCATTTATCAAAGATATTATCGCTTTCTCCATAGGCATTGGTTGTACCAAAGCCGCTTAACATCCCAATAGCTCCCAACATGCTATTATCCTGCCGAGGACTAGAAAGACTCATCAACAGATTAAACTTGTCCAGCCTGTCTCTCCTTTCCTGTCTTTCCTGGAGAACTCTCTCCATTTCAAGCTGCTCTGGGGTTGGAACCTGCTGCTGTGCCATTTCTACTATAGGCTGTTCAGTAATGGTTTCAGAAGCTTGAAATGAAGGCATTTGTATCCCAAATACCTGAGGATTAAGTGGCATGAAGTCTATACTTTCCTGGACTGTTACAGGGCTATTCATGACAGCATCCATATTCTCCATAGTTACAGGAATCTCCCTTGCACCACTAAAAGCTTCTCTCCTACCTTTGTTCCTCTTCTCATAACCATTGACTCCAAGATAGTTGGTAGCATCCTTTCCTGCCCTGACAGCCTTGTAAAAGGCACTGTCATTACCTACAGATGCAGGTCTTTGGTAATAGGTATCAAGAATGGCAGCTTTCTGACCATCAGTAAAAGCATTCCACTGCTTACCATAAATACCTTTCAAAGTCCTTTCAGCCTTATAAAGATAGTGGTTAAGTTCCTCTTCTGCTTGTGCTCTGGTAATGCCATGCTCATAGTGCTTGCTTATACCCTCAGGGTATTTATCCCTGAAGCCACTATCATTGAATCCATATCCTACACTCCTCCATGTCCTTCCTGTAGGAGCATCCTTGTAAGGCTTGGCACTCCAACCTTCATTCTTCCTGATAAGGCTCTTGGCCTGTTCCATGTAGCTGCCCTCAGCAAAAAGATTACCACCTTCAGCAAACTCATTGTAAGCCTTCCTTATCTCAGGCAGTGTAGTAATGCCATTCCTTATAGCCACTTTCATCATCTCTGCCTTCTCTGGCATTGATAAGCTATCCCAGAACTTAGGAACTTCAAGGGAACCTCCTTTGGAATATTTTCTTGTATTTAAAAAAGTATTAATCTCTTTTCTCCTTTGCTCAACTAAATTAGTAAGTTTAGTAGGAGTTGGAGTAGGCTGTTCTCCAACAATTTGAACTTCCTTAGGGTTATATTTTCCTTTATATTTTTCTTCTAATTCTTGGGTAGTTTCAGAATTTGATGAATTTTTCACAAACTTGAAATGATTCTTGGCTCTTTCTTTTAGATTTTTAGACTCATAATAATCATATACAGCCTGCTGAAATTCTTCATCAGTTCCGCTATAATAAGGCTCACTAAGATTTTTATTGCTGCTTATCCCATCTCCCCGATACAATAAACCTGTAGCTATCATCCTTTTAGTATCTGATAATTCTTGATTTCTAAGATATGGGTGATAATGGTAATCAATAGTATTTTGCAGAGATTCTATATATTGATTTCTTAAATTCCTTTCCTCGTCTTCTGTAAGCCATCCTCCAACCCTACCTGAAGCAACTTTTGAAGCTTGTTTGTTTTTCACTATATCTACACCAAAGCCCCTTGCATTCTTGTCATAAGGAGATGCATACCATTTTCCATTTCTAAACCCTAGACTATCTGGATTTTCAAGAGCTCTAATATATTGTACTATGGGAGTGTTGTCATTGTTACGTGTAGGCATTTATCGCTCCTTTCTTAAATATGGTTATACCCATACCCATCTACAATAGTGTCACATTGATCAAGAGGGTCTCTTGAAGGCACATACTTACCATGTGCCCCAGGAAAAGGCCAGTCTTTCAGCTTTTCATCAAGCATTTTCATTTCTTCCATATATGTAGGCTCTGAGGAAGTATTTTCATTCTTAACAGGATTGTTGTCAGAAGAACATCCTGCTAACAGTAAAAAGCAAAACAGTATCATATAATAAAATGAATTCTTCATACTTTTACATTTTTCTGCAAAAATATAAAAATCATCCATCATTTCCAAACAAATAAGCAATATATTTAATCATATCAATCATCAGTGTCAAATATAGTTAGTTCTTGTGAACCTCTTGTCTTGCCTTCATCAGATTCAAGTTCTTGCTCAACCTTCTTCTGCTGGGCCTGTAAGGAAGATATAATGCCTTCCACATTCTTCAGGGCAGCAGTAATGGTAGATACCTGATACTTTGGCTTGCCTTTGTCATCTTCTTCTGTCAAATCCACATTGCGGAGAAAATCACTTACTTTCTTTGCACCAATCAAGGAAGACTCTAGCAGTTCTTGGGATATGGTCTTTGTGTGCTGCCTATACACCCTCATGGCTTCAACAAGCAGGGGAGATGGAGAAAAGTCTTCTGGAAGGCCCTCCTGCTCAATGATGACCTTGCTTCTAGCATCCATATCTAAAATATAGGAATATGTGGAAGCTGGTGAACACATAAAGTACAGGTAGCTTATTTGCTCCCAAAATCTCTCTTTCCTTTCGCTTCTATCCTGATGAAACAGTCTCCTAATAGGCCTCACCAGAAAGTCTTCATCTGCTAATTTTATTTGATAACCCTCGTTTTTTATAAGCTTCATATCAATCAAATATTATATTAAATTTTATCCCTTCTTTTTCACAAGCCTCTTTAAGTTTGGATAAGGATACTTGTTCTCCCATATCTAATTTCTGAAGTATCTTAGCAACAGTGTCTTCTTTAGGAAACCAAGACTCGTCAAAAGTTATAAATAATTCTTCTTTCATGTCTCCTCTTATTTGCACTTTGTATAATCCCTTTCAATAGAATCATTATAGCAAAGTGGATATGTATAGATACCTTCTTCTTTTCCAAGCTCTTTACAGCCTTCCATAGTTAAGCTTCCTGCCCACTCACATTCTATATTTTTTCTAAGACATTTCATACAAAATTCTCAAATCTAAAAAGGCCCAAGTCCGAAGGCTCAGGCCACTTCTCCTAAAAACAATCTTCTACTCTAATTCAGTTCATTATAATCTTGGGCTTGCCTGGGATAATCAGTTTTTCATTCTTCTCCTCCCCCTCAAAGGCAAAGAGAATGTCCCTGTCATTCAACAGCAAGCATTCCTTGGGTTCTCCTTGACTGTCATCCAATGTAACCCAATTGAACCTGAAATCCACTGTTGGATTATTGTCCATGTCATTTTGAATGGAGTTCTTACTATATTTCTTGACGGCATAATTCATTACATTGATCATTACTTGGTCTCCTTCCTTTATATCCCTGACAGAAGAACCAACGGCAATGACTTTCTGATAGGTTTTCAAATCACCTTTTCTGGCTACAATGAGACTATTGTCATACATGTCCTCTTCATATCTTTCGCCAGTGGTTACTATAGAAGTAAACAAAGGCTTGATTTTCTTAATGTGAAGCATTTTCTTTTTCCTTTAAATTCTTTAATTCTTCAACCTTGTGAAATGATTTCTTGACTCTTTTGTATCTTTCTAGTGTAACATGCAACTTTCCTAAAGACGGAATATTTACATTAGGCTGTAACAGCTTGAATTCTTCATCTGTCAATTCTTGCTTTAATGGCAAATTGACAATATGCTCTCTGACAGCTTTCCAATAGGCTCTGTAGGTTTTTTCCACCAAAGCTTCAGGAAGTCTAGTCTCTCTTGACACTTCAGATATAATGTCATTTAAAGTCTTCATACTTTCTGGTTCTCCTTGAAAAGAATGAGCAGCTGAAAGCAGCCATTGTCATCCTGTCTGATGTTAGGGATGAGCCTTGGATTAATTACATTGTTTGCAATGATTTTGTTTTTCTTCAAGTTGCTGATGACAACGTAGAAATGAGGCAAAGTTATGTTACATTCCTCCATAACTTTCTTTTTGGTGTCCTCACTCATGACCATAGTGTCAAGAATACCAGGGTCAGAAATGGACTTGGAAAGCTCCCACCTTTGTTTCAAAAAGCTGGCTATGACATCTATTTCTCTGTTGGTGAGTTTTACAAAGGGCCTGAGAAACACACACCACCACTTGAAGAAATCCAGCTCGGAAGAAGTGGGAACCATTACCACATTGTTAGGCTTGGAAAGCCTTCTCCCTTCCTTCTTTGCTTCAGGTTCCATAGTCACTCTCCTTTAGTCTCTTTGTCTTCAGGCTGTTCAATGGTAATTGCAGACTTGATTTCATCGATGCAGTTGTTGATAAAGTCAGCATCCTTGATGACAGTGGCATTCTTAAGTACAAGGAACAGATAGTCCAACCTCTTGAACATGTTGGTAAGGTTGGCCTGCTGAACCTGTTTAATAAGGTACTGGTTCTGCTGAGTCAACTCTGCACACAGTCTGTTCAGTTCATCATAACTAAGTTTCTGTTCATTTTCAGTGTTACCCTGAATTGCCCGCATATTGGCATTTAACTTCTTCTCTTCCATAATGCTATTGGTTTAATAATAAAAATCTTAGATTGTCTAATTTGTTATCCTTTATAAGTTTGTCAAAAAATAAAATAACTGAATCTGCCCTTCCAAGTCCTCCTGGGAACTTAGGATATATAGAACGGATAATTCCTTTCCAGTCACCATTGAAAACCCTTTTCTTTAACTCCTTGAGTGGCATTTGGAATATATAGGAACTTCTAGGGTCTTTTCTTTTCTCGACAAACTCTCGTCTATATCTTTGCTGATACTTCCTTTCCCAATCCTCTATGGAGGATGTGAGAACATCAGAGCATCCACAGTCCATGCAGCAGTCAGAATCTATTGACTCCTCATATTTGATTCTTAAAGAATAGCACCTAGCACAGTATGTGACAGGCTCAGAATTATACTCCGCCAATTTTTCTTTGCTTGACATGGCTATTCTCCTTTCACCTTATTTATAATATAAGAGTATAAACTCATCAGTACGGGCATCCTGGATGATGCTGACAATATCATCTTTTTGGATTCCAATACCATTTATGCCTTCTACCAGATTTCTCATGAATTCTGATTGGAGAACTTCCATCTTTTTATTTGGATTGCCCATTGCTATTTCTTTTTATTTGTACCTCTAGTCTTGGCTACACTCTGCATGGCATTAGCCCTTTTTGTCAAATCCATTGCCTGTTGCTTTGCCACTTTTATGGCTCTTGCCATTCTTGGCTTGTCTCCAAGAATCTCTTGATAAGTGGCCATCACATGAGCATCACTTTCTGCCTGCCACTGTTGTTCTGATTTTTTTGATGTCATAGCTTAAATTGTTGTTATTCCTGAAATGTACTTTACAAAACTACTTAAAGTAACACTTTAACCAATGTATTTATACTATTAATAATAAATGGTTTTTAGTATTGTTACCACGTAAACTATTTGCAGCACAAAGATATACAAACTTATTTATATTACCATATAAATTTATTTATTTTTACTCTTTTTAATATCCTTTATGGGTATTGAATTCTTTGTAGTTTAAATTATTTCTCATATCTTTGTACCAGTAACAATCTAACATACAAAATTCACTTATTTATTATATATTCTTTATAATGCTGACAGACACTTCCTAGAATAAATTCATATAGTGTTGACTTCCAAATACTTATACCCCTTTCGGGTATCGGGGGTTTGAATCCCTCACCTTCCGCAAATAAGTAGAAAATGGAGGTTAAACACTTCCATTTTCTTGTTTTTAAGACTCTTTTCATCTCCATTATTTATTATAAATTTATTATAGCTATATCTAGGATTTATTATAGCAATCATTAAAAATCTTCCTTTAACAATCCATTAAATCTCTTTAACAATGAATAACAAAACGCCTCAATTGCACTTTATATATGACAGATATAAAAAAGCCTCCAGTATAAAGCAAGCTGTTGTCGAACTAAGGATTACCCATAACTATAAACAAAAGTATATCAGTACTGGCATTTGGCTTTATCCCAACCAATGGAAAAATGGAAAAATAATAAACTGTCCTGACATTATTCAAATAAGCCAGACCTTGGACAAGCTACTTACAGATGTAAGACAAGTCATCTATGAAATGATGGCAGAAGGTACTATAGACATTTTTTCCATATCAGCCAGGATTGAAAGGAAAAAACAAGGTACTCTGTCTTTTATTCAGTATTGTGGCCAGAGGGCGGAAGTTAGAAAATATGGGAAGAAAAAAGACAGCCAAGAAAGATACAACAGATTCATTAGACTGTTTACAGCCTGGGGAGGCATCAAGGAATTTGAGGATATTAATGACAAGAACATCATTGACTATGATAAATATCTCAGCAGTACAGGAATGAAGCCTTATAGCAAATGGAATAACTATCATAGGTTCTTAAACAGCTTTATCCTTGATGCCATTGATGACGGCTATCTGAAAAGAAATCCATATAAGTGGCTGAATATAGAAAAGCAAAAAATTTCACATGGAATAGATAAATGCTTGACACCTAATGAATTCAAAAGACTGAAAAACACTACAATGATTACTGCAAGTCTTGAAAGGGTGAAAGACTTGTTTGTATTCCAAACTTATACATGTCTAAGCTATACAGACCTTAAGGCATTTGATGAAAATAATATACATACAACCAAAGGGGCGAAAGTGTACATAGGGTATAGAAGGAAAACCAATAAAAAATATACTGTCCCCTTATTGTCTCCTGCGATGAAGATACTAAGAAAGTATACTGGAAAGCTTCCAATAATTAGCAATGTAAGATACAATGAATATCTGAAGATAGTAGCTATGGCAGCTGGTATAGATAAACCAATAAGCAGTCACTGGGCTAGGCATACAGGGGCCACACTTCTTCTTAATGAAGGAATACCCATGCAGATAGTATCAAAGATATGTGGACACTCTTCTACAAAGATTACTGAGCAAGTGTATGCAAAACTACTGGATGAAACTGTAGTGGATGCCATACAGGATCTGAATATATAAAAATTTCCAATGTTTAAAGAACTGAAAAGAAACAAACCTGCTTGTCTGTGAAGATAGGCAGGTTTTAATTCAATTCAATTAACAGGTTTCTTTTTATGTCTGGTTAAATAACCAACTACCTATATCATTTAATCACTTCAATGTATCTTGTTTTTTCATTTTTTACATAAGGATTCTTCTCCACAACATCTACATTAACTATGGTGTGCTTGCGTTGGAACAGTCTAAACAAAAAGAACTTCTTTGGAGGATTGACCGTCTCCTTCTTAGTTGAAACTACGATATGCTTCTCACTCTTAAATTCTGGTTTCACTACAATTGAAGAAGGATACTTAAGACCAAGTCTTAATTGGTACCACTTATCTGCCAAAACTGTGTCAGTATTAAATGAGGGTTCCTTGAATATTGTGTCTTTTATAACAATTGTATCCTCTTTGGAAAATGATGAACTTATATATTGAAGGGCCTTCAACCTTTTGTCTTTTATTTTAAGTTCTTTCCTAGTATTGTTCAGCTTGTTCAGAATAGAATCATTATAGCTCTTGAGTTGGATGGCAGTCAACTGAAGGGCTATATTTTCTTTTATAGTGCTGTCAACCATGTTACTATAAGCCTTCACATTATTCATTGCTATCTTCCACTTTTCAAGACTATAGTCTTTTTGCTTAATGGTCGCTGTAAGAACTGCAACCAATAAAATAATAATGAAAATCAATATTTTTTTCATTTGAACTTTATTTCCTACAAAAGTAATTGTGGATGCAGTAAAAACAAAACACCTAAATAACATCTTTAAGTTTGTACATCTATTCTGTTAAGCATTTGATACAGTGGTTATTCAACATTATATTTGCAACCATAAAAAGAAAAGCTTATGGATTGCACACTTATATTTACAATTATGATATGGCTTACTGGAGCTATAGTAGCATGGTTTCAGATAAAATACTGGAACAGGGATCAAAAACTTGTTCCTTCTGACTATGTAATTCTTACAATGCTCAGTACACTCTCTTGGGCCATATATCCCATTTGGCTGTTTGAATGGATTAGTCAACATATAAATAATAAATAGAATGGTCTCATCAGTAATAACAGCATTGGTAGGAGTACTCTGCACAGTAATATCGAGTGTTGCTACATTCTTCCTTACAAGGAGGAAGTATAATTCAGAAGTAGATTCTCAAGTGGTCAAGAACGTGAAAGATGCCTTTGAAGCATATAAAAAAGTAATGGAAGAAACTTTGAACTCCCAGAATGAAAAGATTCAAAGGCTTCAAAGTGAAAACACATACCTAAAGAAACAATTTGAGCTCATGCAAAGCCAGTTGGTTAGCATCATGCTCAAAGAGAAATTGTACCCACATCCTGAAGAACTGTCAACAAATACAAGCAAGGAATAAATATGAACATATTACTGTTGAGAAAATGGAAAAAAGACACTTATACCATTGGCAAACTATACATTGATGGTAAAGAGTTCTCAGATACTTTGGAGGATAAAGACAGAAACCTCTCTGACAAAATGGATGAAGGAACCATAAAAAACATAAAGATTTATGGTAAGACTGCCATACCATCAGGCACTTACACCATAAAGATGACTTACTCTTCCAAGTTTGCATCAAGAGTATGGGGCAGAAAATATCAAGGGAAGGTTCCTCAGATTATGGATGTAAAGGGCTTTTCTGGTGTTAGGATACATCCAGGAAACATTCCTGAGGAAAGTCTTGGTTGCATATTCTTAGGAAACAATCTTGAAAAAGGAAAAGTACTGCAATCAACTTTCTATTATTATAAATTCCTTGATGACCATATTCTTCCAGCATTAAAGAGAGGGGAAGATATAAGAATTACTATTGGATAATTCATAATCATACGGTATAAAATTTAATATTTTAGTTGTCATTTTACAATAAGGAGGCTGGGAAGTCTCCTTATTTTTATATATACTCTGTAAAATCAAAATCTGTACCAGAGACTATGATACCATCAAGCCAATCCATGAATACTTTACCACTACAAAAAGAATAGTCTTCCACTACACTCAATACATAGTTTACACTATTTCGTATATTGTGATGTCTTAAAGATTCATTGTTGACAAGAAATACCATATCACCAAGAGTAGCACCGATGACATTGTAGTAAACCCTATGCTGGGTCTTTTCAAGTACATACTTTTCATCCCACTTGTTTCCTCCTGCCTTCAGTGCCAAGTCAACAGTGAAATGAAATCCATGTTTTTTGATGTATTGCTGTAATCCTTTCATTATAGTTTTTTCTTTTGTAAAAATACAAAATAACAGTTAAGTAGTAAAACAATACCATAAAAAAGATTATTGTGCAGACTGCCAACAGTTTACAGTAGAAATACAGTGTTAGGTAAATCATATGTGCCTTTTATGCTAAGCATAACAAAAAGTTTTTTTTCTTGTTCAGATAGATGATTATGATCTTTCTTTAAAAAATTTGATATGGGCAAAAAGTGAATGAAGGTAATGTATTTTGGGTTTGTAGAAAACATGTATAGAGAGGAGGGTATTTTAGGATTTTATAAAGTATGTGTCAAGGGGGAGGATAAGTAAACACACCACCCCCTCCTTAATTTGGATTGGGGATATACCCCCGTCCTATTGAGGAGAAAAGGCATTCTCTGAGATATAGTATTAACCTAAGCCCGCAGCTCTGAGAGGAGATACAACTATGGCACAGAACAATAGTCTTATCATCAGCAGTGTTTCATTCAAGCAGTTCTTCATGGATAATGGTCGCAGAATCCAGAGAGTTCCCTGCACCAACAGGGAAACAGGAGAAAGCTTCTGCATGCTTGCAGTAGGTAGTAAGTTTGTAGGATTCTCCAAGAACCTGGGTGAACTCAGCAATGCAGAGCTGAACTCCATGAAGGATAGTTTACAGGTGGTACAACTTGAGGTTGACCCTGAGACAGCAGAAGCCCGTAGAAAGGCTGGCCAACAGGAGGAGACTTATCGCCTGTGTAAGCAGGGAGAGAACTCTTGGGAGGAAGTTCAGTTGGACTGGTAATCACAAGAGGAGGGGAGGAGTGAGTAAAAGCCTGCTCTTCCCTTTCTTTTTGAATCAAGGAAGACAAAAACCTTGCAGAGTGTAAAAACTTTAAAAGCTTCCTAAGCTGAATTAGCTTTTTAGTAGTTTTTCCTACAAAGAATCAAGACACACATTACCATTCCTATATCTTGGAAGTAACAACTAAAACCTAATGAATCATGAAGAGTCATAATACAAGAGGTCAATGGGCAGGATGCTCAAACTTCAAAGAGAGAAGAGCTGAATTACTTAAGGCTCATGAAGAGTTTCAAAAGCTCTTAGATAGTGGCTATGAGATTACAACTGTCAAGAAAGTCAGAAGACCTAGAATACAAAAGGCTAAGCAGCCTAAGTATGTAGTCACACTGGTATTTGGCAGAGAACTCACGATGACTATTGAAGAGTACAATACCAGAGGTCAGGGCTTTAAGAAAGTTCGTGAGATTTATTAATCCTATCAAGGTCATGCAGCTCCACCTTATACAAAGTGAGCTGCACAATAACCCTTTAATAGCAAGTAAAATGAAACTGAAGAAATTCAACTGCTGCATTTGTGGCAAAGAGGAAGACCCTAATGAATGGGTAGAATAGTGCGGTAAGAATTTAGTGAAGCATCAAATGTTCTTTACATGTAACCACTTGAGAGAACAACATGAATTAGACCATACTACAAGAGGTGAGCATGGTTGGGCAGTTATCAATGGCAGTCATTATACTCTTCGTCCTCATACTGAGGGTATAAGAGGAATGTATGGCCGCACTTACAAGATTGAGTTTAATGATGGCATTGTTGTAGAGTGTGATAACCTCTGGCACCAAGGTGATTTGAATAAGGCTGCAAAGCATTGGAGAGAATTAATGCCAGATAATGCTGTGATAAGATAATAATATTAACCCATTAAAACAGTAAATAACATGAAAAGATTTGTAGAAATTGAGTACCATGACTACATGGACTTACAGCCTAACACTGAAGTTAGAGTCTTTGAGGGAATTAACGAAGAATCCCTTGAGAAGAATGTGAATGATTTTGTGGTTCACATAAAGAGTCACTGGTGTTCTGGAACTACCAGACTGCTGGGTATTATGGAAGAATCTGATGCCCTTATGTGGGTTGATCAACAGATTGCTAAAGAACATGCTAACTGGCAGGAAGACTCTGAAGAGTTCATAGAGAAAATATGTAAACTCTTTAAGGATTGCTATGACAAAGACCCTAGAGAAATGCCCTTTTAATAATAGTAAAAACTATGAAGAAAAATGATATTTTCACTTTTACCAGCACAGCAGAAGTTTGATGATGACTGCTATGAAGCTTTGAGTAGTATTGGTGATACGGAGTTCTAAAATTTAAAATACATAAAATTATGGGAACAGATAGTTTATTCAAAGGCTGTTATGTAACAGTTGTATATGGAAACAGTGACAGTGATTACTATGGAAAAATGGTCAATTGCTATTCTACAGAAGAAGAGGCATTGGGCCACATTAAGTATCAGAAGGAGCACATGGGCAGTACAAAGTATTGGAATATCCTTCATATTAAAGATATGGAATGGCTTAATCCTGAAAGCATAAAAGATGTATAAGGTATTTGACTCTCTGGGGAACTTCATGAGGAGGTTCCCCACTTATAAGCAAGCCAGTAATTATAAGCTGGCTTATGGTAACTATGGTTGGATAATTAAGTTTTAAAGATATGAATGGCATAAAATTATTATTCATGGCAATGGAGGCAGGTCTTATCATAGGACTTGCCTTCTTCATGTGGTCTCTCCAAGAGAAGGGTACTATAGAATTTGTTGAGGCACTCTTTGCATTTCTATTAGCTCTTGGAGCTGTTACCTTTCAGAAGGAGCAGCAGAGTATAGAGTGGGACGAGAATACTGAGGAATGATAGATAGGGGGTTGGGCTATACACATGTAAAGCTTACCCTCCTACCTTTTTTACTTTTAAGCAGATACTTCCTCCTCCTCACCCACAATATTATTTTTTATCTGCCTCATCTAAAATATACTCATTGGCGTAAGTAATCCTGTTACCATTAAACACTATCAGAGGATTAACCCAAAACTTCTTAGGCACAGTAGTCCTTGTAAGGAAATTCTTCTCCAGTAATTCAATCACACCATCCCTGACAGACTTTCTGTTCTTAAACTTACAAAAGTCCATAACGGTCATATTATCAATAACTACATAACCTTTGTCCTGAGGTAAATTATCCATAATATACCAAAGTACTGCCTGTGCTGTTCTTGACAATTGAGCTATATACCTTATACTCTCCCTAAATACCTTGATGAAGGTTTCCCTGTCAACCTTTTGTGTCAAGGCTATCTGCGCAGTAATATTATTCTGGTATTTTTCTAGTTCTACTCTGGCATTACCAAAACTCAAAACTCTCCTACTAGTTACTTCATTTAATCTTTTCTTTAAACTACCCTCATAGGGTGATATGTCAGCCTGAGGGAAATCATGCATTGTCTTCATAATGTTATCCTGTTTAAAATTCCTAGTACAAAGTTAAATGTTTATTTTATGCAGTTCTATTACTTAACAGAATGTTTATGTGAATATAATCAAATCGTTTAGATTTTATAGCCACTTATATAAACATGTGATTATTTAAATAAACAAATTCCCAGAAAATGTTTATTTAAATAAACATTTCAAAAAGCTATGTAGCTGATAATCAAACACTTAAATATTTTTTCTTCTTCCATTCTTATATTGACAAAATAATATATAAAAAACAGACTAGGATATACTATACCAGCAAGGAGAGACACCACATTAGGTTTTTATAAATAGACTCTCGCGTACATTATTATATATAGTATATAATATATAATAAGGTATAAGGACTTTATATTCTATTTTCTTGCTAAGAATCAAGAAACACATCACCACCCCTATACATTGGAGGAAATAGAAATATATTCTGCCAGTTACACCTCCTGAAAAAGTGACTGGAAGAAAAACTCAAAGGGGTTGGCTGTCCTGGAGAGTTATATTATAGTATTGCAGCCCAAGCAGGACAATTAGGGGCCTGATGTTAAACATGGCAAATACTGCTAACAATCGTATCATCAACAGTTGGTCACTCAAATCTTTCTTCCAGGCTCATGGCAAGATGAAGATTGCCAACATGAAGAACAGTGAATCTGGTGAGCCTTACAAGTGTCTTGCCTTTGAGAATCCCACATCTGGGGCTCTCTGCTTTGTTTCATTCTCCAGCAACCTTGGAGAACTGACAGGCTCAGAGATTGCCTCCATGAAGGATGACCTTCAGGTGTGTGAGCTCAATGTATCAGATGATGTCTTAGCTGCTCGACAGGCTGCTGGACGTCAGCTGGAGAGTTACTCCCTCTGTAAGAAGGGAACAGGCTCCTGGGAGGACGTTGATATTGATTGGTAAGAGTTGTAACTATCTGTGCCATAGATAGTTAGATGTGTGGAATTAGTAAGAAAACACCATCCCCAAAAGGATTGGTATTCTCACTTTCCACACATTTTTTATTTATCTATTATACAATAACACTTTTTACTAAGCTTTAGTTCACATTCCCTCGAAGTTCTATGCCTACCTATCTATCTTTTTATCCAAAATTTTTGCGTCTTTATTACATTATAAAACTGCATATTGCCTTAAAGATTGCAAAAACTACTCATGTTTTACCTCAACTTAACAAAGAATATGAAAATCCCTATCAATACAAACGTCCTAAACAAGTATAATCTTACATTAGGACAATACATTATACTGTTATCAAGCTATTATAGTCTTGACTATGATACTATTAGAAAAGAATTAATAAATAAGGGATTAGCAGAAGCAAATCTTTTTCATGATTTCCCTCCTATTATATCTGATAATACCAAGAATCTAATAGCCAAAATAATAATAGAGTCTGATGATAAACTTCTATCTTGTCCTATTAAAGACTTTGAAGCACTTGCTAAAACACTTCAACAATACTATCCTACTGGCAATAAGGCAGGGAAAACCTATCTATGGAGAAGTACTGTTGATGTTATAACTCAAAAACTCAGAACTTTAGTAGTCAAATATGACTTTACTTTCACTGAAGAAGAAGCCATGCAGGCAGTTGAAGAATATGTTGCATCCTTTAAGCCTCCATATACCTACATGCATACTCTTCAGAACTTCATTCTTTATACCAAGAAAGAAAATGGTAAATACGAAATGGAAAGTCTGTTCATGACTATTATAGAAAATAACAGATAAATTTAAACAACCCTTTAAACAAACAATTATGTATGCAACATCAATCAAAGACATAGAAAATCCCTTCCTCCATGATGCAGCCTATGTACTGTCTCTTAGAGAGAATGACAAGGGAGAGAAAATATTTAAGTTACGTAGTTTCTATATGGGCAAGTCGAGTGAATGTGCCATATCTTACTATGGTAAACTCACAGAACAGCAAATAAAAGAAGTAATGATTAACTTCTGTTATCCAAAAGAAGATAAGTCCTATGATGAAATACACCCATCATATAATATGGACTATTATTATCCATATACAGATGATACAGATGAAGACTACACAATCATCTATACTCCAAATGGTTTAGACTATAAAGCCCTATAATTCAAGCAAGCTTCCTTAGCTCAATGGGTAGAGCAACAGTTTTCAATTAAATGCATAGGCGAGAAATCCCTATGTAGAATCTCCCTAAAACGGTGGAAATCCTTGTACGAAATAATTTTGGTGTAATAGGAAACACGTCACTTATAGTGAAGACCAAGGTTCGAGTCTGCGACTTTATCTCGACACTAACCAATAATGTGTAAGGACTATACCGAGCGAAAATAAGTTTAAGTTTGTATGAAAACATGTAAGTAATACAAATGACCACCGCAATAGACAAGTACTTACAATGCTGGGGTAGTGCAACTTATAATCGTGTAGAGACTGAACGGGAGATACCTACGTTGAAATTTACTATAAAGCAGAGATATACTGCTATATAAAGGATATAGTTACATAAGAACCTGTTCCCCTTGAAGGTA
>ODAI014563746.1_pt1 | contig 16691 bp, 12 predicted proteins | sample 1539321 | NCBI WGS metagenome assembly ODAI01 (sample SAMN02144231, study PRJEB22623) | gut metagenome | biome: sheep rumen | host: Ovis aries | place: New Zealand | reverse complement strand
GAGAGCGGAATATACCATTTGGATATATCGGCAGCAGGAACATAGATAGCGTGGTAGCGCAGATATATCAGGAGATGGTGAGATAGATTATTTGCCGGGGGCAGGCTGCAGAACAAGTTTCATTTGTTGGCAGTGGGGATGGATGAGAGAAAAGTGTTTCATTTGCCATTAATTGTGTTTATACTTGAAGTATATGACTATCTGTATCCTGTTTTATCCGGAAAGGTTCTCCGAGAATACGAATGAGTATCTGATGTGCAGGAATTGCACGGAGAGACTTTGCGCGCATAAGAAGCAGCTGATTACGCTGCGCAGGGAGGTGGCGGCGTATACGAGGGAGCGGATGAGGAGGCTGGAGAAGTGAGCCTGTGTACACTAAAATTTTCTCATAATAATCAGGAGACAGTCATCGGAGGGCAATTATGAGCAGTCATATAGTCGCGGCCAAGTTCGGCGGCACATCCCTTGCGGACGCAGCTCAGTTCCGCAAGGTCACAGATATAATCAGGGAGAACCCGGAGAGAAGGTACATTATCGTGTCGGCACCGGGGAAGCGTTTCGCGGGCGACAGTAAGGTGACGGATCTGCTCCTTACGGCGTATGAGAGGGCAGAGGCCGGCGAAGCATTTTCATCAGAACTGGCACAGATCAGGGAGAGGTTTCAGGAGATTCTGGACGGGCTGGGCATGGAGTTTCCGCTCGAGGAGGAGATCGGGGAGCTTGAAAATGCGCTGCTGACCAATCCGATGAGAGATTATACGGCAAGCAGGGGCGAGTATCTGACGGCGAAGATTTTGGCGGGGTATCTTGGGTATACATTTGTGGACCCGGCGTGGTGTATCTGCTTTGATGAAAATGGCCGCCTGGACCAGTCCATGACCATCCACACGATTCGTGCGTCTCTCATGCCGCTTAAGGCTGCAGTGATTGCCGGGTTTTACGGGGCGGACATGAGAGGGACGATACATACATTTGAAAGAGGAGGCTCCGATATTACCGGGAGCCTGGTCGCGTGCGCGATCGGCGCGGATCTTTATGAGAATTGGACGGATGTGTCGGGGCTATATTCGGCGGACCCGAGGATCGTGGAGGATCCGGAGCCGGTGGCTTATATGACTTACCGGGAGCTGCGCACGCTGTCGTATATGGGCGCGTCCGTGCTGCATTCGGATGCGGTGCTGGCGGCTTCGGAGATGGAGATTCCGATTAATATTCGTAATACCAACAGGCCGGGGGACCCGGGCACGATGATTATGCGCCGGCTGCCGGCGGGGGTTTTGAAGAATCCGGTGACGGGCGTGTCTGGGCGAAAGGGGATGTCGGTGCTGCAGATTGAGAAGGTGATGGTTTCCGACGGGTCCGGGTTCAGTGCGCTGATGCTGGATATTTTGAGGAATCGGGCGCTTCCGTTTGAGTATTGCCTGACGGGGATTGATTCGATTACGCTTGTGATTCGGAGCGGCTTGCTTGCGGGGTGCAAGGAGGAGCTTATGGAGGAGATAAGGGGGACGTTGAATCCGGATTTTATTGGGTTGCGTGAGAACTTGTCTTTGATTGCGGTGACGGGGGAGAAGGCGACGGAGGCGAGCGATGCGAATGTGCGGGTGCTGGAGAGGCTTACGCGCGAGGATATTGAGATAAGTACGATTAATCAGGGGGCGGGGAAGTTGAACCTGCTGATTGGGGTGCCGGAGGAGCGGTATGAGGATGCGATTCGGGCGATATATGATTTGAGGCGGGGGATGGCGCGGTGAGTTGCGGCGACGCCGGGGGTGACCCCGGCGGTTTCTTTTTTTCGTGGGTTTTCGTGAATATGGGGGACGACCTCGGGCGGGGTCTGACCCCGGCCGGGGTCAGACCCCGCCCGTGCAGCTCACCCCCGCAGCAGGGGGCCGGAAACATGTACATTGAAGAAATCGATCATGGGACCCATCATAAAAGCAGAGATGATTGTGCCGATGCCGATCATTGAGGAGAGGCCGCTCATTTTCCCGCCTGCAAGAAAGAAAAACGCGACGCCGAGAATCACACATGAGAAGTCCGTCAGAATGCGGACAAATTTAAATTGGCCGATCTTCCAGGTATCCGTGATGATAAGCGCGATGGCATCATAAGTGGAGACGCCCATATCAGCAGTAAAATATAGCGAGGCCGCTATGCAGGCAATGCCAACGCCGACTATGAGGAACACTATGCGGAGCCCAAGTGACGGCACAGGAAACACGCGGGCGATGATATCCACACCGAACTGTACGATGTATCCCAGCAGGAACAGATTGATTAGCGTTCCCAGACCGATTCTCTTCCTGTCGAAGACCACGCTGAAGAGAAGCAGAACCGCGTTTACGATCACATAGAGGGTGCCGTATTTAATCGGAATCAGGGCGTCAAGGCCGCTCATCAGAGACTGAAAAGGGTCGACTCCGAAAACGGCGGATTTGAAGAAGCTCACTGCGACGCCTGAGAGTACGACGCCGACTATACACATGGCGATACGTTTTTTCATTTTTGAATCCATAACTGCTCCTAAAAATGTATGAATATGATACAGGATGTTTAATCAGACAATGTTCAGGATACTACTATGGGAAGTACCGCGCAAGGAATATTTCAGCTTACGCTGAATGTGGCCTGCGCTTAACGAGCAGGAGGGGGCCTCCTGCTCGTTGGAATTGGTTTCGTGAATACGTGAATATGGGGTACGACCTCGGGCGGGGTCTGACCCCGGCCGGGGTCAGACCCCGTTACGATACAGCCCGGCAATACAGCTCTTCTTGCAGAAGCATATCGCAAATGCCACGACCCCGGCGTACCCGTCATCCAGGATTCCGTCCTCATAGCGGCGGGTCTCTATCTGCTCAAATGCCTCCGCAAGCCCGTCCTCCATCTGGTTGTACTTCTTGCGGACCTTTATTTCAAATAAATAGGCCGGGTCTCTCGGCTTCCTGGGATAAAGGACAATGTCCGGCCTGCCGTCTCCCTCCTCCCGGTTGGATCTGGCAGCATAGGACGGAAATCCCGTCAGCATGGACAGCAGATAACCGTGGTAGAAGCTCTCATCGCTGTCAAATGTACTGATGGACTTTTCGAGGAGAGCCGTCAGGACATTTGTAATCGTTTCTGTATCTTTTCGGATGATCGCCGCATAGAGCTCATTACGGTCTGTATTCACTACGATTTTGTCGAACCAGGATCTGATTTGATGCCTGTAGACACTCTTTACTTCCAGATTGGGAATGCGCATAGATATGAAAATATCCTCACCGTCCCATCTCTCGGATACTTTTTTCATATACCCGGTGAAGAACAGGAAGTTCCAGATATTATCCTCCGTCTCATACACGTCCGCATAAGTGATGTCTTCGTGTATACGCTTTTCGATAGTTCCTCCCTGAATCAGGATGTCCAGCTCCTCCCGGATACTCTCATTCGATCGGAGAATCAGCTCCTTTATGATGGAGTTTGAAGAGGTGTTGGACCAATAAGGCTCGGGGAAAGAATCCGGCCTATCCAGCTGTCCGTACACGTACTTTGTCACGCTCCAGGGATTATAAATCTCCTGATTCCCGAAGAGGTATCCGTCGTACCATTCACGTATTTCATCAGCTTTATTGGCCAGCCCGTAATCCGCAAGCATTTGCATGGTTTCGCTCTCTGTGAAACCGAAGGCATCCGCAAAATTGTCTGACCGGATAGAAATGACATTCAGATTGTTCATGCCGGTGAAAATGCTTTCCCTGCTGATTCTGAGGCAGCCTGTGATTACGGCAAATTCCAGCGCATCATTTGTCTTCAGTGCGGACTCAAAGAGCGAACGGATGAAGCTGACCATTTCATCGTAAAAGTGGTGCTGCCAGGCATTTTCCAAAGGAACATCGTACTCGTCAATCAGGATGATAGTGTTTGCGCCGTGATGCTTTTTCAGAAAATGGCTGAGTTCTCTCAGAGAGGCAGCATATTTTCCACACTCTTCACGGAGGGCGTATTCCCGCTCATCTCTGTCTGCAAATTTCTTTGCGCGTTCAGACCAATCGTTTTCGCCCAGCCAGAGTTCCCGAAAACGCTGCTTTTCCTTCTCGTCGAGCCGTGCGGAATCTTTGAGATAACTGTGTCTGCTGTATTCATCGATGATTTCTTTGCGCAGCATCAGGAAGGATTGGGGGAAGTCCGGCTGTTTTGCCCCTTTGAGGCTGAGGTTGATGACCGGGTGTTTTCCCATCTTTGAGAGGATGTCCTCTCCGCACTGCATGACCTTCATTCCGGTGAAGTACCGGGAGTTGTCCTTGGTATGTCCGGCTTCATCTGTTTCCGCTTCAAAGAAGGTGCGGAGCATGGAGAGGTTCAGGGACTTTCCGAAGCGTCTGGGACGGGTCAGGAGGGTCACTTTGCCGCCTTTTTCAAGAATGTCACGAATGAAAAGGGTCTTGTCCACGTAATAGAGATTCTGGTCAATGAAATCCCTGTAGTTTTCGTATCCGATTCCTATTTTTTTCATTGTAATATCATCCTCCGTTCAGGGGTTGGGTGCTGTCTTTCATTTTACACTTTTCGGGGGTTATTTCCAACGTCCTTTTGTGACGGGGGATGAAATTGATTTCGTGAATATGGGGCACGACCTCGGGCGGGGTCTGACCCCGCCCGGGGTCAGACCCCGTTCAGATCACGAGATTTTCTGCATATACCACTTCTGTGCCCCGGTCGTCGACGGCTTCCTCGCCATAATATTACTGCCGTTCTGTGTTAGATTGCCCGACAGCTGGAGCGCATACCCGCCGGCGTTTATCAGCCTGTATGTGCCGTCAGACCGCTTCTCGAACCTCCATCTCTGCGCGTTGGTCCCCGCCCACTTCATTTGCACCACGTTCGCTTCCGCACTCGCACTCGTTGCCGTGACAACCAACCCGGACCTGACGTTAATGAAGCGATAATAGCCGCCGCCGCTGTACAGCGCGACAAACTGCTGGTGGGAGGCGTTCGCGTATTTGTAAAGATTCACGTTCGCGCCCTCCTTAACGGAAGCGCCGTTTATATTGACAGCAAATGCCTTATCCTTCGATGCGCGGATCGAATACAGCCCCCTGTAAGGATTCTCGACCGGGTCGGCACTCGCGAAATAGAACCTCTGCAGCCCGGAGCTGGCCGACGTCTGCATGCTGAGGGTCGTTCCCTTCACCGCCGATGTATCGGACATCGCGATGGACAGCCCGGTCACGGCGCTCTTTATCGCAAATGAATTATCCGACTTCCTCTCAATCTTCCAATTCTGCATGGGTTTCGTTGTCTGTTCATACAGGACGACGCCCTTTCCGACCTCCTTGCTGTTCTGCTGGATGGCGAGAGCCAGCTCGCATTTGGCATTTATGAACTTCCAGGAGCCGTCCGAATTCTTCTTGGCGATAAACCGCATGGCCTCGGAGGCGCTCCGATCCGTGATGTAGACTTTCGTGTTGTTGACCATTTTCCCTGAAAATGCGCACACCGCCGTCTTTGAATTATTCTTCGGAATTAACTGGTATGTCTTTCCGTCCACGAGGGAGGAGACGCAGGAGACAATTTCAAATGTCTTATGCCTTATGCCGCCGTAATTGCCGATTCCTTCCACGTCGAGATGTGCTGTGCCGGGGGAAATGTTGTCGTAGAAAATATATGTATAATCTACGTACGGTTTGAGAACCACACCGTCTAATGTAACGGTAAAAGCCGGCTCAATAAAAACTCCTGTATAGCCGTAGGAGAGACTGATGCCTGCAATGGAGGCCTTGGATATGTCTTTGAATTTCTTGCTTCGCAGCAGGATACTCCCGGTAAGCTTCGGAAGTTTTGTATAGCTCTTTCCATTTGCATCATACATTGTTTTCGGGAGGCCGGTGTTGCAGATATTTGCCTTGGGTGTGCGAAGTTCCACCAGAGCTGAGCAGCCGGTGAGGAAGCCGTCATTCAGCATATCCGTATCTTCGATTCCGGACATGTCAAAACTGCTGAGGTCCAGCTTCTCTACATTGCTGCAGTAATTGAACATGCCGTACATGCTCGTGGCGCTCGAAGTATCAAAGTTCTGCACATACAGATCGACAGCCGATGTACAATAGCTGAACATCCCGGAGAAGTCCTTCACATTTGAAGTATCAAGATATAAGATCGGGAAATCCTTCATTTTCTCGCACATCTGAAACATATTTGCCATAGATGTTACTTTCGATGTATCGGACAATCCTGCATAGAGATAAATCAGGCTGCTGCATCTGGCAAACATGTATGTCATATCCGTAACATTTGCAGTTATCCAATTGGTTATGATCAGCTCCTCAAGATTGCTGCACTCATAAAACATGCTTACCATTCTTGTGACTTTTGATGTATCAAATGCGTTGAGATCCAGTTTTTCCAGACATCCGCACTTGAAGAACATCGAGCTCATATCCGTGACATTGGCTGTGTCCAAGTTTTCAAAATCCGCGCTTTCAAGGCTGTAGCATCTGCTGAACATGCCTTTCATGTCGGTGACTTTTGATGTATTGACATTTCCGAATGTCACGGTTTCCAGCGACTCACAGTTAAAGAACATGCTGGCCATGGTCGTCACTTTTGAAGTGTCGATTCCGGTCAGGTCAATGTATTCGGCGGAGTATATTCCGGAAAACAGCCTGGATGAGTCGGCGGGAAGATAGCCCGTTCCCGACTTGACTTCCATTTCTATGCTGTAAATGTGACCGCGCCAGTCATCATCGAATGTCCATTCTGCATTATCGAGTTTTTCTTTCCAGTCGGTCGGCAGGGTGCCGTTTTTTTCAAATGTAAGCACAAGAGCCGGTCTGATCGGCTGGTCCAGTCCGTACTGGCCGTAGCAATTTGCGGTTACGTTGTTGCTCAGCTTGTAATTCGTCAGCAGATTGAATGGGGTGCCGACGGCTGCTTCGCCGGTTTCTTCTGTGACGAGGGGGAGTTCCGTGCCGGGGGTTTCGGCGGGGGATGCTGCGTTTTCGGTGTTTGTGATTTCGGTGGCTGTGTTTTCAGCGGATGTGTTTTTGGGGTTTGCGTTTTCGGTGTCTGTGATTTCGGTGCCTGCATTTTCAATGTCTGTGTTTTCAGCGGCGCCTGCTTCGTTATTCAGGTCTTCATCTGCGGTCGGTTCAGGTGTGTCGGTTGCTTCGGCCGTGGCATTTTCTGCTTCTGATTCGGCGTTGCGTCCGGTGATATTGTGTTCTTCTGTGTCGTAAGCCTCTGGTGTATCAAATTGCTGTAATTCTTCTGTCGTGTGATCCCGCTCTGCGGGATTTGTTTCTGCCTGCGGAACGATGAGCGATTCGTCGCTGTCCTGTTCTGCCTGTGTTTTCGCGTTAAGGACCTCTCCGTAAACGGAAATGCCGGGACAGGTCATTAACAATACCGCTGCGCTTATCATTGCTAATAGTTTTTTCCACATACCTTTCATATGATTACCTCCTATTGCAGATATACACGTTTTGGTTGCTTTCAACAATATTTTATCATGAGAGGGGTGGTTTATACAATGATTTGACGGTATAGAGAACAAAAAGGATTTGTTCGTTGGACTTCGGTGAATTTACGTGAATAAGGGGTACGACCTCGGCCGGGGTCAGACCCCGGCGATTTTGGGGTACGACCTCGGGCGGGGTCAGACCCCGGGTGGGGGTCAGACCCCGGCGGTTTTCTCCCCGCGAAGATTCCGCTCCATCTCGCGCTTGATCGTCTCGTTGTCATAGCCGCAGCTGAACAGGTAGTAGAGCTTGGCGACCGCCGCCTCCGTCGTGATGTCGGAGCCGCTGACCGCACCCGCACGGGTGAGGGCGTTGCTGGTCTCGTAGGCGCCGAGGAAGACAGTGCCCTGCGGGCACTGGGAGCAGACCACGAGGACGGTGCCATTTTCCGATGCCCGACGAATGATGGGCAGGAGCGCGGTACCGTTGCCGGGGATGTTGCCGGCGCCGAAGGTTTCGATGACGATGCCGCGAAGCTTTTCGGTCATGATGGACTCGAAGAGGGGGAACTGGATGCCGGGGAACACTTTGATGACACCGATTGGGACGCTCTCGAGAAGCTGCAGACGAAGCGGGGACGTCGGCCTGGGCAGAAGAGCACCGGTGTTGTAGCGGATTTCGATGCCTGCTTTAGCGAGTAGCGGGTAATTCGGTGAGTGAAAGGCGATGAGGCCGTCTGCGGAGTATTTCATCGCGCGGTTTCCACGCATGAGATGGCCGCCGAAGTAGAGGCATACTTCGTGTACGCAGTCGTCCGCGGCGACCAGGATTGAGGTGATCAGGTTGTCGCGGCCGTCGCTTCGGAGCTCGCACAGGGGAATCTGGGAGCCGGTCAGGATGACGGGCTTGCTCAGATTTTCGAGCATGAAGGAGAGAGCGGACGCGGTGTAGGCCATCGTGTCGGTGCCGTGCAGCACAACGAAACCGTCGTAGCGATCGTAGTTTTCTGCAATCAGGCGGCCGATTTCGTTCCACTCCTTTACGGTCATATTTGAGGAGTCAAGGAGTGGCGACATTTCGTACAGGTCCCATTTGGGCATCTCCGGGGAATGCAGGGCGGGGATGGCGTCAAGGGCGGTGCGGAAGTAGCCGCTTTGGGGCGCGTAGCCGTTGGGGGTGCGGACCATGCCGATGGTGCCGCCGGTGTAGATGATGAGGATGGTTTTCATGTGGGTCTCCTTGGGGGTGGGTGGTTGGGATGACGTGAATATGGGGTCCGACCTCGGGCGGGGTCAGACCCCGGCAGTTTTCTCAAATGCAAGTCTCGGATAGTCATCCTCCTCAACGTATATGGTTCCGCAGTGCCGGAAGCCGAGCTTTTTCAGCAAATTCTGCATAACGATGTTGTCTCCGTGAGTATCTATGCGCAGGTGTTCGCATTGTTCAAATGCCCAGTTGATACAGAACCGCCCGATGCCCTTTTCTGAGCCGTCTGCCGCAACTCGATGGACGACGCCGTAAGGGCCGTCATCAAGCCAGTCGCCGTCTGTGATCTCTCTGTAGGTGGGCTCGATGTCTTCTCCTTGGGTGAAGTAGAAGGTACCGATGACATTTCCCTCATTGTTTTCACAGACATAGCTGGTGCCGGTGCGGATGTCGTTGTGGATGAGATCTTCCGGGGGCCAGTTGGTGGGGCCCCACTGGTTGGGGTTGCCGGTTCGGGCCATGAAGGTGCGGGCGAGGAAATAGATTTCCATTATGCGGGTAAAGTCCTGCTCTGTTGCTTTTCTTATTTTCATGTGTTCATATGCTCCGTTAATGTAATTACTGTTTTTGAGGATTATTATACCGTAATAATACCATAAAAGTGGAGGAGGTAAGAAGGCTCTGCACAGGTGGTTTTAGAATTTGGTACACGACCTCGGGCGGGGTCAGACCCCGGCGCTTTTGGTACACGACCTCGGGCGGGGTCAGACCCCGGGTCGGGGTCTGACCCCCTGGTAAAAGTTTTGGACTCAATGCATGAATTGACATTGACATTTTGTGTATCATACACTAATCTGTATATATTACATAACCTCTCATAGGCAATTTTTCACACAAAAAAAGGACATAAAACCGACATATTAGAAGGTGGAATAAAACGTAAGAGGAGAAACCGATGAAATTTAATGAAATAGTTGATGAAATCAAGAAAATTACGGATATTCGAGTGCTTTCTTCCATGTCGGAAAAAGACATCACGAAAATAAAACTCTGGGATTATGACTCAGAATATGTTATGGATTCCGTATTGTACTTTGGTTATGACAGACAACCGACAAGGTGGCCGGAACACTACATCCTCGCCGCAGATCCCGCAGATGAGAAGTGGAGAACCCTTCTGGACACAGCAGAGGATGAGCCCGGTGAAAATGCCGCAGAAGGAGAGCGGGAAAACTCCTATGTAAACCTCGCCATTTTCTCCGAAGAGGACTTCCCAAATGTCATTAACCACATACAGGACATCCTGGCGGAGCGCACACATGGCGATTACAAGCGGTATCTGATGGAGCTGATTGATAAGGTCCAAAGCGTGGATGCCCTGATCGACAGCGCCTCGGAGAATTTCAATGCGTCTCTGGTTCTGATCGACAGAGATTATCGCATCCTCAGCTATTCGACCAAAGTTCCGGTAACAGATGAATTGTGGGTGGACAATATAAAGAAGGGGTATTGTGATTACGAGTTCATCACTGAGGTAAAGAAGCTGAAGTCTGTTCAGGCAGCGGAATCGGGCATAACACCCTTTGAGGTGACGTGTTCGGCCTCGCCGTTCCGGAAGCTCGCCTGCCATGTCTACTGTAAGGATTCGTGGATCGGGTCGCTGCTGCTCATCGAGGGAGACCAGACGTACCGGGCGGAGCACGCGGAGATGCTGCAGATGCTGAGTTCGGTCACGGGTTATGCACTGCTGACGTATTCGCCGGAGCTTCTCTCGAGGACGAGCGATTACCAGAAATTTCTGTATGAGCTGCTTATCGGCACCCCGATTGATAAACTGCCCGAACCCTACAGGACCATGAAGTTCCAGGAAAATATGCGGCTGCTCTATTTCAGACCGCAGAGTGTCGAGGCGCTTCCGATTAAGAGCATGGATCTGCAGGAGGCGTTCAGCAGGGAGATTCAAGACTGTCATGTGATCGCCTATCGAAATGCGATGATTGTTATCAGCGTTCAACAGGATCCGGAGAGCATCGAGCGGCTGCTCACGCTGTTCCCTTCTGAGTATGAGGTCAAGGTGGGAATCAGCAAATCCTTCAATCGGGCCGACTCTCTTCATGATGCGCTGGAGGAAGCGCGGGACGCGCTGGCGGTGGGAAATGAGCTGAGTCGTGAGGGACGGATTTTTACATTTGAGGAGTTCAGTACGCATATCATGCTGAAGCATCTTTCCGAGACGGAGGATATTGAGAGATATCTTCATCCGGCGGTGTCTTTTCTGCTGGGGTATGATAAGAAGTATGGGGCGAAAATGCTTTCGACCCTGCGAACATTTCTGGATAACAACTGTAACATAAAGGAGACAGCGGAAGCTCTCGATATGCATCGGAACAGTGTAATTTACAGGCTGCATAAGATGGAGGAAATCAGCGGACTGGAATTGACAGATGTGAAAACGAGATTTGCGCTGAGACTTTCATTTGAAATTTTAGAACTGCGTAAAGAGTGATTGAAGCGCAAAGAATGATTGAAGCAACGAACAAAGAGGCTCAGAGCCCGGTTACCCGGTACTCTGAGCCTCTCTCTGTTATCCGCATTTTTTGTTATCGCTTTTATTATTCCTGAGCCATCTCGTACTCAGCTTCGCCCATCTCTTCCTCGATGACTTCCTGCTCTGCAGCGCCTGCCTCGACGTCAGAGGCGACATTTTCTTCAACCACTTCCTGAGCCGGAGCTTCTACAGCTTCCGGAGCCTTAGCAGTATCCTCTGCGCCTGTCCAGTCAGAGATGTTCTTAGCTCTCTCAGCCTCTGTAGTCTTGTTTACAACAGAGATTACGGAGATTTCCTTGCCGTCTGTATTGTATGTTATTGTGACATTGTCACCAACATGAAGCTCGTTCTCGATCTCTACGTTGCTGATGTCATATGTTGCAAGACCACCCTCAACTCTTACGCTGATGCTCTTCTTATCGATGCTTGTGATCATGCCTGTTACAGATACGCGGTGAATTGTGTTGTTCTCGTCTTCCTTGGCAGCCTTCTCTTCAGCAGCTTTCTTCTCAGCGGCTTCTCTTGCAGCCTTTTCCTCGGCAGCCTTCTTCTCGGCAGCTTCTCTTGCAGCCTTTTCCTCGGCAGCTTTCTTCTCAGCGGCTTCCTTAGCAGCCTGTTCCTCGGCAGCCTTCTTCTCGGCGGCTTCCTTAGCAGCCTTTTCCTGAGCGGCCTTCTTCTCGGCGGCTTCCTTAGCAGCCTTCTCCTCGGCAGCTTTCTTCTCAGCCTTCTCTTTAGCGGCCTTTTCCTGAGCGGCCTTTCTCTCAGCTTCTCTCTTTTCAGCCTTCTCTTTAGCGGCTTTCTCCTGAGCGGCCTTTTCCTTGGCAGCCTTCTCCTCAGCAGCTTTCTTCTCGGCGGCTTCCTTCTCAGCCTTTTCCTTAGCTGCTTTCTCCTGTGCAGCTTTCTTCTCAGCGGCTTCCTTGGCAGCCTTTTTCTCAGCGTCCTTCTGAGCTGCGGTCTTCTGATCAGTTGTCTTCTGCTGTGTGTTCTGAGCCGGCTTTGCAGTTACTGTCTCTGCCTTCGGCTCTTCGGCTTTTTCGGTTGTTGCGGATGTCGGAGAAGCATTTTCCACTGTGGCCGTTACTTCTGTAGCCTGAGCTTTGTTGTTGTATAAGTAAGCACCGCCTACGCCAATGCCGGCGCCAAGGCCGATTGCTACGGTTGCTGCTACGATGATTGCTACGACTCTGTTCTTCATAATGCTTTCTCCCTTTATATCGAAATCTTTTGATTTGTTATTGTCCTTACATCTACTTATACGGGGGTACCTGGAAGGTGGGCTAAAAATAAATAGATTTTTTTTCTGAAACTGATATAATTGGATTATCAGCAAGTCTTAATCATTTCTTTAGCAGTGCTGCTGCTGTCATATGCGGAGGTTCTTCCGCGATTATCCTTGCTAATTACAAGTAAATAGCGGGGAGACGGCAGGAACTGAGGGATACTTCGCCTTCATAATATTTGGTTGGCATTAAAGAATAAAAGTTGTTGCCTAAATGCTCCCTGCATCAGAGGAAAGGAGCTGCTATGGGAACAACAAAGAGTAAGCGTTATGAAGACCTTGAGTTTACGGATGATTTTCTGTTTTGTAAGATCTTGCAGAATGATCCGGACTTGTGCAAAGAACTGACGGAACTGATCCTCGGAAGAAAAATCGGCAAAATCATAACACTGGCTAATCAGAGAGCAGTGGAAATTACTCCTGATGCGAAAGGAGTGCGTTTTGATGTATACTTGGAAGATGATGAATTCACGGTATACGATATTGAGATGCAGACTTATAAGGAAGAGAATCTTCCTAAAAGAGCCCGTTATTATCAGGGAATGATCGACCTGAATATGATAGAACGAGGGGCGAAGTATTCGGAGCTTAAATCGAGCTATGTGGTTTTTATTTGTTTAAAGAATCCTTTTCCAGAAATGGGATTGCACAAATATGAAGTGAAGAGCATGTGTGTTCAGGATCCGTCTTTTGACTTTGGAGATGAAGCTTACAAAATTATCTTATCAGCGGAAGGTGACAAGGATGATGTTTCGGAGGACATGAGGAATTTCCTCCGATACCTTACGACAAGGGAGGCGGATTCTGAACTGACGAAAAAACTGGATGCGAGGGTAAAAGAGGCTCGTCGCCAGACGAAATGGAGGATAGAGTATATGACGCTTGAGGAACACTATGAGAAAAAGCGAGAAGAAGGACGAGAAGAAGGGCTGAAAGAAGGACGAGAAGAAGGGCTGAAAGAAGGACGAGAAGCAGGTATAAAAGCAGGAGAAGACCTCTTAGGAAGGCTCATAAGCAGACTGCTGGAAGAGGGGCTGACTGAGGAAGCTGCAAATGCTGCAAAGGACCAGGAGTATCGGGAATCATTGTATAAAAAATACGGATATGACAGATTTTAAAAAGTACAGTGAGCCGCAATACGTCCCCTTTTGCGGAAGTGCGCAAAACTTGTAAAGGGAGAGTGTTTATGAACGTTGGAATCGTCGCCTGCTCCAACGGCCTGATGCCGGATAAGAAGGAGCAGCTTGAGTCGCTGAAGTCTGTGCTTCACAGCATGGGGCAGTGTGCGGTCTGCTCGCCGCACCTCTTTGCGAACGGTGAGGCCGGAGCCGGCAAGGCCGCAGGCACCGCGCGGGAACGCGCTGCCGACCTGATGGCCTGCTACAGAGAGGAGAGCATCGGTGCCATCTACGATGTTTCCGGGGGTGATTTTGCAAATGAAACCCTGCCTCTCCTCAATTATGAAGAAATCGGTACGACCGACAAATTGTTCTGGGGATACAGTGATCTCACGACCATCATCAATGCGATTTATGCGAAGACCGGAAAACCGTCGGTCCTCTATCAGGTTCGTAATCTGGTCAGGGAGTGTGGTGAGATTCAGAGGGAGCGCTTCGGAACCCCGGCGCTGTTTGATTTTTCTTATGAGCTTTTGCGGGGCAGCGGGATGTCCGGAATCGTGGTCGGCGGGAATCTCCGGTGTTTTCTGAAGCTGGCGGGAACGCCGTACTGGCCTGATCTGAGTGGGAAGATCCTGCTGCTCGAGGCGCTCGGGGGCGAGGAGCCTCAGCTTGTGACGCTGTTTTCGCAGCTGGAGCAGGTGGAGGCATTTGAGCAGGTCGCCGGAGTTCTGCTCGGGACGTTTACAGCGTATGAGAAGGCCGGTGCGGGGGTGAGTGCGTATGAGCTTCTGAGGCCGCATTTGCCAGAGAATTTACCGGTGGCGAGGACGCGGGAAGTGGGGCATGGAGCGGATGCGAGAGCGGTGATGATTGGGGCGTATAAAGAATTTCGTTAAGACGAGTTTGTCATAACCTGCCGCTTAAAAAGTGGGGGTCTTCACACACTGAGATAAATTGAGATTGCGATTTTATAAAAGGCTGGGCAGATTGTCACCGGGCATTATGCCCGGTGCTTTTTCGTTTCATAGGAAATTTCTCCGAATTTCCTCCTATGAAACAAAAATGCTCCTCGAAGAAATCTATAGGACAGGATTACTTTAAAATTGTTGAAATGAAAATGTTTCGTGTAACGGAAGTATTTAAAAGAGGAAAATACAGGCGAAATATTTTCAAAATAAAAGCAAAATTTTTAAAAATAACAGTTGACGAATGCAAAGATTGTTGATACAATAACATCAACAAATAAAACAAAAGCGAAACAACAACGAAACTCTCAATGAAACTATTGAAACAACAACTTCGCATAGCGAAGAAGCAAAGCTAAGTAACAGAGCAATAACAAAAGTAATAGTAAAGCGAAAGCAATAACAAAACAACAATCAAAACAAAAGTCAATCAAAGCAAAAGCTTAAAAAACAGGAGGGAACCATGAAAGTAAAAGCAGCCAGACTCCACGCAGCCAACGATGTAAGACTTGACGAATTCGAATTACCGGAAATCAAAGATGATGAGATCCTGGTCAAGGTCGTTTCCGACACGGTCTGCATGTCCACTTACAAATGCGCCATCCTCGGTACAAAGCACAAAAGAGTTCATGAAGACGTGGCTGAGCACCCGGCAATCATGGGTCACGAGATGGCCGGCGACATCGTTAAGGTCGGCAAAGCCCATCAGGACAAGTACAAGCCGGGCATGAAGTTCACCCTGCAGCCGGCACTGAACTACAAGGGAACGATGTGGAGCCCGGGATACTCTTACGAATTCTTCGGCGGCAACGCAACCTACTGCATCATTCCGGCAGAGGTCATGGAGCTCGGATGCTTCCTTGAGTACAAGGGCAAAGCTTATTATGAAGCTTCTCTGGCTGAGCCGTACTCCTGCAGCGTAGGCGCTTTCCACGCAGCTTATCACACCCAGATGGGCGTTTACACACATGAGATGGGTATCCGCGAAGGCGGCAAGCTTGCCATCATGGCAGGTGCGGGCCCGATGGGTCTCGGTGCACTGAGCTACGCAATGAACTGTGACAGACGTCCGGGCATGATCGTCGTAACAGACGTCAATCAGGAGAGACTGGACCGCGCTGCTGAGCTGTTCACACAGGAGGAGGCAGAGGAGAGAGGCATTGAGCTTCATCTGGTAAATACCGGCAAGATGGAAGATCCGGTCGCTGAGCTTCGCGCACTGACAGGCGGAACGGGATTCGACGATGTTCTGTGCTACGCACCGGTAGGCGCCGTTATCGAGCAGTCCAGCGGGGTGCTGGGACGCGATGGCTGCCTGAACTTCTTCGCAGGCCCGACAGACCCGAACTTCAGTGCCAAGATGAACTTCTATGACATCCATTACAATTCGACTCACGTAATGGGAACAACCGGCGGAAATACCGCAGACATGATCGAGTGCCTCGAGCTTACAGCTTCCTGCCGCATCAATCCGGCTGTTATGATCACACATATCGGTGGTCTGGACGCTGCTGCGGAGACGATTCTGAATCTGCCGAAGATCCCGGGCGGAAAGAAACTGATTTACAACCACCTGACCATGCCGCTCATCGCTCTTACAGATCTTCGCGAGAAGGGCAAGGAGGACGCAAGATACACAGCGCTTGCCGATATCGTGGATGCGCACAGAGGACTGTGGTGCCCGGAGGCAGAGGAGTATCTGCTTGCAAATTTTGTGCAGGAGTAAATCGGGCGGCCTGATGAGAGCGGACGGAGCATTTGCCATGAAGAAAATGCAAATGACTCTTCGCAAGGCAAAGTGAAATGCAGAAGATTTTCGTAAGACAAAGCGAAATGCAGAAGATTTTCGTGAGAAAGCGAAATGCATGAGATTTTTTGCAAGACAAAACGAAAGGCAGAAGACCTTTCAAAGACATAAGGTAAGACTAATCAAAGAACAGTAAGCCGGAAAGCTCTTTCGAAAAGGACCGGTCTTCGAGAGTGCGAGAGGCTTCATTTGGCAAAATACTTGCTAAAAGAATAAAAAAGCTTCTAAAAGAGGAGAGGAAAAATGAAGAACGCACTTCAGAGATTCGGAAAATTTTTATCCGCTATGGTCATGCCGAATATCGGCGCATTCATCGCATGGGGCTT
>ODAI010443372.1_pt1 | contig 16691 bp, 14 predicted proteins | sample 1539321 | NCBI WGS metagenome assembly ODAI01 (sample SAMN02144231, study PRJEB22623) | gut metagenome | biome: sheep rumen | host: Ovis aries | place: New Zealand | reverse complement strand
TGGGTGAAGGCGGCGAGAGCGAGGCGCTTGGTCCGGGTAGTGTGGATAGGAAACGTCTTGATCCGATGTTCGGCGACGTAGCGCGTTATGTGGTGTCCAAACAGGAAGGTTCGACCAGCCGCCTGCAACGTGCTTTCGAGATAGGTTACAACCGTGCCGGCAAACTGTCCGACCAGCTGGAAGCTGCCGGAATTGTCGGTCCGAACAAAGGACCCAAAGGGCGTGACGTCCTCATCCAGGATCTCACCCAATTAGACCAACTCCTCGAAGAATTAGGTGTGAAATAGCAATATAGACCAGAGAAAGACTATTATACAACAAAAAAGCGCACCGTTTAAAATTATTTTCGTAAAAAAGATGTTATAGGGAGTCATATACGCTCCATAACAAGAAGGCTTCCAAAGTAAGAGGGTAGGAAAATCGCGGATACGCGGATGGCTGGTACGAGTAAGAGATACGGACGAGGTAAACGCCAATAGGAACATTAATGCTCGTCCATGACAGTATGACAGATGACAGTTCTTTTTATATATCTCACACACGCGCGTGGGTGTGTATATTTTAGGAATTTATCTGTCATACTGTCATACGCCCGCCCCCCGCCGGTCCCCCCGTCTGCCTAATAAGCCGGATGACATCCGGCGTAACTGCCAAGAAAGAAAACCCGCATAGGATGCGGGGCTAATGAACGGAGGACAAACCCGCTCGCGGAACTCGCGCGCACAGGACACCGAGGGGCGGAGAGGGTCACGCAATGATGCGCGAAAAATGCACAGAGCAAAGCCGGCATTCAATGCCGGGGAATGGACATACGAAGAAAGGACGGGACGTAGATGTCCGTAATGCGAACGAGATGCGAACGGTGGAAGAGGCTAACAAGAGGCTAATAAACCAATAAACAGATACACATTATGAAAGTAGAATTGATTATTCCGATTGAGAGATTGAGAGGAAAACTAAAGCAGGACGGGTACTATTTCCGTCAGTACAGAGGCCAGCAGATCGTGCAACGCTGTCCGACTAAATGGAAAGATACGCCCGCACGGAAAGCCGCGCGAGAGAAATTTGCGGCGAAGTATGCGAGACCCCACCCGACCCAGACCCCACCCGGCCTCCCCTAAAGGGGAGGGGAATGGAGGGGCGAAGGGCGAAAGGTTATTGGCTAAAGGAACTCTCCTCCCCTTTAGGGGAGGTCGGGAGGGGTCTGGGACGGGGTGGGGTCTTAAAAAAACCGCTCTTCGGGGCGGTTTTTTTTGTCTATATTTGCGTATGTCAGAAAAAAGTTGTATCTTTGCAGACTGAAACGGTAACGAATCTAATCAAAAACACGTAATATCTATGAAAAAACAAGATCTTCTGGCTGCTTTCGCAGCAAAGTTCAACGGAGAGAAAGGGGCTGTATATGCATCTCCGGGACGTATCAACCTCATTGGTGAGCACACGGATTACAACGGCGGTTTTGTCTTTCCTGGCGCAGTAGAGCAGGGTATCATGGCGGTCATCCGTCCGAACGGCACAGACACCGTCCGCGCGTACTCGATGGACCTCGACGATTACGCCGAGTGGGCGGTGAACGATGCGAAAGGTCCGGAGGCGACCTGTTTCCGGTTCGTGTATGGCGTAGCGCGCGAACTGATAGAGCGCGGCGTGGAGGTCAAGGGCTTCAACACCGTCTTTGCCGGTGACGTGCCTTTAGGCGCCGGCATGAGTTCGTCCGCCGCGCTGGAGAGTTGTTTCGCGTATGGTCTGAACGACCTCTTCCACGGCTCCGTGACCCGCTGGGACATGGTCCTCGCCGGGCAGGCTACCGAGCATAAGTATATCGGTTGCAACTGCGGAATAATGGACCAGTTCGCTTCCGTCTTCGGGCAGGCAGGCAAACTGATGCGCCTCGACTGCCGCAGCCGCGAGTTCGAGTATTTCCCGTTTGACCCGAAGGGCTACAAGCTCGTGCTGGTGAACTCCTGCGTGAAGCACGAGTTAGCCGGATCGCCGTATAACGACCGCCGCCGCTCCTGCGAGAACGTAGTTGCCGCTATCCAGGCACTCCACCCCGAGCGTAAGATAGAGACCCTGCGTGACTGCACGTGGGAGGATCTGGAGGCGGTGAAGGGTACTTGCTCTGCCGAGGATATCAAACGCGCCAAGTACGTGTTAGGCGAGAAAGACCGCGTGTTAGCGGTCTGCGACGCGCTCAACCGCGGCGACTACGAGGAGGTCGGCAAGCAGATGTACCTCACCCACGAGGGACTGAGCAAGGACTACGAGGTGAGCTGCGAGGAACTGGATTTCCTCAACGACATCGCCAAGGAGTGCGGCGTGACCGGCTCCCGTATCATGGGCGGAGGATTCGGCGGATGTACCATCAACCTCGTCAAGGACGAGTTGTACGACGCCTTTGTGAAACGTGCCGTGGAGGCCTTTGAGGCAAAGTACCACGTCACCCCGAAGATCATCGATGTAGTCATCGGCGACGGCAGCCGCAAAATAGACTAAGATGAAAGCGATTCAGAATTTTGTACTGACAGGCGAGAAGGGTTTTTGCGCGGAGATATCCAACTACGGCGCGAAGATCCTTCGTCTGGAGGTGCCGGACGACAAAGGCGGGATAGCCGATGTCGTGTTGGGATTCAGGACAATGGAGGAGTGGCAGACGAAAGAGACGTATTTCAATGCCATCATCGGCCGTGTGGCGAACCGCATCAAGGACGGACGTTTCACGCTGGACGGCAAGACCTACCAACTGCCCGTCAATAACGGCACGAACTCGCTCCACGGCGGCGTGCACGGTTTCAACGAGAAGGTATGGGATGTAGTCTCGCACGACACGCACGAGCTGGTGCTGCACTACCGTGCGGCGGACGGCGAGGAGGGCTATCCGGGTAACGTGGATGTGACGGTGACGTACACCGTGAAGGGTACGGAGCTCGCTATCCATTACCACGCCGAGACGGACGCACCGACCATCATCGGCATGACCAACCACGCCTATTTCAACCTCAACGGAGAAACCTCGCCCACGGTGCGTGACCACATGCTGCAGGTCTTCGCGGACGGGTACACGCCCTTCGACGAGACGGCTTGTCCGACGGGCGAGATCCTGCCGGTAGAGGGTACGCCGATGGACTTTAGAAAGCCCGTCATGGTAGGCGAGCGGATAGACGATCCGTTCTTTGCACCGGGCAGAGGTATCGACAACAACTGGGTACTCCGCAAGACCGGCACAGCCGGCGAGCCGGAGTTAGCCGCTGTGGTGAGCGCCTCGGGACGGACGATGGAGGTGCTGACCACCACCCCGGGCTTGCAGGTCTATACCGGTAACTGGGTGGAGGAGAACGAAGGCAAGGGCGGCGCTGTGTACCGCGTGCAGAACGCCATCTGCCTCGAGGCGCAGAACCACCCCGACGCCGTCAACCATCCGAACTTCCCCTCGCCGGTACTCCGTCCCGGGGAGGCATACGTGCAAACAACCATCTACCGTTTCAAATAACACCCCTGTTCCATGAAAAAGATCTTTCTAACGCTCCTCGCAGCAGTCCTTATTGCTCCTGCGTACGCGCAGACGGAAACCGACAGCAACGCTTATCCGGATCACTCCGGCAGCCGGCAGTTCCTGCGTGGCGGTGACCTGACGATGGTGAAGTACATCGAGGATTTCAAAGCTAAGTTCAAGTACGAGGACGGCACGGTCGGCGATGTGTTCGACATTCTGGAGCACTACGGCGTCAATTTTGCGCGTCTGAGGCTCTATAACAGCCCGGGCACGGGCGTGAACTGCAAGGACAGGGTAACCCGTCGCATGCCGACCCGCAAGAGCTGGACGAAGAGAGCCTCGGACTACGAGTACGCCGGCGAGGACGATATAGCCGCTCTCGCGCTGCGTGCCAAGGAGCACCATATGCAGATATGCCTCTCGTTCTACCTGAGCGACTATTGGTCGGGCGCTACGGAGCAGGTGATCCCTGCCGCATGGTCGGAGGCCAAGACCAAAGAGGCACTCGGCGACTCGGTTTATAACTATGTGTTCCGCTACATGCAGCGGATGGCGGCGCAGGGCACGATACCGGAGTATGTGTCTATCGGCAACGAGACGGACAACGGCATCCTCTACATGGACCAGAATATGAACTATGTCTCCTACGGCGGTCACCAGACGCGCAACAGCGTAGCGAACATGGTCTATCTGTTCAACAAGGGATATGATGCCGTCAAGGCTGTTTCGCCGTCCACGCAGGTGATCCTGCACCACACGGGCGGCGATCAGGGACGAATGACGGCCTGCAGAAACTTCTTCACCATCATGAGGGATAACGGCGGCAAGTTCGATGTCGTAGGCGGTTCGTATTACCCCCACTGGGCGCAGGACCACAAGGCGACGGACTGCAAACCTTCCGGTATGCTCCAATGGGCAAAACTCATGGAGCAGAATTTCCACAAACCCGTCATGATCATGGAGGCGGGCTATTCGTGGGATCCGTATAAATGCCCTGCGCGCAACGGCGGCAACTATCCGGGCCAGTTGGGGCTGAACGGCTCCTATAACGAGGCTACGCCCAACGGTCAGCGCGATTTCATGTGTGCGTTGCACGACGCCATCGCTTCCGACACCGCTATACTCGGGTACATGTACTGGGACCCGATCTTCGTGGACCAGAGGGTCAACGGATCGTGGATCAAGTCCTGCTGGGCGGAGAAGAGAGATCCGTCTAATACAAATCAATGGTGGGAGGACGGCAACGTGATCTCCAACACCACGTGGTTTGACTACACCGGCAAGCCGCTTCCGGCACTCTACCAGGAGGTCAACTCCCGCCAGCCGCAGAAACCTCAGGGAATAGAGGATATTCATGTATCCACCAAGCATGACGGATCTCAGAAGATCCTCCGCGACGGACAACTGTACATCCTCCGCGGCGACAAGACATACACCATCACCGGCATGAGGGTGGAGTAATTAGCAATTAACAATTAGCAATTTTAATATCATATGAAACCAACACTTTTTGTACTTGCTGCAGGTATGGGCAGCCGTTACGGCGGTCTGAAGCAGCTGGACGGTCTGGGTCCTCACGGCGAGACCATCATGGACTACAGTATTTATGACGCTATCCAAGCCGGCTTCGGCAAGGTGGTCTTTGTCATCCGCCGTGTGTTTGAGGCGGACTTCCGCGAGAAGATCGTCTCCAAATACGAGCACCGTATTCCGGTAGAACTCGTGTTCCAGGATCTGGACAACCTGCCGGCAGGCTTTAAGGTGCCGGAGGGACGTGAGAAACCCTGGGGCACCAACCACGCCGTGCTCATGGGCAAGGACGTCATCCGCGAGCCGTTCGCCGTCATCAATGCCGACGATTACTACGGCCGTGAGTCGTTCCAAGTCCTGGCGGACTACCTGCGTTCCATCGAGGGCACGGAGGGCAAGTATGCCATGGTCGGTTACCGCGTATGCAACACCCTCTCGGAGTCGGGATCGGTGGCGCGCGGCGTATGTGAGACCAATGCGGAAGGCTACCTGACCAAGGTCACCGAGCGCACGAAGATCCTGCGCGAGGAGGACGGCGTGATCCGTTTCATCGAGGAGGACGGCAAGTTCCCGCTCGATGAACATACACCCGTTTCGATGAACATGTGGGCGTTCACACCGGATTATTTCCGCTTCTCGGAGGAGTATTTCGTGACTTTCCTCAAGGAGCACGGTCAGGAACTCAAGTCGGAGTTCTATATCCCGACGCTGGTCGATGTCCTCATCCACTCGGGCAAGGCGACCTGCAAGGTGCTGGACACCCCGTCCCGCTGGTTCGGAGTGACCTACGCGACCGACCGTCCGCAGGTGGTAGACAAGTTTGCCCAGTTGGTTAAAGACGGTGTGTATCCCTCCCCGTTATTCTAAGGATATTCATTAATCATTATTCATTAATCATTATGAAGATCCTTGTAACCGGCGGAGCCGGATTCATCGGCTCCCATACTTTGATAGAGCTCTACCGCGCGGGGCACAGCGCCGTGGTGGTGGATAATCTCTATAACTCCGATCCCGAGGCGCTGAAGCGCGTCGCCGAGATCATCGGCGTAGATGAGATACCGTTCGTGAAGGCGGATATCCGCGACCGCGAGGTGCTGGAGGAAGTCTTCCGTCAAAATGAACAAATCGTAAATGGCCAAATGGTAAATGGCTTTGATGCCTGCATCCATTTCGCGGGACTGAAAGCCGTCGGCGAGTCTGTCGCCAAACCGCTGGAGTATTACGAGAACAACATGAACGGCACGTTCGTGCTGCTCGATGTGATGCGTAAGCACGGATGCAAGAACATTATCTTCTCCTCCTCCGCGACGGTCTATGGCGACCCGGCGGTCATCCCGATCACCGAGGAGTGCCCGAAAGGGCATTGCACCAACCCCTACGGTCAGACCAAGTCGATGCTGGAGCAGGTGATGATGGATCTGCAGAAAGCCGATCCGGAGTGGAACGTAGTGCTGCTGAGGTACTTCAACCCGATCGGTGCGCACCCGTCCGGACGCATCGGCGAGAACCCCAACGGTATCCCCAATAACCTCATGCCGTACATCACCCAGGTGGCTATCGGCCGCCGCGAGAAACTGAATGTCTTTGGCAACGACTATCCTACGCCGGACGGCACCGGCGTGCGCGACTATATCCACGTAGTGGACTTGGCTACGGCGCACGTGGCGGCGCTGCAGGCGATTGACCGCAAACAGGGGCTGGCGATCTATAATATCGGTACGGGCCACGGCTACTCGGTGCTCGACGTCGTCAATACCTTCGTCAAGGTCAACGGCGTGGAGGTACCGTATGAGATCAAGGATCGCCGCGCGGGCGACATAGCGACCTGCTATTGCGACCCCGCCAAGGCGGCTAAGGAGTTGGGATGGAAAGCCCGATACGGGCTGGAGGAAATGTGCCGCGACTCCTGGAACTGGCAAAAGAACAACCCTAATGGCTATCAATCATGAGCAAAGAACAATCTTCCTCGTCACTCCGTGTGATCACGATTATCGCGATGATGTTCCTCTACGGCATGATCGCGTTTGTAACGAACCTCGCCGCTCCGGTCGGTAAGATCTGGGAGCAGTCTTTCACCGGCTCGCACGCCCAGTTCATGGGCATGCTGGGCAACGCGATGAACTTCCTGGCGTACCTCATCATGGGTATTCCGGCGGGTCTCATGCTGTCCAAGGTGGGCTATAAGAGAACGGCGCTGATTGCGGTCTTTGTGGGTTTCTTGGGTATCTTCGGGCAGTACCTCTCGGGCGTGTTCGACAGTTTCGTGGTGTACCTCTTAGGCGCGTTCATCTGCGGCTTCTCCGTGTGCATGCTCAATACGGTGGTGAACCCGTTGCTGACCCTGATGGGCGGCGGCGGCAAGCGCGGTAACCAGCTCAACCTCATCGGCGGTACGATCAACTCGCTCGCCGGTTCGCTCACGCCGATGCTCGTCGGTGCCCTCATCGGTGCCGAGCTGGCAGGCAAGGAGATCGACGATGTGAACATGATCCTCTATATCGCCATGGGCGTCTTTGCAGTGGTGTATTTCGTGATCCGTATCACCCCGATCGCAGAGCCCGAGGGCGCAGGTCAGGAGGTCGTTTACGAGCGCTCCGCTTGGTCCTTCCGTCACTTTGTGTTAGGTGCGGTGGCGATCCTGCTGTACATGGGTGTCGAGATCGGTATTCCGGCTACCCTCATCAGTTACATGACGCCGAAGGTGGGCTTCGCGGTAGCGGGTTTCATCGCCGGACGGTACTGGCTGCTGATGCTCGTAGGGCGGTTCATCGGCTCGGCTATCGGTGGTAAGATCTCTTCCCGCGCAATGCTCATCACCGCTGCCTCGATGACCGTGGCACTGATCGCTACGGCGATGTGTCTGGGCGACTCCGTGATGGTCAAGACCTTCGTACAGGGACAGGTGATGGAAGTGCCGGTGGCTTCGACCCTGCTCGTGCTGACCGGTCTGTTCACCTCCATCATGTGGGGCTGTATCTTCAACCTCTCGGTGGAGGGCCTGGGCAAGTACACCGCCAAAGCGTCGGGTATCTTTATGACGATGGTAGTCGGCGGCGCTATCTGGCCGTCGCTGCAAGCAGCTCTCGCGGGGAACATCGGTATCCTCGTCAGCTACATCGTTCCGCTCCTCTGCGCCGCGTATATACTCTATTACGCCATCGCAGGGTGCAAGAACGTCAATAAGGACATCAAGATTGATTGACCGGGAACAGGCTTACCGGCTTAACTCGATACAAGCCAAGATGAGAGGGGCGACTCCTTTGGGGTCGTCTCTTCTTATTTTCTCGTGGATGTAGTACTCGTAGGTGCCGTCGCGGTAGGGGTTTCCGCCCAGTCCGGCTACGGCGCAGCAGTCGGTGAGGGAGAGCGAACCGTCCTCTTCGCGGATCAGCTTATGCGCCTTGAGCCCCTCTAAGATTTGTTTCGCCTCCTCTTTGTAGCGCTTGTCAAGCACACCGAGTCGTGCGCCTTTGGCGAACGCGTAGCAGTACATCGCCGAGCAGGTGGACTCGAGGTAGTTGCCCTCCTCGCCGGCACGGTCGGGTACCTGGTACCAGAGGTGCGTCTCGGGATCCTGTACGGTCAGCAGGGCTGCGGCTACACGGCTCAATATAGCCTCTATTTCCGCGCGCTCCGGTTGGTTTGCCGGCATGAACTCCAATACATCGCAGAGCGCCATGACGTACCATCCTTCGGCGCGCCCCCAGGTCTCGGGGCTGCAGCCGGTGATAGAGTCGCTCCAACCCATCTGACGGCTCTCGTCCCAGCCGTGGTGGTTGAGCCCGTTCGCCTTGCGGGTGTGGGCATCGACCACGAGGAACTGCCTGGCGATGTCGCTCCACGCCTCCGGCTCGGGTTTCCACGCCGCGTAACGGGCGTAGAAAGTAGTGCCGGTGAAGAGTCCGTCGAGCCACATCTGGTGCTCATACACCTGCTTGTGCCAGAACCCGCCTTCCTCCGTCCGGGGCTGCTCGCGCAGCTGGTCACGGAGCGTCTCAATAGCGGTTACGTACTGCGGCTTGGGGGCAATCTCATTGAGCAGGATAAGGAAATTGCCGCCCTGGATACGGTCCATGTTATAGAGACTCTTCTTGTAGGTCAGGATAGTGCCGTCCGTACTGATGAACTGGTCCGCAAACTGCTGCGCGTGGCGGAGGTAGGTGGTGTCGCCCGTGGCGGTATAGAGCTCCACGAAAGCGCGCGCCATGAGGGTAGGCGTGTACTCCCATTTGGGTTTGGATGCACCGTCACATTGCCAGATCTCGGGGTGGTGAACCATCTCCGAACGACCGATCTCTTCTGCCATCTGCAGATAACTGTTGGAACTGCAAGCGGTCAGCACCAAGGCTGCCATAAGAATGAATTTTCGCATGGTGATTTCTGTTTTACGGCGCAAAATTACAAAAAAAAATGCATATAGCCAAATAAAATTTGTGTATTTCAAAAAAAAGTAGTACCTTTGCACCCGATTTGGTGAAAACTACTTAATCCCTTGCCGCGATGGTGGAATAGGTAGACACGAAGGACTTAAAATCCTTTGGCCAGTGATGGCTGTGCCGGTTCGACCCCGGCTCGCGGTACCAAAAATGACGACTCTCGGAGCCGTCATTTTTGGTTATGTCTTTTGTCTTTTGTCTTATGTCTTATGTCTTATGTCTTTTGTCTTTCTACTTTTGTCTTTCTACTTTCTACTTTCTACTCCCTTCTGATTGCCACTAAGTGGTGGGTGTAACCGCCTGCCTCTGCGGAGTAGATGCCCTGCTCGTCGATTTTCTCCACCTTCACGCGTCCGGAGCAGTGTATCACACGCCCGGAGTCGATGAGGATACCCACGTGGGTGATCCGTCCGTCCTCGTGGTCGAAGAAAACAAGGTCACCCGCTTGGGCTTTGTCCAGGGAGGCTATTAGTTGTCCCTGTGTGGCTTGCTCGGAGGCGTTGCGGGGCAGGTGTTTGCCAAAGAGACTCATGACGATCTGGCTGAAACCCGAGCAGTCCATGCCCAGAGCGTTCTTGCCGCCCCAGAGGTAGGGTACGTTGAGGAAGAAACGGGTGACTTGCAGGAGGTTCTCCTGGTTCAACTCACGCGGCGTGGTGATGACCATGTTGGGGTCGATGCGGAAACCTACGCCTAAGACCTCGAACCGCCCGAAGCGCGCCTCACGCCCTTCGTAATTCGTAATTTGCAGTTCGTACTTAGCAAGCCTTGTGCCGGCGGTGAGAGGAATGGTCTGACCGTTGTTCTCACTCATGGCGTACGCCATCGGGAATGCCACCAAGGCAGCGTTCTTGAGTGCCGCGCCATAAGCGGTGTACTCTTCCTCGGTCATGGATGCAATCATCTTCGCATCGACCCATCCTTCCTGACCGTCCGCTTCCAAGCGTACACGGTACCATTTGGGCGGAAGGCTTTCATCCGAGGGCTCACGGCTCATCAGCGTACAGAGTTCGCCGAAGAGCATCTGCGTCTCCTGCTCCGCGCCCTCGCGCGCCTCTGCCCGCACGGGCACTATACTATGTAAGGAAATAGCTTTTACCATACTTCCTGCGGGTGGTGGTTATCGGTCCGCGGGTAGTCGATCGAGTAGTGCAAACCGCGGGACTCCTTGCGCTCCAGCGCCTGACGGGTGATGAGGTAACCTACGTTGATCATGTTCCTCAGTTCGCATATATCTTTGGTTGCTTTTACGCGGCGGAAGAGGTCTTCGGTCTCTTCGTAGAGCAGGTCGAGGCGTTCCCACGCGCGGCGCAGACGCAGGTCGGACCGCACGATACCCACATACGTGGACATGATTTGTCCTACCTCCTTGACGTCCTGTGCGATCAAGACGCGCTCCTCGTTCGAGAGTGTGCCCTCGTCGTTCCACGCCGGTACGGCTTCGTTGAAATCGTACTCCTCGATGACGGAGAGGCTGTGCTTGGCAGCTGCGTCGGCATAGACCACCGCCTCGATAAGCGAGTTGGACGCCAGACGGTTACCGCCGTGCAGACCCGTGCAGGAACATTCGCCTACGGCGTAGAGCCGGCGGATAGTGCTCTGGCCGTCCAGATCGACCTTGATACCGCCGCACATGTAGTGCGCGCAAGGGGCTACGGGGATGTAGTCCTTGGTGATATCAATGCCGATGGAGAGGCACTTGGCGTAGATATTGGGGAAGTGGTGTTTGGTCTCCTCGGGGTCCTTGTGGGTCACGTCAAGGCAGACATGGTCAATCGCGTGGATCTTCATCTCATTATCAATCGCGCGGGCTACTATGTCGCGCGGCGCGAGTGAGAGACGCGGGTCGTATTTCTGCATGAACTCTTCTCCGTTAGGCAGCCTTAGGATACCTCCGTAGCCGCGCATCGCCTCGGTGATGAGGTAGGCGGGGTGGGTCTCGGCGGGATTGAAGAGCGAGGTGGGGTGGAACTGCACGAACTCCATGTCTTTGACCAGACCCTTGGCGCGATAGACCATCGCGATACCGTCGCCGGTAGCTATCTCGGGGTTGGTGGTCGTAGCATAGACGGCACCCGTGCCGCCGGTCGCCATGAGCGTAATACGGCTCAGGTAAGTGTCTATCTTCTGTGTCTCGGGATTCAGGATATATGCGCCGTAGCACTCGATGTCCGGTGTGCGGCGGGTGACCCGCACGCCTAAGTGGTGCTGCGTGATGATCTCCACTGCAAAATGGTTCTCCAATACCTCTATGTATGGGTTGCGGCGAACCGCCTCGATGAGGCCGCGCTGGATCTCCGCACCCGTGTCGTCGGCGTGGTGGAGAATACGGAACTCGGAGTGGCCGCCCTCGCGGTGGAGGGCGAACTCACCGTCCTCTTTCTTGTCAAAATTAACGCCCCAGTTGACCAGTTCCTCAATGCCTTTCGGGGCGTTGCGTACTACCTGTTCCACGGCTGCTGGGTCGCTCAGCCAGTCGCCGGCTACCATTGTGTCGTGGATATGTTTCTCAAAGTCGTCCACCTTGAGGTTGGTGACGGACGCAATGCCGCCTTGTGCTTTCGCAGTGTTCGCTTCTTCCAGCGTCGTCTTGCAGCACAACGCAATGCGGTATTTCTCTGCCCGCGCTACTTTCAGCGCGAAACTCAGACCGGCTACACCGCCGCCGATAATCAGAAAATCGTATTTCTTTGTCATAATATGTTTTCCTAGTTCCTTAGTCTCCTAATTCCCTGGTCTCCTATTTTGCTTTGCACAGTGCAAAGACGCTAATTGTTGCCCCTCTGAAGGGCTTCATGGCGCTCAGGCAGGCTTTCATCGTCTCGCCGGTGGTGATCAGGTCATCGACAACCATAATGCGCTTGTGGTATAGTTGTTCGGGATGGTTGATGGCGAAGGCGCCTGCCACATTCGTCTTGCGTCCCTCGCCGTCCTGTTTGGCTTGTTTGGGAGTGTGCCTGATGCGGGTGACGTGCGTCGTATCAACAGGGACACCTGTTATCTCGCTGATCCCGCGCGCGATGTACTCCGACTGGTTGTAGCCCCTCTCCCGCATTCGCCGGGGGTGAAGCGGCATGGGGATGATTACGTCCAGATCGTCGAAGAACGTCTCGTCCCGCCAGTCCAGCACTGCCTGTCTGCCCATCCAAAAACCTAACTCCGGTTCGTCCGCGTACTTCATCCGGTGGATGACATGTTGGATCGGGTGCTCTTTCTCGAAGAAGAGGTACGCCGCCGCGCGGTCCAGATGGAGCGCACGTTTGTGGGCCGTCTTACCCTCCGTCAGCGCCATCTCCGTGCCGTTCTCCCGCATCTTGTCCTGTTCCGTGCGGGGCAACCGTACCCAGCAGTCGGTGCAGAGCCACTCAACGTGGTCCTCCGCCCGCTGCTGGTCACTCATATACCTCCCACAGAACGGACACGTGCGCGGGTAAAGCAGGCTGTCAAAGAGTAACACCGTTCTTGAAGATCGAGATCTCGTGGTAGCCGTTCTTCTCGTTGTTCGTGCGGGTGCCGTTAGCCACCTCGATCACGTACTCGGCAAAGCGTTTGGCTACCTCTTCCATCGGTTCGCCCTCGGCGATCACACCGGCGTTGAAATCAATCCAGTTCGGTTTGTTCTTCGCCAGAGTGGAGTTGGTGGAGATCTTCATGGTCGGTACGTAGGTGCCGAAGGGCGTTCCGCGACCGGTGGTGAACAGCACCATGTGGCATCCGCAGGACGCTAACGCCGTCGAAGCCACGAGGTCGTTACCCGGCGCCGAAAGCAGGTTGAGTCCCTTCACTTGCAGCCGCTCGCCGTACGGCATTACGCCGCGGACAAGCGACTTGCCGCATTTCTGCGTGCAACCGAGGGCTTTGTCCTCCAGCGTGGAGATACCGCCGGCTTTGTTGCCCGGGCTCGGGTTCTCGCCTACCGGTTCGCCGTGGGACAGGAAATAGTCCTTGAAGTCATTGATGAGGGAAACGGTCTGGTCGAAGAGTTCTCTGTTCGCACAGCGGTCCATGAGGATCGTCTCTGCGCCGAACATCTCCGGCACCTCGGTCAGTACGGTTGTACCGCCCTGGGCTACCAGCCAGTCACTCAACATACCTAACAACGGGTTAGCCGTGATACCGCTGAAGCCGTCCGAACCGCCGCACTTGAGTCCCACGCGCAGTTCGCTCAAAGGCACCGGCACACGTTTGTCGTGCTGGGTCTTGGTGTACAGCTCGCGCAGGATCGGCATGCAGTACTCTACCTCGTCGCCCTCGATCTTCTGGGTCACTACGAACTTCACGCGGTCCTCGTCGATCTCGCCGCAGAACTCGCGGAAGACGTCCGGCTGGTTGTTCTCGCATCCGAGGCTCACTACTAAGATAGCACCGGCATTCGGATGATGGATCATGTCACGGAGAATCTTCTTCGTGTTCTCGTGGTCGTCGCCTAACTGCGAGCAGCCGTAGTTGTGCTTGAAGGCGAAGATGTTATCCGCGCCGGTCTCCTGACGCAGCCGCTCGGCACATTTTTCGATGATGCCGTTTACGCAGCCTACGGTCGGGATGATCCACACCTCGTTGCGGATACCTACCTGACCGTCTTTGCGGCGGTAGCCCATGAAGGTGCGTTTCTCGTCTGGGATATTGAGCACTACCTCTTTCGGGTGGTACTCGTAACTCAGCAGTCCTGCGAGGTTGGTCTTGATATTGTGCTCGTTCATCCACGAACCGGCTTTCTTCGCCTCCTTGGCGTGTCCGATCGGGAAACCGTACTTGATTACGTTCTCGCCCTCTGCGAGATCCTTGATGGCTATCTTGTGGCCGGCAGGCACGTCCTCCAGAACGGTGATCTGCTTGCCGTCCACCTCAATAACCGCACCGGCGGATTGCGGTTGTATTGCTACCACCACATTATCCGCCGGATTGATTTTCAGAATATTGGTCATATTAGAACAAGCTTTTGATTTTTGCAATCACATCATCTACCTTATCGGCAGCGAGCATGAGCTGAACGGTCTTGAGCATGCCGACAGACTCGATGGAGTTGAGGTACAGCTCTACCATGTCGGTCAGCCCCGGGATCTTGTTGAGGTCCTCTTTGCTCTCTTTCCAGATGATGTCGGTTGCGCCGAGCACGCCTTCTGCCACCTTGCGGGTGTCGCCGGTTGCCCAGAGTTCTTTCAAGAGGTCCATGATCTCCTGTGCGTCGTTCGGTTGGATCGGTGCGCCGTCCTCACGGGTACCGCCCTTGTAGTACTCGATGATAGCAGCCAGACCGAGAACCAGACCCTTCGGCAGCTCGCCCTTGCGCTCCAGATAAACCTTCAGACCCGGCAGATCGCGTGTCTCGAATTTCGGGAACGAGTTAAGCATGATGCTGGTCACCTGGTGATCCACATACGGGTTGTTGAAACGCTCTAATACGCTCTCGCCGTAAGCCTTCAGTTCCTCTTTCGGCAGGTTCAGAGTCTCTAACAGTTCGTCGAACATCACCATGTGGATGTATTTGCCGAGTACGTCGTGGTTGCAAGCGTCACGGACGATGTTCACGCCGGAGAGGTAGCTTACCGGGCTCAGCACGGTGTGCGGGCCGTTGAGCAGCGTCACTTTGCGCTCGTGGTACGGCTTCTCGCTCTCCGCGATGAGGACGTTCAGACCGGCTTTGTTAGCAGGGAACTCAGCCTCCAGTTCAGCGATAGACATGTTCTCCGGTTTCTCGATTACCCAGAGGTGGAAGATCTCAGCCTGCACAACGAGGTTGTCGTTGTAACCCACTTTCTCCTGGATCTCGGCGATATCCTTGCGCGGGAAGCCCGGCACGATGCGGTCAACGAGGGTAGCGCAGACGTAGTTGTATTTCTCGAACCACTCTTTGAAGCCCTCATAGTCTGCTCCGAAATCGTTTTTCCACAGCTCGATATACTTGCGGATGCAGTCTTTCAGGTGGTGTCCGTTCAGGAAAATCAGCTCGCACGGCATGAAGATAAGGCCCTTGGTCGGATCGCCGTTGAAGGTCTTATAGCGGCGGAACAGCAGCTGAACGAGCTTGCCCGGATACGAACTTGCCGGAGCGTCGGTGAACTTGCAGCTGTCATCGAAAGTGATACCTGCCTCGGTGGTGTTGGAGATGACGAAACGGATCTCCGGCTGCTCAGCGAGAGCCATGAATGCCCAGTTCTGGGTGTACGGATTCAGCGCGCGGCTGATGACGTCGATACGCTCTAGACTGTTCACTGCCTTACCGTCTAGACGTCCCTGGAGGTTCACGTGATACAGACAGTCCTGACCGTTCAGCCACTCTACCATACCTTTCTCGATCGGCTGTACAACGGCTACGGAACCGTTGAAATTGGTCTTTGCGTTCATGTTCCATACAATCCAGTCCACGAATGCGCGGAGGAAGTTACCTTCACCAAACTGAATGATCTTCTCGGGAGCCACGCTCTTCGGAGCGGTCCACTTGTTCAATGCTTTTTTTGCCATAGTTTTAAGTATTAAATGATTTTAATTTGTTTATTTCATACCCTGTAACCGGTAACCGGTAAATTGCGCTGCAAAGATACAACAAAAATTGCACATATGCAAGTTTTTGAGCGGAATTTTTGAAAAAAGTAGAAGTTCTCTACTTCTTTTAGGGATAGATAGCAGGCACTATGCTTGCATAAGGGGCGGCTATATAGCACTAAAAGAGAGGGCACAGCCCTTTTCAAAAATCCCGCTCATTCTTGCGTATGGTCTGCAGGACGCGACTGTACTTTCGAAGGGGTCCCCATTTATGGGGGAGGAGGTCGAAGTACAACTTTTTTTTGAAATATGCAAGCATGCGCGCGTTTTTTTCAATATTTTAAAAACATCGTGCATTTTCCTCCTCTCTTTTTCCTCTTTTCTCCGCCTGTTGCGCCATCTGCATCTTCTCCTTCGTCTCCTTGCGTCTGTTGCGCCACCTGCATCTTTCCTTTCGTCTATTACGTCACCTGCATCTTTCCCTTTGTCTATTGCGCCCAAATCTAATTTGGACACGGCTCCTGAAAGCCGTTCCTTCTTTTTTCATTGCGCCCCCCTTCTTTTTTCATTGTGTCGGAATCAAATTCCGACATCGGCTCCTCGGAGCCGCTCCTTCTTTGGCTATTTCATGGCGATGCCATTACCCCTCACCCTCCTCCCCTCACCGCTCTCCCCCTCGGAGAGGGGGCTGGGGGGTGTCCTCACTCCTCACCGCTCTTTTGTAAGACTTAGAGTGGGTGATTAGTGGG
>ODAI014102872.1_pt1 | contig 16693 bp, 18 predicted proteins | sample 1539321 | NCBI WGS metagenome assembly ODAI01 (sample SAMN02144231, study PRJEB22623) | gut metagenome | biome: sheep rumen | host: Ovis aries | place: New Zealand | reverse complement strand
TTTCAAGCATACGGGGCTCTTCCCGGAGCAGGCTGCCAACTGGGACTACATGATGGACAAGATCCGCAATGCCAACCGCCCGATCAAGGTGCTCAACCTTTTCGCATATACCGGCGGCGCCACCATGGCCTGCGCTGCGGCGGGAGCCGTGGAAGTCGTTCACGTGGATGCCTCCAAGGGCATGGTGAACTGGGCCAAGGAAAACATGGCGCTCTCGCACCTCGAAGACCGTAAGATCCGCTTCATCGTCGACGATGTCATCAAGTTTGTCGAGCGCGAAAAACGCCGCGGCAATACCTACGATGCCATCTTAATGGACCCGCCTTCCTATGGAAGAGGGACAAACGGCGAAGTGTGGCAGCTGGAAGACAAGCTCTATCCCTTAATGGATAAGTGCAGGGATATCTTAAGCGACAACCCGCTCTTCTTTTTGGTCAATACCTATACGACCGGCTTCAGTGCGCTGGCCCTTTCCAATATCATGCGCGAAGTTCTCAAAGATTCCTTCCCGCACGGAAAGCTTTCCTACGGACAGCTCGGTCTGCCGATCACCAGCCGCGACATGATTCTGCCGTGCGGCATTTACGGACGCTATGAAAATTAACATTCTTTACGAGGACAACCACCTTCTGGTGGTGGAAAAACCGAATAATATCCCGGTGCAGGAAGACGACTCCAAAGATGCGAATCTCTTATCCCTTCTGAAGGACTATCTCAAAGAGAAATACAACAAGCCGGGAAATGTCTATCTGGGACTGGTACACCGTCTGGACCGTCCGGTCGGCGGCGTCATGGTGTTTGCGAAGACAAGTAAGGCGGCTTCCCGCCTTTCGGAAGAAGTGCGCACCAACCGCATGAAAAAGGTTTACCATGCCGTCGTGGAAAATACGTTCAAAGAAAAAGAAGGCGTTCTGAAAGACTACCTTCTGAAAGATAAGAAAACCAATACCACCCGTGTGGTAAGCAAAGATACTCCCGACGCCAAGGATGCGGAACTCTCTTACAAAGTACTGGCGCAGAAGGAGAACCTCGCCCTGGTAGAAGTCACATTAAAGACGGGCCGCTCCCATCAGATCCGGGTGCAGTTCTCTTCCCGCTCTCATCCGCTCTGGGGCGATCAGCGTTACAACAGAAACGCCAGAGCCGGACAGCAGATTGCCTTATGGGCGTATCAGCTGACCCTGATCCATCCAATCACCAAGGAGGAGATGACATTCACCTCCATCCCGCACAGTCACCCGTTTGATTTATTTGAATAAGAAAGAAAAGCCATTTGCCTAAAGCAGATGGCTTTTTTGTGTCTATCCTATCGGAAATACGTTTTCAGCTTTTCGATATAGGCCGGTTTTTCCTCTTCCGGCATGAAGCTTGCTTCGATGGAGTTGATGTTCATCTGAATCAGATCGTTATATGTGAAGCCGACCTGTTCGATGGCTCTGTCATATTCATAGTCCAGATCGATCTGGGAAATGCTCATGTTGTCCGTATTCAGTGTGACTTTCACGCCCGCATCCAGCAGTTTCTTCGCCGGGTGTTCTTCATAGGAGTTTTCCGTACGGCACTGATAGTTACTGGTCAGGCAGACTTCCAGTGTGGTGCCCGTATCGATAACTTTCTGTAAGACATCCTTGTCGTACCAGCAGTGCTTGCCGTGTCCGACTCTGGTGGCGCCCCAATCGATGACTGTCGCCACGTTCTGCGGAATGCCGTTGTCGCCGGCATGGATCGTCATCGGCAGGCCTTTCTTGTGATATTCCACAAACAGATCGGCATAGTGATCCATCGGTACGGAATCCTCTCCGCCCGCCAGGTCAACAGCCACAACGCCTTTGCCGAGATATTCTTCCGTTAAGCGGACCGTTTCCATGTTTTCTTCATGGTTATCGTACAGTTCGATCATGCAGCAGAGGATGACACCGACCTTGATGGACGGGAAATCCTTCGCGGCTTTTCTGACGCCTTCCAGCACGGCTTCCACCGCGTCTCTCTGACTCAGCCCTTTTTCCTTGTGCAGCTGCGGGGCAAAGCGCATCTCCAGATAGAAGAGGTTCTGCTCAGCGGCGCGCTTGATCGTGGTATAGGTGATTTCCGTCAGATGCTCTTTGGTCTGCATCAGCTTGACGATCGGTCCGAACTTGGCCAGATATTCAAAGACGTCCGTACAGAGCGGCGGTACCGTGGTCAGTTTCATGTAGTCTTCAAAGGTTGGAATATCCAGATCCACGCCTTCTTCCTGGGCAATCTTCCAGCCCACTTCCGGCACGATGGATCCATCCAGATGGAAATGCAGGTCTACTTTCGGGAATTCGTATTTCATTCGATTTGATCTCCTTTACCACCCTATTATAACAAAATCTCCCTTTGAAATCTGTTATAATTGCAGGGTGAGGAAGTAATTATGAATATCTTGGTATCCAATGACGACGGAATCAAATCCGAAGCGATGAAAGCACTCGTAAGGGAACTCTGTAAACTCGGGAAGGTCACGGTAGTGGCTCCGAACTCCCAGCGTTCCGCCTTTTCCCATTCCATGACGATCCACGGGGATCTCAGAGCGGAGAAGGTCGACTATCCGGAAGGTGTGGAAGCCTGGGCCATCTGGGGCACCCCGGTGGACTGTGTCCATATCGCCATGAACACCATTATTCAGGAGCCTTTGGATCTGGTCGTGTCCGGCATCAATCAGGGCCCGAACCTCGGTACGGATATCATCTATTCCGGCACCATCGGCGCCGCGCGCGAAGCGCTCATCTACGGCTGTCCGGCCCTTGCCGTCTCTTTGGACTCCTACACGTCCAAAGACTATGAAGTTGCAGCGGTCTATGCCCGGGAAGTGGCAGCCGCGTTTGTGAAGCGCGAAGACCGCTTCCAGTATCTGCTGAACCTGAACATCCCGGTCGGAGAAGTCCGCGGTTTACTCGTCTGCGATCTGCAGGGACACCGCAGCTACGACGAAGGATATCAGTTAGTGGAGAAGGAAGACGGACATACCTACTTCATGGTCGGGGAAGGCATCATCACCGATGAATTCGATCCGGACGATCTGCGCTATGACATCAATGCCATCGCGGCAGGATATGCCACACTGACCCCATTGACGCTGGATCAGACATCCCACGCCCACGTGGAAGCCATTCGCGAGGCCTTTGAAAGAGTATAGAAAAAAGCACTCAAACCTGAGTGCTTTTCTTTTTTGATATGGTGCGGAAAAAGGGACTTGAACCCTCACGATATTGCTACCACTAGAACCTGAATCTAGCGCGTCTGCCATTCCGCCATTTCCGCATGTCAGAAGCCGGATTCCCAGCTTCTTTATTTTATAACTCAACTTTCTTTAAGTCAATATATGGAATTTCAGTTGGTGTTTCTCTTCCGAAGAGGATGATCAGAACAGAAGCTGTCTGTACATCATCATTCAGAGAATCGACCGTACCTTCAATTCCGGAGAACGGACCGTTTAAGATCTTGACGCGGTCACCGATCGCAAAGTTGATTTCAATATTGCGCTCGCCCTTGCCCATTCTCTGTAAGATCGGCTGGATCTCCTTTTCACTGACCGGGAACGGTTTTGCACCGCCGCCGCTGGATCCGATAAATCCCGTGACGCCCGGAGTGTTACGGACAACGTACCAGGCTTCATCCGTCATGATCATCTGAACAAACAGATAGCCCGGGAACAGGTTTTTCATCTTAACGACTTCCTTGCCGTTCTTGTATTCGATTTCTTCTTCTTCCGCTACGACGACATCAAACAGGTTGTCTTCGATTCCCATCGTTTCCATACGGCGAACGAGGTTGTCTTTGACCCGGTTTTCATGTCCGGCATACGTGTTGACCACGTACCATTCCTTTTTGTTTTCTTCCATAGGTCTTACGCTCCGATTCCGAAAATCTTAAGGAACTGTGCGACGACGAATTCACATAAGACGAAGTAGGCGGCGAATAATGCAACGAAGATCACGACCGTCTCGGTATCTTTTACCATGTCATCTTTTTTCGGCCATCTGACCTTTTTGATTTCTTCCTTGATTCCTTCCAAACTGAACCATTTCATACTAGGGTCCTCCCGTTTATTTTGTTTCCTTGTGCAGCGTATGCTGTCCGCATTTCTTGCAGAACTTCATGAGTTCCAATCGTTCCGATTTCTGTGATTTGTTACGCGTGGTAGTGTAATTTCTTGACAGACAAACCGTACAAGTCAAGATCACTTTGTTCTTTTTGTCGGCCATAAAAAAAACACCCTCCTTGTGTACTCACAAGTATAACAAAATTATTTCAGAGTTGCAATAGCTTTTTTCGTCTCCTCCAAAAGCTCCATCTTTGCCTCATTCAATGCGTCCGTTACCAATAAATAACCTTCCAGATGGCCCTGCATATAGGCATCCTTCACCCGGCGGCTGCTGGCGCTTCTTCTTGTTTTGATAAAGCTCATCATACCGCTCAGATTGTTCGGATTGTTATGCAGATAATCCAGGCAGAGGTTGATGGCTTCCGTACAGCCCTGAACATAGTACGGGCTGTTGTCGCCAAAGTTGATATTCTCAAAACGGTCCACCAGATAGTCATAGTAGTTGCTGTATTCCTTGATGGAATGCGCAGCGATCACATACGGTTTACTCATCTTACTTTCTCCTTGATCTTATCCAGATCGGAAATCACGCCGTCCCCTTTCAGGATTGCTTCCAGGGTGCTCATGTTGATATTCATGTTGACGATATCTTCCTGGTTGATGCTGGAAAGCGTGTTCTTTAAGGCATCGTTCGTTAAATTGATGATATTGATCAGTTTCTCTTCCTGCTGCTTGATGTCGCTTTCCAGATAGTAGTTGCCCTTCATCTGGCGGTAGTTCTCCAGAATCTCCAAAAGCATCGGCAGGTAGTACTGATAGGTCTTGCGGATGCGGTCATCATCCATCTTCAGTCCCTTTTCTTCCAGATTCTTCAGAGTGGTTAATAAGGAAGAAGTGATATAGAGGGAGTTGGAGATCTCCTGATGTTCGATCTCCACATTGTACTCATTGACCTTTTCAATGTAATATTCCGCCATCTTGGCTTTTTCCTCGACCTTGATTTCCTTTTCAAAGTAGTCGTTGTCATTGAGGTAGTCAACGACTTTATTGTAGGAAGTCAGGTCGGAAGTGATCATATCGTAAAGCGTGCAGACTTCGAAGTTGTTGTAGAAGAAAGCAACGTTCTTCATCATATCGCTGTCGTTGTCCACTTTTTTCAGAACAACTTCTTCCGATAAGACCATCTGTTCGTTCACTTCAAAATACTCTTTCAGCTTCTGCTGCGCCTTGGTTTCTTTTGCGGAATATCTGCGCTTGGTTGTTGTCTTGACGTTATTGTAGTTTGCTGTTGTTGTCTTACGGACCGTATTGCGGCTGCCGATAAAGAAAGACAGAATAAAGAATAATAACAGTAATGGCATAATGACCTCGCTTACGAAATAATAGAACGGAAAATAGTAAAAGAAATCTTCCAGAATTGCTAGTGTGAAAAATAAGGCAATTGCGCCTAATCTAAACTTTCTGATATTCATAATTCGTTACCTATTTAGATTATAGCACTTTGTTGCCTTTTTTCTTATTAATTCTCTTTCACTTTTTCCTGCGCCGCGGCTTCATTCCGTATTTTCCGGCGGATTCTCCGGATCTCTTTTGTTACTTCCTCCGCTTCCATATGCATCAGCGCCGCAATTTCAGAGTTGCGATAGCCTTTCTGTCGGTAGAGATACAGCTGCATTTCCCGCCTGCTCAGACACTTGGGAAGATCCCCGCGTTCCATTAAGTTCTCTTCCTTTTCCCGCTTTTTCTCCAGTCTCTGCTTCATGCGGTAGACCGTATTGTCCACCTTCTTTTCCGGAATCTGCAGCTTAGTCGCAATTTCCTTGTATTTATAGCCCTGCAGCCGTAACCGGATGATCTCTTTCTCCTGGGCGGGCAGATGGGAGAGAACCTCTTCTGCGTTGAGGTTTTCCTGCGGCGGTTCGGCCACCATCTGCATCATGGTATGCGGATTGTCCTCCGAAAATGCCCGGTCCAAAGAAAGAACGTTCTTCCGCTCGTACAGGCGGTTGTTCTTCCGGGTATAGTTGCGGATCTGCCTCTTAATAAAAATATAGGCATATCCGCCCAGCGGTACTCCGGATTCCGTATCATAGGTCCGTATGGCTCTGTCTAAGGCCATCAGCCCTTCCTGATACAGGTCATCCCGGTCCGATGGATAGGACATGCCTGTTTTGATTTCATGATTGATGACAAAGTGAATGAGATTGGATAGCGACTCAATCAGCTCTTTCTGGGCCTGCTCATTCCCCTGCCGGTACTGTTTTACCAGTTCCTTTTCCTTTGCTACTTCCATACGACACTCCATTTTCAAGTGGATGTCGCTGAGAGAAGATCTCGTACAGCATGATTCCCGTGGCCACGGAGGCATTCAGGGAAGTGATCTGTCCTTTCATCGGAAGAACGACGTTGTAGTCGAGACTCTTCTGAACCAGATGGGAGATCCCCGCTCCTTCAGATCCGATCACCAGAACTAACGGCATGTTGTAATCGACAGCCCGATAGTCCAATGCTTGATTATTATCTGCACCGCAGACCCAGTACCCCTGTTTCTTCAGTGTTTTCAGTGTTTCATTGAGATTTGTTACTTCAGCCACCTTGACCGTGTCGATGGCTCCGCAGGAGACCTTCGCCACCGTGGCATTGAGAGATACGGAGCGGTTTTTACGGATGATGACACCATCCACTTCAACGGCATCGCACGTTCTCAGGATCGCCCCCAGATTATGCGGATCCTCCAAGGAATCCAGCATGACAAGCAGTGGGAGCTTTCCCTGTGGAATACTTTCCAGCAAATCTTCCAGCGTATAGGTGCGGAAGTCCTCGATTTCCCCGTAAACACCCTGATGGTTTTCTTTCGTCAGGGCGTCCAGCTCTTTCCGGCTCACAAAGGTGATCTTCTGATTCTGACGCTTCGCCAGATCGATGATCTCCTGGTTCTTGCTGTCCTTCGCTATCAGCAGTTTCCGGAAATCCCTGCCGCTTTTTAAAAGCTGAATCACTGTGTTTTTCCCATATACAAATTGTGACATACCTGCCTCCCTGCTTTGTCTCTCTTTTGAATTGATTTTCCACCGGTACCCGTGGAATTCCTTTTTATTCTACCATGTTTTCCGATGCGCTTAGCCCTTTTGGGGCAATAATTGCCGGAGCCCTCGGGAAAATGAGGCGGGAGTTGTGTATAATATTCCATGTAAGAGGATTCACTATGAAAGAAAAACGTTCATTTCCCTATGTTGTTGTCAACAAGAAGCAGGAAGCGACATTAAAAAAGAACTATCCCTGGGTCTACGGGGAAGAGATCACTGAGCGCCAGGGCAATTTTGAAAACGGCTGCATCACGGATGTCTTTAATGAAAAAGGCAGCTACTTAGGCAGCGGGCTTTACTCCGAGCACAGTAAGATCTCTATCCGCATTCTCTCGCGCAATGCCAATGAAAGCTTCAGCGACGCTTTCTGGAAGCGCAGGATCCAGTACGCGCTGGACTACCGCTTTACGGCCATGCAGAGCGATGAAAGCAACTCCGGCCGTTTAATCTTCGGGGAAGCGGACGGGTTCCCGGGTCTCACCGTGGACCGCTTTAACCATATTCTGGTCACCCAGGTTCTCTCATACGGCATCGATATCCGCAAGGATCTGCTGTACGGCGAACTGTTAAGCCAGTTAAAGGAGCGCGGAGAAGACATCACGGGCATCTACGAGCGCAACGATTCTTCCATCCGTGACCTCGAGGGCTTAAAGCGCTATGAAGGCTGGTACGAAGGATTACCGCATCCGGAAAGCACGGAAGAAACGATCGTGGAAAACGGCATCACGTATCTCGTCGACTTTAAGGACGGACAGAAGACCGGCTACTTCCTCGATCAGAAGTTCAACCGCCGTGCCGTCGGCTCCATTGCGAAGAACAAAACAGTATTGGACTGCTGCACGCATACCGGCAGCTTTGCCTTAAATGCCGCCAAGGGCGGTGCCAAGCACGTCACGGCCGTCGACATTTCCGCCTTTGCGTTGGATCAGGCCAAAAAGCATGCGGAGATCAACGGGTTAAGCGACAAAATGGACTTCATTCAGGCCGATGTCTTCGACTTACTGGATGAACTCAAAACCAACCGCAAATATCAGTATGACTTTATCATTCTCGATCCGCCGGCCTTCACCAAAAGCCGCAAGACGATCGACCATGCAGAAAAAGGCTACCGGGAGATCAACCGGAAAGCCATGCAGCTCTTGCCGCGCGGCGGCTACCTCGCCACCTGCTCCTGCTCGCACTTCATGAGCCGGGAGCGCTTTGAAGCCATGCTTCAGAGAGCCGCGGAAGAAGCGAACGTGGAACTGAAACAGATCGAATGCCGCCAGCAGGGCAGAGACCATCCGATTCTATGGAACGTTCCGGAAACCAATTATCTGAAATTCTACTTATTCCAGATTCTCTAAATGAACAAAAGAAGTTAAGAGGTAACATATATGCGTAAAGCTTTGAAACTGGCACTTGAGAAAGAACAGATCGAATTCAAGAATTCACGGAAAGAGATCGATGCCTTTGAGATCCACCTGTTCGGTGACGAGCGGGATGACTTCTCTCTCTATTCGTTAATTGAAAAACCGCTCACCACGATCCACTACGCTCTGTGGCGTTCGGACATTCTGGACATTGCGGCGGAATTTGAATCCGACTATACGCGCAAGGTCTTCGATTTGGCCAAAAAGGCCGACTGCGGCATTGTGCTGCACGCCGAAAGCCGCTCCTTCAACATCTACAACAAGCCGGAGGTGGAAGCTTTCTGCAAGTTTGCCAAAGAGGAAGGCGTGAAGCTGCATATTGAGAACTGCTACCGCAATAACGGTGCCATTGAAGCGCTGGAGATTATGGACTACATCCGTCACAGGGTGGACAAAGAGAGAGTGTATCCGCTTCTGGACATCTGCCACTTAATGATGAGCGAGATGTCCTTCAAGTACGATGAGCTCTCCATTCCGAAAGCCATTGAGGCCTACAAGAGCAATAACTTCAAGATCCACCTCAATGACTGCATCGGCTCCGGGGAAAAGGAAACCGGAGGAATCCACGGCACCAACTTCTCCCGCAACCAGTACCTTTTAAACAATATCCTCTGGAAGCTCTTCAATCTGGAAAAGGAAGGATATGAGGCCGACCTGATTTTAGAGGTGGAGGAAAAGGACTACGTCCACGTTCCGGAAGCACTGGAACTGGCCGCCAACATCGACCGTTTCTGGAAAACCTACTAAACAAAAAAAGAGACCGTCAGGTCTCTTTCGTTTTCTATAAGTGCATCACCTTAAGTAAGAGGATCCAGGCTAACCCGTAGTAGGAAACCACGGCGACGAGGTCATTGATCGTGGTGATAAACGGACCGCTGGCCACGGCCGGGTCCACATGGATCTTATCGAAGATGATCGGAACCACCGTTCCCACCATGCTCGAGATCAGCATGGCCGTAAGTAACGCAATGCCCACGCAGGCGCTGACGCCAAACGCAAATTTTGCCGGATAGCCTTTCATCAGCCAGACATAGAGTCCGATAAAGACAAAGGAGATGATTCCCAAAAGGAGTCCGTTGCAGAAGCCGACCCGCATTTCCTTGAAGACCAGCCGGGTCTTTTCTTTTGCGGAGACTTCCTCATCCATTAAGACACGGATGGTGACTGCCAGAGACTGCGTCCCGACGTTACCGGCCATATCCAGTACCAGTGACTGGAAACAGACGATGATGGCCACTTCCTTGACGACATTTTCAAAGATGCCGACCACGGCGCTGACGCCGATGCCAAGTACCAGCAAGGCTGCCAGCCACGGCAGACGCTTCTTCATGCTTTCCAGTAACGGTTCATCGAGATCTTCCGAAGAAGACAGACCGCCGAGTTTGGCGTAGTCGTCGTTTAACTCTTCATGAACCGATTCCGTGATATCCTGAGCCGTGATGATTCCCAAGAGGTGCTGCCCCTGATCCAGTACCGGCAAAGAGTTTTCCGAGTAGTCCTTGATCTCTTCCAAACAGTCGCTGATCTTTTCATGGTCGTAAACGACCGGGTAGGATGTGATGACCAGTTCGTTAAACGGGTCGGTATCCCTCGCCTTGATGAGGTCTCTTAAGTCCACCACACCGCAGAAGAGGTTATCGTCATCCACGACATACAGCGTGTCGATGTTGTCGTTGTCTTCCGACTGCCTGATGAGCTCGCGCATGGCCTGCTTGACCGTATAGAGAATGTTCATCTTGATGAAGTTTGTCGTCATCAGACTGCCCAGCTCTTCCGGGTCGTACGACTGAATGAGACGGATCTCTTCCTCGACCTTGTCATCCATCTTTTCGAGGATCTTTTCCTCGATATTGTCATCGATCTGTTCCAGAAGGTCGACGGCATCGTCCGTATCCATCTCTTCCACGATCTTGGCCGCTTCGTTGATGTTGATCTCCTGAATGTACTCGTCAACATCGTCTTCCAGATAAGAGAACACTTCACCGGTTCTCTCCGGGCCGATCGCATGGTATAACAGCCGGCGCTCTTCCGGGCTTAAATAAGCCAGAGCATCGGCAATGTCATTGTCATGATAGTCTTCCAAAGCCAGTTTTAAAGAATCGTCAAACTCCATCTTTTTGATGAGTTCCACGATCTCCTGGACCTTCAGATTCTGATTCTGTTCCATATCCATTGGGTTATCCTTCTTTCTTCATGATAAAAAACCGATATCCCGGGAACGTGAATGGATTAGAAAAGGGATCGTAAGCCACCCGCCGCTTCCGGTTCTTTATATTCCGCTGTGCTTTGCTCGTGGCCTTCCATCCCGATCACCTCGTTTTCTCTGTTCCTATTATATGCATTTTTGCGGCGGGAAACCACCGCTTTTTTGTTTATTTTCCGTATTTTTTTATCATGAATTCTTCGACTTCCGCCTTCACTTCCGCCAGAACTTCTTCGTTTTCCGGATCGTGTGCCACTCGGGAGATCCAAAGTGCCACTTTCTTAAAATCTTCCTCATTGAACCCGCGCGTTGTCATGGCCGGAGTGCCTAAGCGGATGCCGCTGGTATAGGCAGGTTTTTCCTCATCGAACGGAATGGCATTCTTATTGACCGTGATGTTCACTTCGTCCAAAAGCTTCTCCAGTTTTTTGCCTGTGATGCCGAAGGAGTGCTTTACATCAATCAGCACCATATGGTTGTCCGTTCCTCCGCTGACTAAGCGGAAGCCTTCGTTCTTAAGCGTCTCTGCCAGTACCTTGGCGTTCTTGACGACCTGCGTCTGATATTCGACAAATTCCGGCTGCATGGCTTCGTAGAAACAGACTGCCTTGCCCGCAATCACGTGGCAGAGCGGACCGCCCTGAATGCCCGGGAAGACGGCTTTGTCCAGTGCCTTGGCATATTTCTCTTTGCAGAGAACAAGTCCTCCGCGCGGACCGCGCAGCGTCTTATGCGTGGTGCTTGTCACAAAGTCGGCATAGGGAACCGGATTCGGATGCAGCTTTGCGGCCACCAGTCCCGCCACATGGGCCATGTCTACCATGAGCAGCGCTCCGACTTCATCGGCGATCTCACGGAAGCGCTTATAGTCGATAAAGCGCGCATAGGCGCTCGCCCCGCAGACGATCAGCTTCGGCTTGATCTCCTTGGCCAGACGTTCCACCTCGTCATAGTCGATCGTTTCCGTTTCTTTATTCACGCCGTAGGAGAACGCTTCATAGTCACTGCCTGAGAAGCTGAGCTTATAGCCGTGGGTCAAGTGTCCCCCGGCGTCCAGGCTCATGCCTAAAATCCTGTCATTCGGCTCCAGTACCGCCCGGTAGACCGCCATGTTGGCGGCGCTGCCGCAGTGCGGCTGCACGTTGGCATGTTCCGCTCCGAAGAGTTCACACGCCCGCTGTCTTGCCAACTCTTCCGCCGCGTCCACATTGACGCAGCCTCCGTAGTAGCGCTTACCCGGATAGCCTTCCGCATACTTGTTGGTCAAAACGCTTCCGACCGCTTCCCGCACTTCGTCCGAGCAGAAGTTTTCCGAAGCGATCAGCTCGATATTGTATTTCTGACGCGTTTCTTCGCGCGCAATGATGTCAAACAGTTCTCTGTCTCTCATTTCCGATTCATGATACCTTTCTTTACTTCCAACCTTATTATAGCTTTTTCAAAGACGGGAAAAAAGGCAAAAAAAAGATTCCCGCAGGAATCTTTATTTTCAAATGGTGGAGATGACCAGGCTCGAACTGGCTACCTTTTGAATGCCATTCAAACGCTCTCCCAGGTGAGCTACACCCCCATCGCTCTCAAATTATACACGAATTCAAGAGACATTTCAATTACTTTTTTCAGACCTCGAGATGACTGATTTTTTCAAAGCCGCTGTTGGCCCCGATCAGGATCAGAACATCGCCCTGACGCAGCGGTGCATTCGGGTCTAAAGTGACCAGAATGTCCTCTCCGCGGCGGATGCCGATCACGGAGACATCGTATTTCCGACGGACGTCCAGTTTCAGTAACGTCTGGCCGATCCAGGCTTTCGGAATGTGGATCTCATGAACGCTGTAGGTATCCGACAGTTCCAAATAGTCGATGAAGTTGCCGGAAACCAGGCTCTTGGCCAAACGGATGCCGGCTTCCTTTTCCGGTCGGATGACCTTGTCCGCCCCGGTTTTGAGTAAGAGCTTCGCATGCAGATCATCGGTCGCTTTCGCAATGATGTATTTTGCGCCAAGTTCCTTGCATAAGACCGTGGTGATAACGCTGGCACGGATATCCGAAGCTAACGAGATGATGACATAGTCAAAGTCGCGGATGCCGATGTCGCTTAAAAAACGCTCATCCGTCGTATCCCCGATCACCGCATGCGTGACATAGTCCGCAATCTCATTGACGTGCGCTTCCGTATGGTCCACGACCAGTACTTCGCATCCGTCTTCATATAACTGCCTTGCCAGATTGCTGCCGAACTTCCCGGCACCTAATACCGCAAATGTTTTATTCATCGTATTACTCCTTTATCCCACCATGATATCCGCTTCCGGATAACGCAAATAAGGTTTCTCTTTTTTCCCGCCGATTGCCAGTGTCAGTGTCAGTATTCCGATCCGTCCCGTAAACATGAGGGCACAGATCACCGCTCTTGAGGCAATCGAGCACGTTCCGCTGACCCCGACGGAGAGTCCCACCGTCGCAATGGCACTGGTCAGCTCGTAAAGCTGATTGATAAAGCCCAGCGACTCGCTTTCAAATACGGAGACAAGGAAGACTCCGAATAAGAGCGCATTGATCGCCAGGAAGAAAATGGAACAGGCCTTGATGACCGTGGTCTTGCTGATCCACCGCTCAAACGCTTCCGCCCGGTCTTTTCCCGAAAGCAATGAGCGCGCGGAGAAGAAGATCACCGCCACCGTGGTCAGTTTGATCCCGCCGGCCGTTCCCGCCGGAGCTCCGCCGATAAACATCAGAACGATGCTTAAGAGCTTGCTTGGCGAACGCAAGGCCAGCTGATCGACCGTATTGAAGCCCGCCGTACGGCAGGTCACACTCTGAAACAGGGATGCCAGAACTCTTGTCCCGAAATCCATGCCCGCCATGGTATTATTATACTCCAAAAAGTAGAAGGCAATACTCGGCACCACAACCAGCACCAGCGATACCCACATGACCACCTTGGTCTGAATGCGGTACTGCCGCTTGCGCCTGAAGTCCAGAATATCCAGAATGACGCCGAACCCGAAGCCCCCGATCAGAATCAAGGAACAGACCGTCAGGCAGACCAGCGGATCAGCGACGTATGCCGTCAGGGAAGTGTAGTTTCCCATCAAGTCAAATCCCGCATTGCAGAAAGCGGAGATGCTGGTAAAGACGGCGCGCCATAAGCCGTTTGCCAAACCGAACTGCGGAATAAAGCGCAGCGAGAGCAGGATGGCTCCCGTGCCTTCCACGATCGCCGTCACCTTTAAGACGTGCAGTGCCAAAGAAATAATGCCCTGCAGCTTGTTTTCCCCTAAGCTTTCCGCCATGGTCATGCGCTCCTTCAGGGAAATCTTTTTCCCCATGGCCACAAAGAAGAAGGTTGCCACCGTCATAAAGCCGAGGCCGCCCAGCTGAATCAGAAGCAGTAATACCAGCTGTCCGAAGAACGTGAAGCGGGTGGCCGTATCCACGACGATCAGCCCCGTCACACACGTTGCGGAAGTTGCTTCGAAGAAGGCATCAAAAAAGGAAAGCGGTTCTTCTGCGGATGCCATCGGCAGCATCAGTAACCCCGTTCCCAAAAGAATTACAGCCAAAAAGCCGAGCGGGATGATCCTGGTCGGTTTAATGGTTCGCTGAATGTCTTTCCAGTCCTTCTTCATACCGTAAAATTATAATCGGAATTCCGTATTCTTTCAACCGAAGGCATGACTCCTCCAATTCAAAAAGTGAAATCTGTAGTCCCTATCCGTACCCATGGCTGCGCAGTAATTTTTCTTCCGGTTATCATCACGTGCATTCTGCTCTTCTTGACATATACACCCATTGGGTGTATTAATATAAGAAAGGAGAGCAAGTTTTATGGAATTACATGAAATGAGGGCTGAATTTGGGGATACTCAAAGTGAATTTGCCAACCGCTATCATATTCCCTTCCGAACGATTCAAAATTGGGAAGCCGGGATACGTAAGCCACCCGAATACGTCATGGAACTGCTGGAACGTCAGGTGAAGGAAGACCTGATAAACAGAAGAATCTCTGTTTTGCCAAAGTACGACCCCAAAAAGATCGACCTCCCAAAAAGAGAAGACTATATCGGCTCAATTTCATGGCTGATAGCCATCCGGGACTATATCGGTGAAGACTTCATTTATGCATTGGATCAGGCTCTGATGTGTCAGGGCAATTTTGGAGGAAGAAATAACGAATATACCGTTTGGGTATATGGCGATCCGTCCCTGGACCGTTTTAACGGCATCGCTGTTTTGGGTAAAAGAGTAAGTCCTTATTGCGTCATTGAAAATAACGGGCTGAAATTTACCAACTTGAACAGAACATTATCAGATGCTCTGGCAAACGAATCGATTCTGGATATGCAGGGAATTACTGAAGCTCTTAGCCATTACTATTTTTCCAATGACGAAAGTTTCGCTGGTCTGTCAGTATCTCCGGAATATCAGGATGCCTTTGAACGGCTGATGAAAGATGCCGCATCCTACTACGACAATGAATAAAGTTTACACGCATTAACTGGTTTTGCCACAAACCATTACAAGGGCCCTTCGGGGCCCTTATTCCGTATATTTTACCCGTATTGCGGCAATCATCTCTTCCGTGAAGTCATACTCCGCAATCAGGTAGTTCTCCATGCTGCCGTATTTCCCGTAAATGCCGTTCAGTACGGATTCGCCGATGGCCGGCAATACCCCGTGCTGCATCTGCAACAGTTCCTTTCGCTCCGGATAGAGCGAGAGATCCGCGTCGTTTTCCGCGAAGGCTTTCTTCAGTGCTTCTTCACAGTACCGATTGCTTAAGAGGTAATCTTCCATGATGGTTTCCCTCTCGCAGCCCAAAAGTCCCAGTACCACCATCGCCGCCACACCCGTGCGGTCCTTGCCGCTGTGACAGTGGAAGACGACCGGCAGGTTTCCTTCCTTGATGTGATTCAGAAGGATCCGGAAGGCATCGTTATGATACGGCATGTCCGTATAGTAACCGAAGAGGTCTTTCAGTTGCTTCTTTCCTTCCGCCCCGATCAGATGCATTCCTTTCGGTGAGAAATCAATTTGCTCTCCGCCGGTGGATACCACGCCGCTGTGCTGCGAGATTGCCACGCCTTGAAATTCCGGGTCCGGATTGGCTTTGCATTCCGCATCCGTCCTCAGATCGATAATCGTCTTGACCTTCAGCTTGTAGAACTCTTCCGTTTCCTGTTCGGTTAAGTGCGCCAGCGTGCCGCTGCGGTAGAAATAACCGCATTTGATCACTCTGCCGTCTCTGGTTGGATATCCCCCGAGATCGCGGATGTTCACCGTATCCCGAAACTGTTCCATTCTCATGCGTCTTCCCCCTCCCTTACGATCTGAAAGAGATAGAATTTCAGATATTCCGTCTTGTTCTCCCCGTTCCATAAGATCGGATGGTCGCTGTTCTGCTGCGTAATGCTGATCTGACGCAGTGTCACGTCGGCATTTCCTGCCGCCTCTTTGATCATTTCCTCAAATAAGGCGTTTTCCATGTAGCGCGAGCACGAGCACGTCGCCAGATCCCCGCCGCTCTTTAAGGCGTTTAAGGCGTCTTCATTGATCTCCAGGTATCCGCGGTAGGCATGATCCACCGTCCGGCGGCTTTTGGTGAAGGCCGGCGGATCCAGAATGATCAGGTCAAACTGACCGCGCTCAATGGTTTTCAGGTAGTCAAAGACGTCCGCCTGCACAAAGGAGATCTTCTCTAAAAGCCCGTTCATCTCCGCATTTTTTCTGCCCTGTTCCAGTGCCGTCATAGAAACATCCACGGCCGTAACGCTCTTCGCATTTCCCTTGGCCGCATTGAGCGCAAAGCCTCCGGTATGGCTGAAGCAGTCCAGAACCTTCTTATTGTAAGATAGCTCCTGAATCAGCTTCCGGTTGTTCTTCTGATCGAGGAAATAACCCGTTTTCTGCCCGTTTTCCA
>ODAI011716362.1_pt1 | contig 16695 bp, 12 predicted proteins | sample 1539321 | NCBI WGS metagenome assembly ODAI01 (sample SAMN02144231, study PRJEB22623) | gut metagenome | biome: sheep rumen | host: Ovis aries | place: New Zealand | reverse complement strand
TGACCGGGCTGAGCATATTTCGGAGCCTGCATGGTACTCGTCGCATAGTGCTGGTTACCGTTACCGCCCTTACCGCCCTTGAGGAGCGTAAATTTGCGGCAATCTCCGGACATATCTACGATCACCTTGCCTGATGCAGCCTCTCTTACAACGGTTCCCTCGGGAACTTTCAGCGTAATATCGTTTCCGTCCTTGCCGCGGCAGTTCTTCTTACCGCCATCCTCGCCGTTGCCTGCTTTATATTTGCGGACATTTCGAAAATCGGTAAGCGTATTAAGCCCTTCGTCGACTTCGAGGATGACATCACCGCCTCTTCCTCCGTCGCCGCCGTCCGGGCCACCGTTTGTTACATATTTCTCCCTGCGGAATGAGACATGCCCGTCGCCGCCTTTTCCGCTGGAAACATAGATTTTCGCTCTGTCAGCAAACATAAAACCATACCTTCGATAAAAAACACAAAAAGGGACCCCGCGAACGGAGTCCCCTTTTAAACACCTATTACTTCTCTTCTACAGGGTAAACGGAAGCCTGCTTGCGGTCTCTACCCTTACGCTCGAAACGGAGAACTCCGTCTACAAGTGCGAAAAGAGTGTCATCGCCGCCTCTTCCGACATTAACTCCGGGATGAATCTTGGTGCCGCGCTGTCTGTAAAGGATATTTCCTGCTTTTACGAACTGACCGTCCGCACGCTTGGCGCCAAGGCGCTTTGACTCGGAATCACGGCCGTTCTTGGTGGAACCTACTCCCTTTTTATGCGCGAAGAATTGAAGATTGAACATCTCTATATCCTCCTATCTCTCCGAAACTGTTAAATACTTTTCTCCATACTGATCCGATAATTCATTTACCGAATTCCGGAAGGCTGCTATAAGTGCATCTCCCTCCGCAGTATGTTCGCCTTTCCTGATACATCTGTAAAAGCCTGTCTTTTCGTTTTCAGAAGTCTCTATATCTTCCTCGCAGACATCCTTGAGATTGCCCGCTGTATGAAAGACCAGTGTGGAGACCGCACAGCATACAAGATCATATTCCCTCACGCCGCGCTTCTTGAAAAGTGATTTATGAGCATATCCCGCGTGGCCAAATACATCGAACCCGCTGATACCATCTCCGTCTTTTTCAAATGTAACAGTGATCATTACCTGACTTAAGCCTCGATCTTGTCGATCTTAACCTTGGTAAAGGGCTGTCTGTGGCCGTTCTTCTTGTGGAATCCGGTCTTCGGCTTGTACTTATATACAACTACCTTGCGGCTTCTTCCCTGAGAAAGAACAGTTGCATTAACCTTAGCCGATGCACAATCCTTACCAACCTTGAGAGAATCTCCGCCTACAGCAATGACATTGTCGAAAGTAACCTGCTTACCTTCCTCAACATCGAGCTTCTCGACACTGATCTCGTCTCCCTCGGATACGCGGTACTGCTTACCGCCTGTTACGATGATTGCGTACATCAATAGGTACCTCCTTTTCATGAACCATCATGAGTATGCATCATGGTCCTATTTTTTCGCTATTGCCGGCGGGCAGGCGCCACTTTAAAGCCGGACACTATGCGGCATACTTGAATATATTAACAAACCACCCCTGAAAAGTCAACAATTATTATCTTTTGACAGTATAATTCCCAAAATCAGAGGGAAAAGAGCTGCTATAGGGTAAATATACCTCCACTGTACTACCGGTCCCAACATGACAGTCAAGAGGTACAACATCGGAAATAACAGGGCCATGACTCTGTTCTTCTTCTTGTAAAGCAGGAACAAAGTAATGGATAAGATCATAAACCATACATAAAAAGCCGGTCGAAACAGGATCGAAACAATGGGCCAATTATAGAATTCATTTCCGCAGCAGACCCTGTCAAGCATTCGCTCTAGTCCCGGAAGAAATGAAGTATGGGGGATCCCTCCCGGAATAACTGCGGATTCACTTGCGTAGTTGGTAGATAAAGCTCCCTTTTTGTATTCTGCGCTTCTTCCGAATACTTCACACCAAGTCTGATCATCAAAGAACAGATATCCTGCATTTGTAAGCAAAAAAGAATCTATATATTCGTTAGGATATCGCAATCCAAGCTTTATCCAATCAGCAAAGATCTCTTTTTTCCTGCCGGCCCAGTATTCATCATCAATATTCCACCTGACACCATCACCTATGGATGGTCCGTAGTTTTTCCATAAACCGTTTGGAATGATGGATTCCAATAATTCACGAGAACTATCGTCCATTTCATCAGCATGCAGATAACCCACTCTCCCGACGCTTTGAGTAATCGCATTATATTTCTCAAGATCCACCCCTTTTAAGGAAGTGCCGATCCATGAAGCGATATTGGATGAACAGTAAAAAGATACCGATAAAACAGCCAACGAAAGAATAATCCTATAAGAAATCTTATATTTGCGATTACCCAGAGGAATCCAAAATAAGAAAAATACGGAAAGCGCATATATAGCATTATATCTGAATAAAGACATCACAACAGCGGTGACGGTAAGGATAAACACATTTAATATGTTTCTTTTTTTTGCAGAAACATCAAATAATTCCAATTCAAGAAACTTCGAAACAAAGAATACGAAAGAAGCCGTAAATATACCGTCTTTTGTAGCTTCCACACTCATTACCGAAAACAAGGGATGTATGGACAATAACGCTATCCCGCAGAAATAGAGCCACTTTTCTTTCGAAATGCGATACACATTTAAAAGCATATATCCGAAAGAAGCAGAAATTAACAAAATCTGAAACAATGTATATAATGCCATGCCGATAACAAGGGAACCGGCCGCATTTCCTATCTTGAAGAAAAGCCAGTAAAGCCATGTATGTGCCAAAGGCTGATAAGGCCAGAAAAATGCCAAACCTTGAATCGCCTCCTGCGACTGACGGTGGAAATCATGCGCCATGATCGCCGGATAATACGCGAGAAATACAGGAATATACATCAAAAATATTATTCCTGATGAAATAAAGAATAATTTAGAAGGACTATCCCATATTGATCTCTTACTTAATTCATCGGATTTAAGATCTCTGCCGGAAAGTGAATCAGTCTTCTTATCAACAAATAACAATAATCGAAAAAAATACGGAACTATAAAGCAGGCAAGTGATCCGGAAATCAAAAGAATAAATAATTTACCCTTAACACCGCCGGCGGTCATCTGATCGGATTTAAGCTGCGCTCCCATCACACAAAAAACTGAAAAAACATACGAAAAAACGCATGAGTAAACAGATATTTTCCTAAAATTCGGGGCTGAAATACTGCTGTCATATACTTTAAAGGTACCGATCATATAGAATAAATGTGCTGCAAGCAAAAAAGTGATCAAAACAGAATAAGCGGGGCTTCCAAAGAACTCTTTGTAAAATACATAAGAAAACCCGGCAATACTTAGTATAAACAGGATCGCAACGATCACATATTTTTTATTGTTTTTCAATTTCTCAATCATTATTGCTCCCCATTCATAAAGCATTTACTGACAAAGCCCAAAAACAGCATAATTCCGATAATGTCATATATAAGAATGAGCGGCACGACGCCTATGCTGTACATTTTCTCTGCCAGGATATTGATGCCGTCAAACTGTGTGCAGAAAAGCTGTATCATAAAGCTGTAAACATACGAAATACCAAGCATTCCGAGGGCCGTAAGGGATAATATGCCGCCCTTTGCATCCCTCTTTTTGCCAAATACGGTCAATATAACCCCTATAAACGCTATGACCATGACAATAGGGCTTATTATACGCCATATGGCGAATATCAGGCTGACAAAGGGCTTGACGAGCTTAACCTCAAACTGTCTTGCTCCTATCTCCGACCGGTCTCTAAGCGGTATCAGATACCAGTTGGCTATAATGCTGGCAGGGCCGTCTATCTCAAGCTCTTCGCTGGTAAGTACTACTCCTCCGAATTCATATTCCTTCAGAAGTACATGATATCCGTAGGATCTGAAAGCATTTACGGCCGCCTCTCCTATCTCACGTCCGGTTTTGGGGCCTATTGATGATACAATGGATATGCGATCCGGGCATTTCTTAAGTCTGCCGTCCTTAAAAGCCGCTTTGAGTTCGGAATTTACCTGTGCGAAGAAGGCTTCCTTTTCCTTGATGCTCGAGCACACACCGCTGTCATATATGGCATCCTGGAGCGTCCAGGTGAGGAAATCTCCGTGAAGGGGATGTTCGTCGATATTTCCCTCCACCCAGAATGAAGTATAAACAGCATCCTTAAGCTCGGGATGAGCTTTAAGAGTATCGGATACTTCAAAAGCCTGCTCTATGGCATCCTTGGGAGCCCATATCTCATTAGTCCTTTCCGGGGAATCGATCTTGTATATATACTCAACAAACTTTCCGGATTCGCCGGATGAGCGCACATTGGTCTCAAATACACCGAAATACTTATAATTTATGCCTTTATAGGCTACGGTCACCAGGATAAAGACGACGAAAGGAATAACAGCGATCACAGCAGTGTGCAGCAGAGCGTCCTTATGGTTTATGATGCAGGATATGATCCAGAATACAGCAAACATAAGAAGTACGGGAAGGAGCCATATTCCGTCCTCTTTGACATAATAAGTAAATGAAAAGACTGATCCTGTGAATACGGAAAGCGTGATAATACTCTTTTTCTTTGGATCCTTAAATATCAAAAGCAAAATGATGAGAAGAAGCTCAAATACCATGAGATACATAGGTCCGAGGATGCCGGCGCGGTAAAGCCTGGTACCGCAGAACATGTCAAAAGCGCAGGGGGTAAAGAGTGTAAATATGTATGCCGCGAAAGGTACAGCAGATCCTGCTTTGACATTTCTCGCATTGAGGATATTTACGCAGATAAAGGCCATAAGCAGCGCGCAAGCCACCCAAATGAGGGATATTACAGCCGGATATGATATTCCGGAAGCATTTACAAGCTGTAAAAAGAGCGGCATTCCGAGTTCTTTATGCATGCAAAACGAAGGGTCCGCACCCTTGAAATAATTGGGAAATGCGGAATACAGGATCATGAGCGCATCATCCGCACCCTGCTCACCCGGAAACCAGACGCCCAGCATCTGCCCTATCCAGAGCCTGAAAACGGCTGCAATGCCGTAAAATATGCCCCATCTTATCTGTTTTTTTGTTAAAGTAACCGTATCTTTTATCATATCAAACCAAAGCGTAAGCTTTCATAGCCACGAAGACATAATAATACAAAAACAGTCCGAACAAAACCCCGGTCAGTATATAGGGAATATAATTCGCACCTTCCCATTTGCTCTCCATACGGATCGTCAGTCTCTCATATCCTTTGCTTACTATCATGAACATCGGAATGGCCGCAGGAAGCAGGTATCTGCCCTGGAACTGATAATCAAAGGCATAGCAGTATATATACCAAAGTCCGTATGTGATCGCGATATCGAGTATGAGCATGCCGTAAAAAGAGCTGTATGAGCTCTTTTTTCCAAATATCACGAATAATACCGCTCCTGCAAAGAAAATCGCCAAATAAACAAGATAAAAAAGCTTGGTCGCAAATATATTCATGCATCCGTAAACGCCCACAAATGAAGCGAAGAATTGGTACATAAGCCCCTTGATCGTAAAGAGCGCATATATGGGCTGCCCTTTTGAGAAAGGCGTGGGTGTGGGATAAACTCCCGTGAGCTCTCTAAAGAGCGTCTGAGCCTCACGTAAGGTCCTCATGCCGAGGAAATCCCCGTTATGAAGGATCGCGTTCCTGACAAACCACCACAGCGCACCGACGCACCATACTCCCACTACGATCAGTCCGAAACGGACCATCTTCTTAGTATCTGATCGGGACTTCCTGCCTTCAGTACCTGCATCATCCTTTATAAACAAAAACGGGAAGAAAAGAGCCCCTCCGAGGATGATACCGTAAGTATTGTAATAAGACAGCGTGGCAAGCACTATACCGACAGCCAGACCGACAGTACTTCTTACGCTCACACCTTTTTTCTTCATCCCGAGCAGGAAATACAATATGACTGATATCGCACAGATAGCAATAGAATCGAGATTTACATAGGTATTTACATATACGATCTGCGGAAGGAACATCGTCATGGCAAAGAACATCAGTCTAAAAGGACTCTTCTCAAAAAGCAGCTTTCCGATATTCCAAACAAAATGGCAGGTAAACAGTCCGATGATAAGGTTTACAAGCCTGGCTGCGATCACAAGACCTGCTTCTCCGGCGCCAAAAAGCGAAGCGATCTTCATAAAAAGCGCCATAAATATATAGCTGAATCCCGGAAAATACGCATACGAACCGCCGTATCCGCCAAGGATGACATCAGCCTCGTCCCCGTGAGGAAGATAACCGTTCTCAAATATGAACCTGGGAATGGATATCCTCGTAGGCTCATCGGGTGGAACGATGATATATTCGGGGTTTATCGATACAGGATTCTTAAACACAAGAATGGCTGCAAATACAGCAAATGCAGCCATTAAAAGCATATGAAGGAAACGCACTTTGGAACTCAATTATTTCTTTCTCCGTTCAAAGTCCTCTACGTACTGACAGATGAGATGGACAGTACCGTCAACACCGAGGATGCTGGAATTGATGCACAGGTCATAGCTGTCGGCTCTTCCCCACTTCTTGGAGGAATAGTAATTGTAATAGCTCTGACGCTGTTTATCCTTCTTGGCGATCATATCCTTCGCTTTATTCTCATCAAGCGAATATCTTTCCATTATTCTCTTGATACGGCACTCTTCGTTTCCGTAGATGAAAAGATCGATCTTGTTCTCAAAATCGGTAAGTGCATAATCAGCGCATCTTCCGACTATTACACAAGGTCCCTCGGATGCGATCTTCTTGATAGTATCGAACTGAGCAAGGAAAACCTTGTGTGAAATAGGCATATCAACAAATGAAGAGGAATTGTAACCGAAGGAATAAGTGTCCATAACGAGATTGTAGAGAAATGAATTGGTAGGTCTCTCGTCATGATTCTCAAGCATCTCCTCACAGAATCCGCTCTCTTTGGCAGCTCTGGAGAGAAGCTCCTTATCATAGCACTTAATGCCGAATCTCTCGGCAACCTTCTCACCTATCTCTCTTCCTGCGCTTCCGAATTGTCTTCCTATCGTGATTACAGTATCCATATATCTCCTCATAAAGATCCGGAGAGCATACGCCCTCCGGGCCCGATCAAAACATTATACTCTGAAATAAGCTTTTAAAGAATATAAAAAGTTTATCGTTTTAGCAGGGCAATGTCAATAAATGTCACGGTTTTAACATACTTTTGATCAGATGTGAAGCCTGCTCCTGATCTCGGACTCAATGGCATCCTTGTTATCTTCGGCAACAGCTAAAGCGCGCTTTTTCATACCATCCTTCATATTGCCGGATATCACGGCCATATCCGGGAGTCTGATCGAAGTCTTCTCGGTATTTCTCTTGAGATTAAATATATCGGCTATAACCTCTCCGGGAGCGCCCTCGCCGCACATAACGCCAAATCCGTCGCTTACCAATACGGAATTACGCTCAATAAAGCGTCTCCTGCTCTCACCGGGATAGCTGAGGATCACTTTGTACTCTGATCTGAGGAGATCTTCATATCCTTCGAAGATGTCATCGAGGTCTATCTGTTCCTCTTCAACAAAAGTCTTTCCTTCTTCATTCTTAAAATATGCGTCAACATATACAATATTGGACTTTACGGAAGTGATATTTCTAAATCCCACAAGATTGTCATCACTCTCAAATGAGAACATGACTTCTCCGGCGTATACGCATACCTTGCTGCCGTCATTATCGAGATAAAATACACGGTTTGACGAATCTCCCATATAAAGCTGCTCCATGCTCATATCGAGTGCCTTGGAGAGTTTATAAAGCACTGAAGCCGATACGCTCTGTATGGCAGTCTTGCCCGTAACGATATCGGTCACGGTCGAATAAGGAAGTCCGGTCTCCTTTGACAGTTTAAAAGCGGTCAGTCCGCGCTGTTCAAGTATACTTTTTATCATAATGATACACCTCCGTCATATTTTTATAAGCCACTTAAAAAGTATAACGGTTAATCGTTATGATGTCAACCAAAAACAGCCATAAAACCCTTATAAATCTTAGTTTTTACCCTCCCTGATTTTATTGAATATAGCATATCACGGGAGTATAATATCCATATGCCTTTAAGGCATAAATATTAAAAAAAGGAGACTAATCAAATGGCAGGCAACTTCAATTCCAAGAAAGACATCAAGCTTATGGCCGGCGAAAAGGAATCCCATGCAAGGCTTAACATGAGAGCCACTCTCATCATGTTTGCTCTGATCCCTCTTTTCGTAGCTTCGATGGTTATCGGTACAGTAACCATCGGCATAAGTAAGAAAGAGATCGATGAAAACACTAACGAATCCTTCGTTCAGGTTATCAGCAATGTAGGAACTTCCTTTGACGAGATCGTAAAAGGAAACGAAGAGATCCTCAAAGGATTCTCTACCGCTCCCATCGTAAAAGAGGTTCTTGAGAATCCCGATGACAGCGAGATCAGTGCTAAAGCTCAGCAGTATACGCTTGATTACTTCGGTAAGCTTGAAGGCTGGGAAGGCTTATACATCGCAGACTGGAATTCTGTTGTACTCACCCATCCCAGTACCGGCGTTATAGGAAAGCAGCTTCGCGAAGGCGATAGCCTTACTTCCCTTCAGAATTCCATCTCAGGCGGCAAAAACGGTGTTTACAATGCAGGCATTATGGTAAGCCCCGCATCAGGTCAGAATATCATGTCCGTATATGTTCCCGTCATGGATAACGGAAAGCCTATCGGATATGTAGGATGCGGATTCTACGTACAGGCAATCGCTTCCGAAATCTCTGATGTATCCACTCTCGATTACAGTTCGGCTTATATCTATTATGTTGATGCCAAAGGAACCATGCTCTATCATCCCGACGCGTCCAAGATCGGTAATCCCGTTGAGAATGCAGCCGTTAAGCAGCTCCTCGGACAGATCGGTTCAGGTCAGCATCCCGCTCCCGATGTTATCAAGTATGTCTTCAAGGGAGCAAATAAATATGCCGGATATTATATAGGTGCCAATGAGAATTATATCGCAGTACTTACCGCAGATGAGAAAGACATACTCTCAACCATAAATACCCTTCAGAAGGTAACGCTCATCGCCATCCTTGCTTGCATCGTTATCTTTACCGCACTTGCTGTATTTGTTGAAAGGGTCATCTCCGTTCCCCTTATCAAGATCTCCAAGTCGCTTGACGAACTCAGCACCGGTGAGGTCGGAGCCAGATGCGATGCTACTTCTCATATAAAGGAGACTGTAAGTATCCTCAATTCCTTCTTCACTCTTCGCGGAGCGCTCCACGACTCAATGACCGCAGTTAAGAGTTCGGCAGAGTCCCTCGACAGCTCCATCGTAAGCGTTGATGAAATGACCGCTAATAATGTTGAGTCCGTATCCCAGATCAACACTGCTGTTAACGAAGTTGCCGAGACTTCGCAGAGCGTTGCCGAGAATGCACAGAATATGGCCGAGAAGGCTATCGAGCTCGGAAACAGCATCGAATCCCTCAACGAGAACGTACAGAACCTCTACAAGTCCTCACAGGAGATCAACGAGGCCAATACCGAAGCTACGGATTGCATGGTTTCCGTTTACAAGGGTGCTAAGGAATCCGTCGAGGCTATGCAGGAGATCAGCAATAAGATCGGCGAGACCAACTCCGCCATATCCGATATCAGCACTGCTATCCAGGCTATAGAGTCCATCGCTGCGCAGACCAATCTCCTCTCTCTTAACGCTTCCATTGAGGCTGCAAGAGCAGGAGAAGCAGGTAAGGGATTTGCAGTCGTTGCTGACGAGATCAGAAGCCTTGCAGACTCTTCCGCAGAGTCCGCTAAGGAGATCAAGAGGATCATTGAGAATGTCATTGTTCAGTCGAATGATACCGTTGAGATCTCGAACAGAGTATTCGATGTAATAAGCAAGGAGCAGTCCGATATCGAAAATGCCCAGGAAAAGTTCAATATGCTCTCCGATTCCGTAGATGCTTCGATCAGTGAGATCGAAACCATCAGACATATGACCGGCACTCTTGATTCCATCAAGTCAGAGCTTACCAATTCCACAACGGAGCTCGGTGCCATCTCCGAGGAACTCGGTGCTTCCGCTCAGGAGGTTGCGGCATCCTGCCAGACCGTTACCGATTCCTGCACGGACACTCAGGCTTCCACTGCAGAGATGCGTTCCGTAAACGAGGATATGAGAACTGCCATCTCCTTCTTCAAGCTTCCGTAAGGATAAACAAAGATCTGAATATGCAAAATACCGGGGATTCGATCCCCGGTATTTTTATGTCTATGATAATTTATTTCAGACATATATGCTATCTCTTTCTTCTGTCATTCATCATATGCATCTCTTTTTTGATCTCATACATTTCCCTATCAGCTTCCTTGATGTAATCCTGGAGAGATGCATCCCTGCGGCCGACAGGATCACTGACGACATATCCGATACTTACGGTTACATTGTAAGGGAATCCGTTTGTCTCATTGTGATCCTCAAGTTCATCAAGAATGCACTGCTTAGTCTCTGCCGCTCTCTCAAGGCTGTAACCGGGAGCTATGATCAGGAACTCATCGCCGCCGAATCTGACAGCTATGGCATCATCATCAATGCTCTTATTTATGGACTCGACAACAGACTTAATTGCATAATCACCGTGGATATGGCCATATTCGTCATTTATCCTCTTCATGTAATTGATATCTACAAACATGATGAGTACGGGCGATCCCTTCTCAATACTTTCTTTGTAGAGAGGAACTGCTTTATTCTCATATCCGAAACGGTTAAAGAGCCCTGTCATCTGGTCTTTGTCGTAGAGATTCTTAAGTCTTAAATTGATACGCATAAACCTGATGGACTGCTGAAGTTTCTCCATATAGGGATACAGCATATCTTCGGATATGATATAAGGGAAATCGGTAAATACGACATATCCGTAATTGTTCTCAAAATAATGCATCGGAAGCAGGAAATATACATGCTGCTCTCCGGGATTCTTGACATAATCGGGAACTATCGACCTGAGATTAACCATGGCATCGGAAACGATCTCTCCGTTCTTAAGAGCCACAAGAACATCAATTCCGGCTTTGCTTCCTTTTGCCCAGAGATCCTTTTCACTCAGATTGACATCTTTGAAGTAGAATTCATTGATGCAGATATAGAATCCGTTTCCTTCAAACTGATGATTTCTCTGATAATGATTTGAAAGCGTCTCTTTAAGCACATTGTAATTGGGCATCTCCGCCAGCCACTGCCTCATTACACGCTCATTCTGCTCTAAGAGCTTAGCATCGGACTTTCTCTTAAAAGACCGTCTGCAATATGCGATCCTGTCGGCATTATAGTCCCTGTCGCCCTTACATCTGCAGCTCTCACCGCATGTAAAACCGGATCTGACGACCTTTCTAACAACATCCTTGGCTCCGTCGATCTCATTAAATATGATCTCGCAGGCGCAGCTTCCGATCTCTTTGTAATTCTGTGCAACAGATGAAAGTGCGGGATAGAATATCTTGCCGTCAGCTGCATCGTCAAATCCGGTGACTATAACATCCTGCGGAGCCAGGAATCCTTTACTTTCAAGCTCCGTGCAGGCAGCCATGGCCATGATATCGTTTGCGCAGACTATCGCATCGGGAAGACCTTTATCGGATTCTACTATCTCGTCTATGATCTCACAGGTATATCTGTTGGACCATTTTCCATACTTTATATCATTCTCATCCAGAGTAAGTCCATGCTCTTCAAGCACTTCCCTGGTCGCTTCAAGTCTTGCTATGCTGTCTACATGATCGATGGTACCGCCGATAAAGAAAACTCTCTTCACATCATGTTTATCAACCAGATGCGTAACAAGTTCCCTCATTCCCTCTTTATTGCTGACAGATATACAGTGAACACCGTCTATCTCAAGCCCGATGCTGACAACAGGAACTCCGGAATCCAAAGCATTCTGACAGATCTTTCTCGCAGTGGGCTCGGAATTGATAGCGGTGGAGAATACAATGATACCGTCATAATCGGTCGGGGTCATGAGTTCATACATATTGAGCTCACCCTGTACCAGATCGTGATGCTCACTGTACGATGCAAAACTCATAAAAACAAAAGTATCAAAGTCCTCTTTTGCCGCATACTCCTGTATTCCTTTGAGTGCCTCGGAAAGGGAATCATAATTCCATCCATTGGCGATGATAGCTAGCTTTTTCTTCATTTTATCCGCTTGAAAAATCTATAGATTTCCGGCTGCATTATTGCTTCGTTTTGCTCTCTTTGCTTACACCGACAATAAGCTGCGGGCCGTCCTTTTCATTGACCATACCGGCTCTCAGATTGATCTTAACAGGTTTTCCGTCTATGACCAGTCTGTAATGTATCGTATAGATACCGCCGTTCTTTGTCTTTTCGAGAACCTGTTCCCTGGAGAAATTGCTCTCAAAATACTCAGTATCTTCAGGAACTATAACAGCCTTTGCATCTCTTATCGAATCCGAGAAAAAGTCAGTCCCGGCTTTGGAGGTCTTAAGATCAGACAGTTCCTTGGTAGCACTGTACTGCATATAAGCGCCTGATTCGGGATCTACAGTATAGATACCTATAAAGTCACCGATAAGAGCTGATATTCTTGAATATGTGATCTGCTCTTCTTTGAGCCTCTCTATGGTCTCCTGCTGACGCATCTGACTGTCTATATTATTGACACCTATGATGATATGATTATCATCCTGAGCCATACGCACTGCCTTCAGATTAACGAAATTCGCTTCTCCGTTAATGATAAGCCTGTATGAGTAAACAAACGCACCCTGCTCATCGATAGTCTTAAGAACATTCTCCTTGTTGAATACCTCTTTGAAAGAAGCCCTGTCACTCTCGTAGATAAACTTTTCAGAGTCCTTGATACACTCAGCAAAGAAGTTCTCACCATGACGTTCAACGCTGATACCGGCAGTTCCGTCATCGGGCGTATACTCCGTGAAACGCTCTGTATCAACATTAACGTAATACAGGTAAATATAGTCCGATGAAAGCGCATGAGCAACATCCGCATATGTAAGTTTATTCTTCTTCTCCGGGATGATATCAAGTATAGCTATAGCATATGCAGCAACTTTTCTTACGGGATTGTCGATAATTCTCTTGATCATCGCATGAATCTCGGAACCGTCCCTCATCTTCTCATTAAGGAATATACGGTGTCCGTTATCTCTGCATTCATTTATAGCTTCCGCAAATTTATGTCCTGTCTTGCTGGTAGTGGTATCGATCTGCTCTTTGCCGCCGACGGAATGAACCTTGAAGTATCTGCGTACGAAATCCCTGAAGGATTTGTTACTCCTGGTGATATTGATCGTCTCTCCGTCATATTCAATGATGGATATCGGCATGGTTTCAAAATACTTGCTGACAGTATCCTGCTCCTCATTGGTTATGGAGTTTATATCGTACATATTGATGGCGGATATAGCGTTGTGATATTCGCTCTCGCCACTGTTTTCGAATCCGATCTGCTTACCGTTCTCATACCTGGCCCATATATCCTCAGCGGGAATGGGCTTGCAGAAATAATATCCCTGCATCTTGATACATCCGATCTCATTAAGGAAATCAGCCTGTTCCTCGGTCTCAACGCCCTCGCAAACAGTCTCTATGCCCAGGCTCTGAGCCATTCTCATAAGCTCTCTTAAGATGATCCTGGATCTCGGGTTGGTCTCAAACTGTCTCATGAAACGCATATCGAATTTAATAAGATCGAAATGCATCTCCTGCAGCAGATCAAGCGAGGAATATCCGCTTCCGAAATCATCCATCCATACCTTGAAACCGTATGACTGGAACTTGCTCACCTGATCTTTGATAAACTCAAAATTGGAACCTGCTACGCTTTCGGTGATCTCAATCGTGATCAGATCTTTTGAAAAACCGGAAGCAAGGACGCGGTTATTGATCTCTTCAACTATATCGCAGCTCTCAAAATCAGTCCTTGAAAGGTTGACCGAAACAGGAACAAACTCAAGACCCTTTCTCTGCTGGAACTTAAAACGCTCAAGTATAACATCGAGAATATGAAGGTCTACCTTGTAGATAAGTCTGGTCTCTTCGAGGATCGGGATAAAGTCTGCCGGTGAGAGCATTCCCTTCTCGGGATCTATCCATCTGGCCAAAGCTTCCTCGTCGCAGACCTTTCTGTTGGTGGTTCTGACAATCGGCTGATAGAAAGGCCTGATCCAACCTTCGCTTATCGCTCTGTCGAGATTATCGACGATATACAGTCTGTTAGCCTCCTGCGAAAGCATCTTGCCGTCGAAATATCTGAAATAGCTTTCATTTTCATCCTTTCCGGCACTTCTCGCAAATGTAGCTCTGTCGCACGCAAGTGAAGTCTCTACGAGACCCATGGAATCAAGATATATTCCGACTTTAACGGGGAGCGAATTACCGTTATTGATAAGTTTGGCTTCCCTGAATACCTTCTTTATCCTCTTCTCCAGGAATTCTTCCTCGGTAAATACAGCGAAATGATCCTGTCCGAAACGGCTGCAGTTCTTCTCTCCAAAAACATCCTTTATGATCTCGGCAAACGCCTTGATAAGCTCATCGCCCTCTGCAAATCCGTACTTCTTGTTGTAATACTTCATGCCGTTAAAATCCATAAAGAGAACGGCTGAAGCAATACCTGCCGAATGCATATTATGTCTGCCCACCTCGGCAAGCTTAAAGAAATATGTCATGCTGGGAAGTCCGGTCAGATGATCGAAGTTCATCTCACGGAAGAGGCTTCTCTCACGGAACTTCTCATCTGCATCTATGCCGCCGGTTCGCTGATCATTTTTATTCTCTCCAAAGGCCTGATGAGTCTCATAGAAAAGCTTCTTGTCCTCATACATGGCTTCGTCAGCGCGCCTTAACGCTACCCGTACATTCCTTCCGTCTTCCTCAACTGCTCCTCCCAGAGCAAAGAATACATTTTCGTACTTCGTACAGGCCTTTCTGATCTCTTCGATCTTACAATCGAGTTCTTCCTGTGTGATATCGGAAAGTATGATAGAGAATTCATCTCCGCCAGCACGGAAAATACGGTCTTCATCGACCACTTCACGAAGTGCTTTAGATGCGTTCTTAAGAAGGAGGTCTCCTGCATTGTGGCCTTCGATATCATTGACAGCCTTAAGGCCATTGATATCAGCAAAGATAACTCCGACTGACTTTAAATTCTTCTCATCCGCATGGCAGAGACTGTCGACGAAGTTATTCATCTCATTACGGTTCATCACTCCGGTGAGAAGGTCCTTGGAACTGAGCCTTCTAAGTCTCTCAACCAGCATGTAGTTTCCGAGTTCGGAACCGACGATGAATGTGGTAACTTCAAGAGTCTCCTTGATGACTGTCGCACGCTCTTTGTTGAAATTAAGAGCCCACATGAATCCAAGGAGCTGTCCTCTCGACTTAAGCGGGAAAAGAACAATATTGTAAGCCCCCGCAGATGTGAGCGATTCGTACCATATGGGATTACGCTCCTTAACGACCTGCATGTCATTTTCATCCTTGGCGATAAGGCAGTTACTTCCTGCTATCGTCCCAACCCAGCTTTCAGCTATATCGTAGAATTCATCATTGACGTAATTCTCCATCGGAAGGAGCTTTGAGCCTTCCGCAAAAGCCTCCCCAAGTACATAGCATGATCTCTCAAGCTCATTTATAACAAGGATACAGCAGTGCTCCGCATCGCAAAGGTCTCGGACATCCTTGATCACTTCTTTCATAGCGGCATTGAAATCATTCGTACCGCGAAGTCTGATACAGGTATTCAAAACAGACGAAGCAGTCTCGGATGAGATATCGGACATATTCTCAACCTGAGCTTCGAAATTGATCTCCATTATGTAAATGCAGTAATGAAGATTTTCCTCTTCTGAGAAAAGAGGGATGAACATCATATTGAACCATACCTGCATCCTGTCAGGATGAACGTATGAGTGAAGACATTTATTTTCAACTGCGGCGCGGTAACAATAATCTTCGAAATTAAGATCTCTGGTCAGATAATCGGTATATAGAGAATTCGGCACAAACTTATTCGAGAGCATCGCAGTCCCGGGAGCGGGTTGCTCTATCGAATCGATATAGGCCTGATTGCCGGCGACAATCCTGAAATCACCGGTCTTTCCATCGGGAAGCGTCTCAACAGAGACGACGCATGTCATTGCAGTAAAACTGTCAACGATTGCTTTAAAATCCATGCAGTATACCTCCGATCAACAGCTACAATCAGAATACCACATTCTTGGCATTTTTTGTACATTTTTCGCATAAATAATAGGACCTTTCGGCCCTATAGACATCCCGTAGTCAAGTAGTACATTCCGGCATAAAGAAATCCAACCCCGAAGGACCGGACATCATTCTTCTGTACTTACAATATCTTATTCTCGTAGTCCTGCAGTTCGTGGAATATGTTGTCCACAATGGCAGTATCTCCCTCAATTCTGTATAGCAAAAAGTAGTCATGAGATAGGAAATTCATTCTCCGGTAGCCAAGCTCTCTAAGCCGCGGATTATCACACAGTTTTAAGCTCCCGGCCACTCTGGAGAGACTGATCTTTGTAGC
>ODAI011000661.1_pt1 | contig 16696 bp, 14 predicted proteins | sample 1539321 | NCBI WGS metagenome assembly ODAI01 (sample SAMN02144231, study PRJEB22623) | gut metagenome | biome: sheep rumen | host: Ovis aries | place: New Zealand | reverse complement strand
AAAAATAATAATATTATAAAGTAAAAAGTGATACTTGTTTAAGTATCACTTTCATTTTCAATTGGTGTTGTAGTAGGCACAGGTGTTGGATCTAATGTAGGTGTTGGTGTTGGTGTCGGTGTCGGTATGATAGTAGGTTCTGGTGTTGTAGGCAATGTCGTCTCTTGTGGCTTTTCAATAACTGTAATAGTATTGCTGCAAGTTCCAGTATATGTTCCGTGATTTACAGTATATGTAATAGTATATATATTTGGATTTATTGATGAAACACTTGTAACAAGATTACCTGATTTATCAGTGATTTTAATATTAGTAATTTTAGCATAATTTGTTATATCAACACCATCTGTTTTAACTCTTACAACTGATCCATCATATAGATTACTTGGTATTGCATCTCCAGTTACATATGAACTTGATGATGGTACTGTGGAAAGACTATATGTTTTTTCCTTAAGAACAAATGTTACTGGTGCACTCATAGAATCATCAGTATCTTTATATCCAGCTCGAACTGAATAAGATCCATAGTATGATGACATATTACTTATTGTATAAGTAGTGTTTTGTGTAAAATATAATTTTTCATTATTGAAATAAATATAATATCCAAATACGCCATTCTCGACATATCCAGGGTCAGAGATACCTGACCAATTTAATGTAACATAACTTTTGTTATCAGTGACGGTTAAATTACTTGGTGCTGATAATGATAAATATTTTGAAGAAACTTCGGTTGGTTCTGTACCTTTTTTAAATAATTCTGTTACTAATTGATCACTCGGAGTACTTGAACTTGGCAGCTTTGCCGGGTTTGAGCCTTTTTCTACAGTTACAGAAACTACAGATTTTGGTCTTGTAAAGTCCTTTCCATCATGTTTGAAAACTGCTTTTCCAACCTCATTTAATAGACTAAATCGACGGTTACCATCAGTATAGAAATTTAAATAATGTTTATTATTAAGTTTTTCATATCCAATCCATATTCCAACTACAACATTATGTGTATATCCCATAATCCAGTAATCACGTACAATACTACTTGGTAAGTTTCTCTTTCTAATTGTATCAGAGTCAACATTAGTAGTACCTGTTTTTGCTGCAATATAATCTCTTCCAAGTCCAGATTTAGCTACTCTTGATGCGGCATTTAAATTTAATACATCTTTTAATATATCAGTAATCATATATGCAGTGGAATCGCTAATAATTTTAACTTTTGGAGCAGCATATTCAATTGTTTTGTTATCTTCACGGAATACTATTTTACTAACTGAATATGGTTCGTAGTAATATCCACCGTTACTAAATATTTGATATGCACCAGCCATTGATAGGGGATTAGAACCAGTAAATGAACCAATAGCATGAGCTTCATGAATAGATCCATTGGATATTTCAGGTGTAATTCCAACTGATGTTACAAAATCAACTATTTTTTTATTATCAATTTTTTGGAATGCTTTAAGAGCTGGAATATTTCTTGATCTTGAAAGAGCAGTTCTTAAAGTAATTGTTCCCATATAACTATTATCAACATTATTAATTTTTTTACCGTTTGAATAAGTATATGGCTTATCATCAAATAGAGTATATGTTGACCAATTGTTATATTCAATACCAGGTCCGTAATCAAATAATGGCTTGGCTGTTGAACCTACTTGTCTTTGACTTTTTTCATCAAAAGTAGCATAACTAAAGCTTTTAGCACCACTTCTATTTCTACCGGCTCCAATAGCTAGAATTTTACCATTAGTAGAGTCAACAACTGCTATACCAGCTTGCATATCTTCATCTTTCCATTTATAGCTAGTTTTACCATCCATAATTTTGTTAATACCATCTTGATTAGCTCTTAACATATTTGTATAAACAAGCATTGGAGTAGTGTATGGATCTACACCATATTTTGTTTGAACCTCATTACAAACCAAATCAATGTAACCCTGATAAACATTTTTTGATGTTGACGTATCAGTTAATAAACTTTCAACTGGAATACTATCTGCCATTTGTCGCTCTTCACTAGTAATATAACCATGTCTTTCCATTAAATATAAAACAGTTTTACGCCTTTTAGTTGCTGCCTGTGGATTATTAAATGGATTATATGAACTTGGAGCTTGGTACATACCAACAATAATTGCTGCTTCTGGTAATGTTAAGTCATTAGCATCTTTATTAAAAAAGTGTCGTGATGCTTCTTGAACTCCAAAGATTGTACCACTCAAATTATGATTATTAGCATAAAATTCAATAATTTGTTCTTTAGTATAGTTTTTTTCAATTTGGAATATTGAAATGTAAATATCAGTGAATTTACGGATTATACCTTCAATACCAGATGCTTCTTTGCTTGTAAATGTATTTTTTGATAACTGCATAGTTAATGTTGAACCACCACCAGAATCACCTTGACCAACTGCTTGTCCTGCAGCAGCCTTAATAAAACGCATTAAGTCAAATCCATTATGCTGAAAGAATCTTGAATCTTCTGTTGCAATTAAAGCATCAATAAATGACTCTGATAAATCATCATATTCAATATTTTCACGTAATTCTAGTCCTAATTTAGCATATTCATTGCCTTGACTATCATATATAACAGTTGATTCTTTTTCCTTAAGTAATTCTTGCTTAAAGTCTGGTGCATTTTTTACAACATAATACATAAAACCAACTGCACCAATTACTCCTAAAATAAAGAGAATCAAAACAACTATAATTACAATCTTTAAGGCCTTAGTACCTTTTCCTTTCTTTGGACGATCTAATATATTTCCAATTAATATAGTCAATAATAAACCAGCCATAACAATTGCACTTTCAATAAGTCCTGTAAATACGTATAACAAAACAAAAATAATAGCCATTGCAATTAAGAAAATAGCAATATGTATTGGATTACGTTTAAGTTTTAGTTTAACTTCTTTTTTCTCTTTTTTTATTTCATGTACCTCTTCATTAATTAGTTTCTTTTTCTTTGGTTCCATTTTATAAATCCTCCATCTCTTTAATTATTTCTAAATAGTCAACTCTAGGTATAAATTTTTCTTTGATTTTATAACCTTTATCTCTAAAAACTGTAATTGGAATGATTGATGTTTTGTTATTATCAATGTATGTAAGAAAATCTTTTGCAAACAATATATATGTTTCGTTTAGTTTAATAAAACGAACTATTAAAAAACATATACCATTTTCTTTGTGAATATTTCTAATATGTTCAATTTGATGTTTATGAATATTATTTAGTGGAAATCCTCGTTGATTAATTGTTTCTTTTGCTTCAAAATCAATATATCTACCTCGATAAATACCATTGTAATCAGTAGTGGATGGTTTTTCAAAATATGCTTCTTTTATTTCACCTTTTTTATAATCTACTTTAACCAATTTAATTGGAGTAGGTTTTTTATATATATAAGCCACACCTTTATTACTATAATATTCATTTGTACTATTAATATCACTTTCTAAATTCATTCCCAAATTTTTATGATTATTAACTTTAATCTGCGTAGTGACATTCTTTTTTATACCATTCGGATAATTCACATAACCACCATGTTAAATTATACTATACATAAGAAAATATTTCTACTTATTTTATGAAAATAACCATTTTTTTTGCTATTTTATGTCAATCATTGAAATAAAGTAATTGACATAAAATAGAATAAACTTTAAAATAAATATAGATGTTGTGTTTAGATTGTTAAGATAAACATAGTGCCAGAACCGTAGTATTAAGGGGATTGCTAATATATTTAGAAAAATACTAGAAGGAGAGAAATGGATAATACTGTACTTTCCATTTTGCTTTCCGTTGGTGGAATAATTGTTGGTGTAGTCATCATGTTTATTATCAATTATTTAAGAGGTAGTAATGCAAATAAAAAGGCTGATACTATTATCGAAAAAGCTCGTAAAGAGGCTGAAAAAAATAAACGTGATACTATTTTAGAAGCAAAAGAGGAAATTCATCGTTTAAAAATGGATGCTGAAAAGGAGATTCGTGATCGTAAACAAGAAATTAAAGATGCTGAAAATCGTTTATCTCAAAGAGAAGATAATATTGATAAACGTGATGCATTAATTCAAAAACGTGATGAATCTTTAGATGAGAGAGAAGCTAAATTATTTACTAAACAAGCAGCTATCAACGAAGAAAAGGCAAAAGTGGAAGAAATCAAACAAGAACAAATTAAAGTTCTAAATGAAATATCAGGAATTAGTAAAGAAGAAGCACGTGCTCAAGTTATGGAAAAAGTTAAGGAAACTATGACAATGGAAATAACAAGTTATATTAAAGATCGTGAAGCTGAAGCTAAGTTAGAATGTGATAAAAAAGCTCGTGAACTTCTTGTTAGTTCAATGCAAAAGTATGCTAGTGATGTAGCAAATCAAGAAACTGTCACTGTTGTAGCGCTTCCAAATGAAGAAATGAAAGGAAGAATTATTGGCCGAGAAGGACGAAATATTAGAACAATTGAGGCTATTACTGGAGTTGATTTAATTATTGATGATACACCTGAAGCAGTAGTTCTATCAAGTTTTGATCCATTACGTCGTGAGATTGCTAGGGTAACTTTAGAAACGCTTATTAAAGATGGTCGTATTCATCCAACCAGAATTGAGGAATTGTATGATAAGACGGCTAAAGAGATGAATGCCAAAATTATGGAATATGGAAATAATGCTTTATTTGAGTTAGGTATTACTAAAATTGACCCAGCTCTTGTAGAGTTAATTGGTAAACTTCATTTTAGAACAAGTTATGGTCAAAATGCTTTAGTTCATTCTATTGAAGTAGGTCATTTATCGGGAGTTATTGCCGGTGAATTAGGGGAAAACGTTGCTTTAGCTAAAAGAGCTGGTTTACTTCATGATATTGGTAAGTCAATTGATCATGAGATAGAAGGTAGCCATGTTGAAATTGGTGTAGATTTAGCTAAAAAATATCATGAAAATGAAACTGTTATTAATGCTATTGCATCACATCATGGTGACGTAGAGGCAACAACTGTAATTAGCGTAATTGTTGCTATTGCTGATGCCTTATCTGCATCACGTCCAGGGGCAAGAAATGATTCACTAGAAAATTATATTAAACGTCTTGAACAATTAGAAAAAATAGCCGCAGATATTAAAGGCGTTGATAAAACATTTGCTGTTCAAGCAGGTCGTGAGTTAAGAGTAATTGTTAAACCAGATGAAATTGATGATTTGGAAAGTTTTAAAGTTGCTCGTGATATTAAAGAGAAAATTGAAAAGGAAATGCAATATCCAGGAACTATTAAGGTTACAGTTATTAGAGAAATAAGAGCACAAGAAGAGGCAAAATAATGCTTCTTTTTTTTGATAAAAAACGTCATTACTATGTTAAACTATTTAAAATGAATAAAATAATAAAGATATCTGAATACGTATTTTTTGACTTTTCCTTTTATTTATGATAAAATAATCGCATATTTATGTGAGGTAAAAAATGAAATTGATGAATGTAAAGGGTACATCTGATTTTATGCCAGAGGATATGCAAATTAGAAATAAAATAATTGATACATTACGTCGTAATTTTGAGAAATACGGGTATTTACCAATTGAAACACCAATGTTGAATTATTTTGATTTATTAAGTTATAAGTATTCTAATGATGCAGAAATATTAAATGAAATTTATCATCTTACTGATCAGGGTGATCGCGATTTGGGTCTTCGATATGATTTAACTGTTCCTTTTTGTAAGGTTGTAGGATTAGATAAAAGTTTAGTTTTACCATTTAGAAGATATGAAATAGGAAGAGTATTCCGTAATGGTCCAGTTAAACTTGGTAGGACGAGGGAATTTTATCAATGTGATGTAGATGTTGTTGGAATTGATAATCGTTATATTGAAGCAGAACAATTGCTAATGGCATATAATACGTATAAAGAGTTGGGAATTGACATTTATATCAAATATAATAATCGTAAATTAATGAGCGGTTTAATACTTTTATCTGGAATTACAGAAGATAAGATTGATAGTGTAATTGGTGTGATTGATAAAAAAGAAAAAGTAAGTTCAGATGATTTAGTATTAATGTTAGAAGATTTAGACATAGAAAAAGAATGTATTAATAAGTTACTATATTTATTTAATAAGTCATTTGATGAGTATGATGATATAAAAGATGAGAATGTCTTTTTGTCAGAAGGAGTTTCTGAAATTAAAGAAATTAATAGATACTTAAGTGACTTGGGAATAATTGATGACTGTGTTTTTACACCAACGCTTGCTCGAGGCTTATCAATTTATACGGGTCTTGTTTTTGAATTTTATGACAAAAAGCAAAGACTAACGTGTGCTATTGGCGCAGGAGGAAGATATAATAAAATAATTACTAACTTTATTAATAATGGTCAAAATTATCCAGCTGTTGGATTATCTTTTGGACTTGAACCAATATTTGTTATTTTGAAAAGTGAACTTAAGAAAAAAAGTTTAGTTGATATATACATGGTACCACTTGATACTAATGTAGAAACACTTAAATTGGCTAGTACTCTTCGAAATAATGGTCTAAATGTTTTAATTGAAATGAATAATAAAAAGATTGGAAAGTGCTTTGAATATGCGGAAAGAGAAAATATAAAGTATGTTATGATTATAGGAGAAAACGAAATTCAAAGTAATACATATCGAATAAAAGACATGGAAAAAAAGGAAGAGTATTCATTTAAATATGATGAGCTTATTAAATATTTAAAAAAATAGGGAGTTTTGTATGGGGATTTTAAGTGAACTGGAAGGAATAAAATATCGACTAGTTTTCGATTTAATTAAAAATGATGAGGAGTATGATAAAAAAAGAAGATGTTTAACTGCTGAAGAAACATTTGCTCTTTTCCATAGACGTTTTCTTAAAATGTGTGAATTATTAACACCATTAAAAGAAAAATTAGGTAAAAATATAGTAATATTAAGCATAAATTTTAATCATGGTATGCAGGAGTATATAACTATTGTAATAAAATATATTAGAGATGGAAAGCAGTATATCCTTTCCATAACAAATTTAGAATTTGAACTATATGATATTATTACTTCGGATGATACTATTGATACTAATATCTTTTTACTAAATAATAAAAAAATATTTACAAATATTTTTAAAGGGATTGATGTGTATTCATTATATGATCCTATTATTATAAAAAGTACATCGAAGAAGTTTGCAATTATGGATAATTGTGACGCATTTACTATTGGTGATAGTGATTCAAAACTATTTTCTGTTTCTAGCAAACATTCTATTTATGAACAAGAAAAGAAATTATATGATTATAGTAAAATAAATTGTAATTTTCCTAAATTAAATGAATTATTACGAGATAGTAATTGTGCATTTGCAATTTATAAGCATCTTCATGTATATGAGGAAGATGCAGTTAATACATTATCAAAAAAACTAATTTATCATTAGTTTGTCACCAACTTTAATATTTTTAATTGAATTAGCAGGAAGTTCTATTGTATGATAGGCTTCTTTTTTTATTATAATTCTATTTTTTTTGAAATTTTTTTCAACAAATACGACTACATTATCTTTGTTAATCATTATTATATCGATTTTTTCTTTCATAAAAAAAGTATGAATACTATTAGTTTTTGGAAAAAACATTCCTGTTTTGATATTATTTTTTCCCATTAGTCCCTTGAATCTTTTCCAAAAATTACTAGCAATTTCTAAATTAAATATTTGATTATTAATTATTAACTTCATGATTTAATTATAAAAAAAAAAAATAATTATATCAAGATTCAATAATTATTTTTATAGAGTTTGTTTTACCCACAATATAATTGGCACTAACATTTAATTTACTACACATTTCATATAGAAATGCAGTTAGTATAATGGTTTTACCATGTTCATATGATGAAATTGTTGATTGTGATGTATGCAGTAATTTAGCAAGATCACTTTGAGTTAGTTTATTCATTGTTCTTATTTCATTTATTCTCTTACCAACTAATTTCTTATCTAATACAGTTATTCTCTTTGTTACAATATTATGGTTTGAGAAGCCTAATGCATAATCAAAATCAACATGAAATAGATTACAAAAGTCATTTAATCTTGCAATAGGAATAATTCTTTCACCGGATTCAAAATAATTATAATATGATTTACTAATTCCTAGTTTATTAGCAGTTTTTCTTTGTGATATATCATATTTTTCTCTAATTTCCCTTAATCTTAACTTCATATACTTCTTCACCATAATAATTTTCTCATTAAAGAAAGAATAAAAAATCAAACGTCCACTACATACGATTATTTCTTTGAAAGTTGTTTTTTATGATTTGACATTACTATAAAAAATTGTTATATTCTTATATATAATAGGTGATTAAATGAATAAAAAATACTATTTGCATGATTATGGTGATGTTGTAAAAGAATTTAATTCTAATGTTGATGTTGGCTTAAATAATGCTGAATGTAATAAATTGTTAATAAAATATGGTGAGAATATTCTTCCGCAAAAAAAATCTGAAGGTATTATAAAAATTTTTTTAAAAGGATTTTTAGATCCAATATTGATATTATTAATTATTACGACAATTATTTCCTTTTTAATTGGTGAGATAATTGATGGTTTAGTTATTTCTTTTATAATTATACTTGATTTAGTGTTAGGAACTATTGAAGAGTATCAAGCTAATAAAAATGCTGAAAGTCTTAAAAATATAATTAAGTATAATGTTCAAGTATATCGAAATGGTGAAGCAAGGGTTATAGATAGTTCTTTATTAGTACCGGGAGATATTGTGATTTTGGAATCTGGTGATAAGATATCTGCTGATATGCGGGTTATTTCTTGTGCTAATTTGCAAGTAGATGAATCAGTATTAACTGGTGAAAGTATTAATGTATCTAAAACTAGCAATAAATTAAAAAAAGAAACTTTATTGGCTGAAAGAAGTAATATGCTTTTTGCTGGAACATCAGTTGTTACAGGAAGGTGTAGAGCTATTGTAGTAGCTACTGGGATTAATACTGTTATTGGTAATATTTTTAATACTGTATCAAATATGAAAGAAGAAAAGTCACCATTAACAATAAGAATGAATAAACTATCTAAACAGATTAGTATAATGATTATAATAATTGCTTTTATTATTGCTTTTGTATTAAAGTCAAAGGGTTTATCTGGTACTGAAATATTTATGTCGGTAGTAGCACTTACAGTATCAGCTATGCCGGAAGGATTACCTCTTGCTTTAACTATGGCGCTTACTATCACTTCTAATAAAATGGTAAAGAAAAAAGTTATAGTAAAAAAACTCAATTATGTTGAGAGTTTGGGAAGTTGTACGGTAATAGCTACTGATAAAACCGGAACACTGACAGTTAATGAACAAACAGCAAAAGTGATATGCCTTCCATCAAATAAAAGATATCAAATATCAGGGTCTGGTTATAATATAAATGGTGAAATTGAAAAAGTTAGTATTGATGATCGAAATTTGATAGAGAAGATTGTTTTACATGGTAAATTGAATAATGAGGCAAAAAAAATAAAAAAAAGTGAATATATTGGAGATTCTATTGATATTGCTTTTCAAATTTTAGCTGAAAAAAATAAAACGTATAGCGATGAATATGAAATAATTAAAAGAATACCTTATGAATCTGAAAACAAGTATTCAGCAATATTTTATCGCTTTCATAATGAAATATATTGTACAGTAAAAGGATCAATAGAAGTTGTCTCATCTTTTTGTGACAAAATGAATTTAAATAATAAAATTGTAGATATTGATTTAAAAGAGTTAAGTAAACAAAATGATGATTTATCAAAAGATGGATATCGAGTTATTGCTTTGGCATCTGGAAGGGTAAAAAGTTTTAAAGTAAAAGATTATTATGATATTAGTGATGTTCCATCGCTTATATTTGAAGGAATGGTTGGATTTATTGATCCAATTAGAAATGATGTTAAATCTGCAATTAGTGTATGTTATAATGCTGGAATAAAAGTGTTAATGATTACCGGTGATCATCCTTTAACAGCATATTCTATTGCTAAAGAAATAGATTTAGTATCAAGTTTTAATGAGGTTACAACTGGTGAAGAATTGGAGAGATACTCTAATCGTAGTGAAGAAGAATTTGATAGTTTTATTAAACATAAAAAAGTATTTGCTCGTGTAACACCAATGGATAAATTGATGATTGTTGAATCTTTAAAAAGACAAGGTGAATATGTTGCAGTTACTGGTGATGGGGTTAATGATGCTCCCGCTATTCGTAGTGCCAATATCGGTATAAGTATGGGAAGCGGAACAGACACGGCAAAAGAAACAGCCGGTATGATTATAATAGATGATAGTTTTAAATCAATTGTCTCAGGTATTGAACTTGGAAGGTGTGCATATAGTAATATTCGTAAAGTGTGCTATTTTCTTCTTTCATGTGGACTTGCCGAAGTATTGTTCTTCTTACTATCAATAGTATTTGATTTACCGATGCCGCTTGTTGCAATACAATTATTATGGTTAAATTTAGTTACTGATGGTTTTCAAGATATTGCTTTATCATATGAAAAAACAGAAAAGGGAATTATGACAAGAAAACCAATTTCCACTAAAGAGAATATTTTTAATCGGAGTTTATTTGAAGAGGTTATGATAAGTGGTCTAGTAATAGGTATTGTTGTCTTTGGAATATGGTATGCTTTAATAAAAAAACTTGCCTTAGATGTTAACCTAGCTAGAGGATATATTATGGTATTAATGGTCTTTATTCAAAATATTCATGTCTTTAATTGTCGTAGTGAGACTAATTCAACATTTAATATCTCTCTTCGAGATAATCCACTTATTGTTATTACAGCGTTTGGTTCTGTTATTTTGCAAATAATTGTTATGGAAGTACCTCAATTAAGTAATTTCTTAAAAACGTCTATAATACCTTATCAACATATGTTTTTATTAGTATCATATGCAATGATTATTTTAATAGCTATGGAAATATATAAATTAATAAGATATTCTAAAAAAAATAGGTCGTGAACCTATTTTTTAATATTTATAATAACATATTCGGCAATAGTTCCGGTCTTAAAAATAGCTCGCCAATCAGATATTCCTGAGGAAACAATAAAGTTCGTACTTTCACGTGTGTGAAGTCCATAGGCTTCGTCATTTGCACCAGTCCATTTGCCAAAGTAGGCAAGTGGAAACATTTGACCTCCGTGTGAATGTCCAGATAAAACTAAGTCAACATTGTTCATTTCATTATCGTAGTCATTCGGTTGATGATTTAGTGAGATAATGTATTTATCCTTTGGAATATCTTTAACTAATTCTTGAATGCTCTTTCTAGTTTTGTCTTGTCGATCTTTTCGACCAATTACATAGATGTTTCCAAATGTTAATATTTCATCTTCTAGAATAGATATATTATTTTTTGTAAGTTCATTTCTTAAATCTTCATTAGAAAAGTTTCGATAATTAAAATATCCTTTATCATGATTTCCATAGATGAAATAACTTCCATATTTAGGTTTGATTAGTGACAATGCTTCAACACTTCTAATCATATCTTCTTTTTTTGTGTCATCATCGACGAAATCACCAATAACAACAAACATATCACATTCTATTTTACTTATTTTTTTCATATGTTCATAAAATCCATCACCATCAAAAGTTGTTCCAACATGTGAGTCAGTTAAAAAAACAATTTTAAAATCTTGAATATCTTTATCTGTTTTAATATTATAGGTTGTCTCGTAAACATGAAATGCAAAATATGCACCAAAACATAAATATATCAAAGTAGTTGCACTAGATAAAATAATTGCTAAATCAATGTTGAATTTTTTGTTAAAATATCTATCAACAAGCAAAAGAATGAGCTTATATATTAAAAGAAATATAGCAAAATGAATAAATATTATCATTGCATTTACATAATTAAACAATAGTAAAATAATTATAATAGGCAGTATTACTACAATCCATTGAACTTTTTTATTTTTAATCTTTTTTAATAATGATATTTTTTTAAGTTCAATAATATCAAAAACAATTACTGTAATTAAAACGCTCATAATTCCAATCAAAAACAATATATTATCACCAATGTTCATTGTATCAAACAAGCGTTTAAATGTCTATAAAAGTTTTTTAGCTCATTGTATTTTTAAGATGTTAAAATAGTTAATTTATAAAGAAAAACTCTAACTCAAAAGTTCGACTAATATACATATGTAACATAATATAGAACGTTAATATGAGTATACTTAAAAAAAGCATTTGACATGTAACTAATATTTCCAAAAAAGATATTAATTTAGTTCACTTTATGAATATGACTTATGTTAAATGGGACAAAGAATTAGAAGTCTATTATGGTGTTTTAAATAATGATGTCCAATTAATTGAAGAAGTTAATAGTCTTGAATGGATGCCTATTAATGACAATTTCTTTGATATGAAGAAATATGCTGGTGAAGGAAATATTGGTCATATTATTGAAGAAATAAAAATAGATATGGAAAAAAATAATATTTGTATACAATAAAACAAACCTTGGAAGTTTGCTTTATTTTTTAATTATAATGGTAAACTTAGCTACTCACAATTCTTGTTTCTATATTGAAACATAAATATTAATTGTTAAACTCATTTTAATATAGTTTTATAAATTTTAAACAATCTATAAAAAAACGGAAAATATTCATATATTATTTATGAGGTGATTTTTATGATTGAAATAAGAAATAATGGGATTAAGAATGAGTATGACTTTGTGGAAATGTTTAATAGTAAACACTTAGAAGAATTGGATAATAATTCACAAATGTTTTTATGTGAGTTGTTTGATGGTGAAATAAATAATGATGAACAAATTAAGTCATGGAAAAATAAATGCATGCAAAAAGCGGATATATTTATAAAATATAAAAATCGTATTAAATCCATCAGTTTAAAGTGTGGTAATAGTAATTCCATACATCATGAAACAATTGAGGATTTTAAAAAGTATTTAGAAGATTTGGGTGTGTCATATAAAATGATAAGTTATTATGCAAGTTATCACTATGGCTATAAGAGAAATGATGATGGGAAAATAGATTTTTCTAAATCACTAAGTTCTGAAGAATATAAAATGAACTATCAAAATGAAATCAATATTTTTAATAAAGAAATTAATAAAACAAAAATAATAATTGATATGATAGATAGGTTTATTGTAAGAGGTAGAAATTCCAATTATGATATTGATGCTTTGATTTGTGGAACAGTGAATGATTATGTATGGATTATGAAATATGACATTTATGATTTAATACTTTTAAATAGGCGTGATGATTATACATCGCCACATGTCAGATGCTTAACTATCGGTCCAAAAAAAAGAAATCTTGAAAGAAAGTCAATATATGCAAAAGATAGGTATATTGTTTGTATCAGATGGAATTTTATAAGGGAAAGTATTACAGAATTTAAAAACAAGCGAAGTTTATGAAAGCCTTTGCCAAGACAGGACGCGGGTTGGCTTTTGTTTTAAAAAAAAAACAAACTTTGGAAGTTTGCTTTATTTTTTAATTGGAGCAGCTGACGGGAATCGAACCCGCGTCCTAGCCTTGGCAAGGCCATATTCGAGCCACTAAACTACAGCTGCACTGGAGGGGCCAGACGGATTTGAACCGCCGCTCAGGGAGTTGCAGTCCCATGCCTTACCACTTGGCTATGACCCCATGACTCATCAAGTATAACAAAAAGTAAGAAGAAATGCAATAAGAAAAACTAATATTTAACACTTTTTTTCTACCTAAATTATATGATTTTTTTTTGCAAAAAATTCTACTGTAAAAAAGTTTGTAAATTAATTGTTTTTTTAAAAATTGAAAACTATAATAAAAGGCATTAACGAGGAGGAAGAGTATGTTAAAAACTAATTTGCCTGTTTTAATACTTAGTGATAATATCTTATTTCCTTCTTGTGAAATAAAATTAGAAATAGAAAATAGTAATCAAAAAAAAATAGCTACTTTAGCTGAGAGTTATTTTAATGGATATGTATTTACAGTATATGTTGAAAAAGGTATAACAGACAAAAATAGTTTATCTAAAATAGGTGTAATAGCTCAAATAAAATTAAAGCTTGATATGCCAAATGGAAATATTAAGTTGAATTTAAAGGGTGTTAGTCGGGCAAATGTATCTGAATATCACTTTGATGATGGGTTATATGATGCTAACGTTGAAAATATTGAGTCAAGTATACCACCTGTAGAGTCACTTGCAAACTCTAGAACTTTAAAAAAGATTTTTGTTGAATATTTAGATAATAAAAAGAGTTTAGGTAATAGTATTATTGCTAAAATAGATGATGTAAATGATGTATCAGAATTAACTGATATGATTGCTGGTTTTTTACCATTATCAATTAATCGTAAAGTATCATACATTGAAGAGACTAATGGTGTTAATCGTGCTATGATGTTAATAGATGATCTTCATTATGAGTTATCCTTATTAGAATATGAGAACTCCCTTGATGATATTATTGAGAAAAATCTAGAGGATGATCAAAAAAAATTTATTTTAAAAGAGAAATTAAAGATAATTCAAGATGAACTAGGAATTGAGGAAAATAGTGATGTTAAAGTTCTTAGTGAAAAAATAGAAAAACTAGATTGTCCGGTACGTATTAAGAAAAAACTAGGCGAAGAATTAAATCGTTATAAATTATGCAATAGTAATTCACCAGAAGTTGGAATATTACGAAACTATATTGATACACTTCTTTCTCTTCCATGGAATATTAGTACTAAAGAAAATATGAGTATTGAAAATATTCGTAAAATATTAAATGAGAGTCATTATGGGTTAAATGATGTTAAAGAAAGAATACTTGAATTTGTTGCGGCTAAGAAATATACTAAATCAAAAAGTAATCCAATAATTTGTTTGGTAGGCCCACCAGGAATTGGAAAAACTTCACTTGCTAAATCAATAGCTAAGGCTTTAAAAAGAAAATGTGTAAAAATTTCAGTTGGTGGAATTAATGATGAGGCTGAAATAACTGGGCATCGTCGTGCCTATGTTGGGGCGCTTCCTGGAAAGATTATTACTGGTATTCAAAAAGTTGGAGTAAATAATCCAGTATTTATAATTGATGAGATTGATAAAATGACAAAAGACATTAAGGGTGATCCAGCTAGTAGTTTGCTTGAAGCGCTTGATAAAGAGCAAAATGATAAATTCGTTGATCATTTTGTTGAAGAAGAATTTGATTTATCCAAAGTTATGTTTATTTTAACTGCTAATTATATTGATCAAATACCAACAGAATTAAAAGATCGTTTAGAGATAATTGAATTACCTAGTTATACTTTGTTAGAAAAATGTTCTATTGTTAAGAATTGTTTATTAAAAAAACTTCGTTTAGAGTATCACTTGACAAAAGATGAAATTAATCTTACTGATGAGACAATTATGTATATTATAAATAATTATACTAAAGAAAGTGGTGTACGAGAACTTGAAAGAATTCTTCGTAAGATGTGCCGTAAATTTATTTGCTATAAACTTGATTATAATAAGAGCTTAGATATGAACATGCACTTATTAGAATTATTAGGACGTGAAAAATATACTCATCAGGATAATTATGACAACGATTTAGGAATGGTTAATGTATTATCTTATCATCCACTAGGTGGTGAATTAATAAAATTTGAAAGTACAAGTTACCCTGGTAATGGAAAAATATTGTCAACTGGTTCACTTGGTCAAATGATGAAAGAATCTATTGATTTGGCATTTGCTTATATAAAAAGTCATGCTAAAGATTTTAAAATATCATTTGATATCTTTCAGAAAAATGATTTCTTTATTCATTTAACAAACGATGGAATGAAGAAAGATGGACCTAGTGCAGGAGTAGGGGCAGTTACGTCACTTTTGAGTTTAATTAAAGAAAAGATTATACCAAAAAATATTTCTATGAGTGGTGAAATTAGTTTAAGTGGTAAAATACTTAAAGTAGGTGGATTGCGAGAAAAAATAATTTTGGCAATGGAAAGCGGTATTAATATAATTTATATGCCTAAAGATAATGAAAATGATATTATGGAACTAAAAGATATTATTAATGATAATTTAAAGATTATTTTTGTAAATAATTATTATGAAATTTACAAAGATTTATTTAAAAAATAAAAAAAATATGTTATTTTATCAATAAATATGTTATTATTAATGCATGGGTGATGTTATGGAAAAGTATATGAAAAGATTGAATATGATATTTTTTGTAATTGTAATTATTTCAGTTTTTTCAACAATCAATGTATATGCTGAAGAATATACTTGTACTGGAGTTTTCACTGATGGTCTAATTAATGACGTTAATCAATATGTTTTTAAACCAATTAAGTGGTTAACTCCAATTGCTCTACTAGTTTTAACATCAATTGACTTTGCAGGTGTTGTGTTGTCAGGAAAAAAAGAGGGGATGGATAAAGCAAAAAATAACTTTTTGAAAAGAACTGCAGCAGCCTTTATTATTTTCTTTGCACCAGATATTCTAAATTTAATAGCAAATTTAGTTAATAAGCAAAGTATTGCTTCATGTATGGAAAGTTTTGGTTTAACAAAATAATTTATTTACTTTTT
>ODAI013709004.1_pt1 | contig 16697 bp, 36 predicted proteins | sample 1539321 | NCBI WGS metagenome assembly ODAI01 (sample SAMN02144231, study PRJEB22623) | gut metagenome | biome: sheep rumen | host: Ovis aries | place: New Zealand | reverse complement strand
ATCGTAAGCACGAACTGATAGCTCCAGTTCATCGATTTTCTCTGAATCTTCTTAGTTAACAGTATTCGTGTCACGATTCTCAGGAACGTTGTTAACCCATCTGTAGAATGATGCCCAACACTCATCGCACAAATCATACTCCTTAAGGATCTTCGCCGAATTTTCCTCGTTATAAACTCTGTCGAGCGTTGGATAGTTTTTCTTTATCATTTTTCCGCATCTGTCACAAATTTTCACAACCATTATTTTTCTCCTTTCAAATTTCCAAATATAAATCACACAATAGTACACCCATCAGGCAGCTCGTTGTATTCGCCGGCAACGCCAATGTATTTAATGTTCTTTGCCGGATACTCAAGCCGTTTCATGATTCTGTCTTTGGCTTCGTCATGGCCCAAAGCAAATGAAGCAAAGAGACCTTCGCTAAAACCGAGCATATTAATAACCTCGTACACCCAATACGATCCCATTTCTACCCTCCTAAGTTCTGTGCTTACTTTTCCGGGCAAAGAAATACGGGACCCGATATCGAGCCCCGCCTGCTTTTTAAACTGATACATCAAATTTGATCTTGCTTTCTTTTCGGAGGACGCCATTGTAACGCCCTCCCATCTGTCAGCAATACACCGGTCAAATATCATTACCGGCCCTCTGTAAGAGTAGCGATACATAGCGTATACCTCCTTCGTCGGCACCGCCCACCCAAAATACGGGTTCGGTAGGCTCCTTTATTTAGTTGTTAACCTATGTATGGATCAGGAAATGGCATCCATGCGATAACATCAAGCGTGTATTCACCAAAATCAACAAACATTCCAAGATTCGGATGATAACTCGCAATATGGACCATTAACCCCCCAAACGAACTATAAATCGTTACCAAATACCATCCATCTTTTTCCGGAAGTCTCTCAGTTACAGGAATCCATTTCATATCAGCCATTTTTAACTCTCCTTTCAGTCGAGACCGGTTCGATAACGCTCACTCGGCCCATTTCAATTAACAATGAATCCTTCTCATAATATCTGTAAGCTCGTCCACTTTACCGACCAGCTCAGAGATCTTATTCTGATAATGTGTTCCAAATATAAATGCTGCATGGCCTTTATCCTGTTTGGAAAGCCATAATCTGTCGCTATGATAGACCTTAGCCTCATCGGGAAGGTTCTCATAAAAATTGTCCGTGTCTTTAATAAGAAAGCATGAATGAAGTCCGCTTTTCCAATAGGTGCCTTCAGTTTCGGTGATTTCACCGGTTTTCTTATCAAGCGCATATAACCACGCAGGCTCTACAAGCTTACAGTCAATACCGTCTTTCTTTCGGATGTTATCAAGCTCGCAAAGCCTCCAGGTCGTGTAGTATTTTGTATGATTCATTTAACACCTCAAAATATCAATAAACAGTCGTCTCTAACCTCTTTCCGTTTTTGTAAAGCGCTGCGAAGTCAATCCATGGAATGCTCATACCGTTCTCAAATACGCAGATATGTGGCTCGAGCATTGTCACCTTCAGATGAAGTTTCTCCGGGTCATGCTCCTCGTTGTGAAGACCCTTCTTCGATACGAATACATCAAACTCATCTCCTACATGTGTCTGGCTCTTTGCGATGACCAGGTCTTTTTTAAGGTAACCGCCGTATTTTTCAACAACAATACTCTCTATGGTCTTCTTAACCGGTTCATGAATATCTTTCTTCCGGATTCCCTGCAGAACGTAGTTAAATTCAGATGAATTAATTACATAAGCGTGGATACCATCCCTTGAGGAATTACCTACAAATCTGAGAGTTCCCTCTCTATATACCATTTGCTTAAGTTTTGCATTAACCGCATCCTGGTCCAACGCATTGTTAATCTTCTCAGTAATCTGAGCAGTGGTAGCAGGTTTTCCGGTTTCGTTGTTTAATTCCTTAACAGCGTTAAATATAAGTTCTTCATAAAGAGGTGGAAACGGATTATTGGTCCCGCAGTATCTGTAACACTTACCCTTATAAGTAATCTTGTACTCAACAAGCCCCTTCTCATAAGCCTTACGAAAGAATCTTTCAGCACAGCTCTTATTTGCCTCGACCCCATTTTTCGCCATTTCTTTTATAAGTTCTGATGCGCACATTGCTGGATGGTTGGGGTCTTTCATAAGCTCATAGAATGTAGCTTTTGCCATTTCTTCTTTCTTCACAGAACCCACCTCCTTATGCAGTAAGCTTGAAATACTTCTCGGTTACACATTTGTAAATCAGAAATCCCTTGTATTTCCAAAGGATCTGACCGATCAGGTCGTCGACAGTCCTTCCGGAGTTGAAGTAGTCGAAAATATAATCCACCTCATACCATTTATGCCAGTTAAAGTCCGGGCTCGTGATGTTCACGATATATACCGGGACATACATTTCCTTAGCCTTGTTGTAGCGAGTACCGGCCTCAACCTTCACCTCGCCAATTACTTTGTCAATAAGATTTCTTTCAATAATTGCACACAGTTCTTCGTTCATTAGTTTTCCTCCTCATTTGCAATGGGCTTGAATCCACTCTGCACAAGTTTTTCGTTAATTTCGTCAATCGCCTTAGGTCCAATATTTTTAGTTTCAGACAGCTGCTCGTACGAGAGACTTACAAGCTTTGTAATGCTGCTGATCCCACTTCTTTTTAAGCTGTTTCTGGTTCTTACCGAGAAACGCAAAAAATCAATATCGTCGTCGGCGTCGAGTTCACTGATTCTTGCATTCTTGTCGTAAATGGTAATGCTGTGGCGAATCTTTATGATAGCCTTTTTCTCAACCTGACGAATGCGCTCTCTTGTTACGCCGTATATCTTTGCAGTGTTATCTAGAGTGAGATGATCAACATGCCTATACTTAAGGACTTCCTTTTCACGTGGGCTAAGTGTCAAAAAAGCCTTCTTAATAAACTCCGGCATCTCATCGTCATAAATATCTCTCAGAACATTCCATTCAAGTTCGTAATCCATCAGTTTTCCTCCATTTTCTTAATTCGATTAAGATCTGCAATTTTTGTCTGTCTTTTTTCTATAGATTTCTTGCACTGTTCTATCTTGTCTTTTTCAAACTCGATAAATAAATCGATTGCTTTTGAGATATCTTTTTTAAAACCCCAAACATACATTTTTTTATTCCTTGGGCTTTTAACTTCCCATTCTTGCCAGTGCCAAACAGTGTTTACAAACCTGCCATCATCTAAGCATATTATTGGATATCCATAGCGTATATAGTCTATAAACCCTTCGTCCTCTTTAACTGAGAAGCCGTCGAATTCATAGATGAATATCTTCCTTCCGGTGAAATTGCCCATCATTTTCTCCTTTCAATCTTCAAATAAACACCGGGTTCTTGGACTTAGAGAGCAGCACCTCTGCACGTTCAAACTCCAGAACGCGATTAACAACTGTTTCGTAGATAAGCTCTTTTGAGCACTTCGCATTTGTGGACACAGACGGATACTTTCCGACAATGACCTCAACCGTATCTCCGTCTGCATCCTCGTGCATTCGTACCCGGTAGCCAGGAAATGCCGCCTTAATCTCAGTCTCCAGTTCATCAAAAGTTTTCCACGTCATCGCAATTTCTCCTTTCGTATATGTTTCCAGCTTACTCAGCGCAAAAGGCACACCCGCTACCGAAATCAACTATGGTGTAAGGAACCCATCCGTAGTAAAGCAGGTAGTATGTATTCGGAAGAATTACAGACTTCTTAATATCTACACAAGGATAACAGTCCTCAAACCACGGATGTGAATCGAAGCAATCGGTAAGATACATATTTTCGGAACTAGATAACCCGACCGAATTAAGGATAGTGTTAATGCTTTCCGTGAAACTAGGATATGTAATGTGCTGCTCGATTGTTCTAGCCATGTACTCCAGTGTTGCTTCGGCTAAATCAGGTCCTTCACTTGTAAGAACAATTACCTTCTCAAGTTCGTTCGCCATATTTTTTTTCTCCTTTCCAACTTCAACGTCCTCTCACTCCGTTCGAGAACAAAAATAAGAGGCTATGTTTCAAGCCTCTTTCTTCCGGGTTAATACGTTACTAATTACCTCTGCTCCGGAAAAGCAGACAACTGCAAGCAAACCGGTCGCACAAATATTCATGCTTCCAGTTGCCATCGCAATCATCAAACTCATTCCGGCAATAAAATTAATAAGCAACATAACATTCACCTCCTATTAGAAGTGATGTTTTTTCTGCGAACAAAAGAAAAGAGCCGATGTTTCCATCGACCCTCGTCTATCACCTCCTATCATTTGTTTTTGGTTGCTACTCTGTACAGTAATCCATTGAACAGTGATACCAATACATTAGCAATTATCAGAAACCATCTCGCTGCTCCTTCTCCTGTTGCCAGGATATAAACAGCGTTAGCTCCAAATAATACTGCAAGTATCAGAAACATGTTTTCAATAAAATCTCTAATCATAATAGATACCTCCATATAATGTTATTCAGTTCTATTATATGAGTTGTATTTATTGCGAACATTACCAGTCATGGCGAAAAGAGAAAGAGCTTGTTTAATTAGCTCTTCCCTCTTTGTAGTTTGCCCAATCTCCAGCGAGAATGAACACAGTAAGTGCCAACACGAATAATGTCATGCTAGTCATTTTGTTCTCCTTTCATTCATCAATATAAGATTAAGTTCCTTTCTATTATATGCGTTGTAATTTTTGCGAATAAAAAAGAGCCCATGCAAATATCGCATGAGCCCTTGCTTTTCAGATACAGAAATACAGTACAATCAGTATAAGTCCCAGTGGTCCCAGAAGTTCAAATGCTGTTAACGTTAGTAACGTTGTCAGTATTACCTTCTTAACTTTTCTGGTGTCTTTTCCATCTTTCATGTAAATCACCTCCTATTAAAGGAGATGTATTTATTGCGAAGTTATTCGTCTGAATCATAGAACCCTCCACGCTTCATTGAAAGAACATCGATCCCTTCAGAAATGTTTGATCTGGCTTCGCATTCTGCACACTCAAAGCAGACGTCATTACTCGGGAAATCCCAGTCATACTCCAGCCCATCAAACTCCTTCTCGTATTTTCTTCTAACTTTTGCAACATCAAATTCAGCCCCACATCTTGAACAAGTCATAACTCTCCTCCTTGGCTAAAGATTTTATTAAATTAATAGAATTATAGCACAATTCGTGAGAGTAGTATACAATATTTTAACCCCAGGCTTCCCAGAATTCCTTCTGAAGTGGTTTCATCCTCATAGCCCACATAATCTGCCGGAGTGTAACAGTCGGATAGACCCCTTCTTCGTCAGGCTCCTCTGCATTCCTTGCGAAGTAGTTCTCAAATCTCTCCTGTTCATAAATATCATCTACCAGATACGGATCTATCTCTCCCCACCAGATATGCTTGGTGGTAGGACTGAAATGAGCCTGAATTACAGCAAGCCCACGTCCATCTCTTTCGTAAAGCGTACAGCGATTGTACAGGTCATGCTTACAGCGATAGACCCTTCCATATTTCGTACTGTAGCTCTCGGGTTTTTCGTAGTGATAACGCAATAGTGTCACCTCAATTCTATTAAATCGTTAGAAAAAGAGAGAGGCTATGTTTAAGCCTCTTCCTTTTCTGGATCACTAGCCGCTAATGCTAAGCAACCTCCAAGTATTACACTTATCGCTCCAGAAACAAACAACAGTGTCATATTTGTTGCGAAATAAAATTCGAATCCAAATACGATCACAGCAATCAGTTCCACAATAGCTAAAATGTATAACATAGTAGTTCCTCCTTTAAATATTGGTTAATAATCTTTCTATTATATGCTTTGTAATTTTTGCGAATGACAAAAACAGAGAGCCCATGTAATTTCTACATGAGCCCTCTGCCCAAACTTTACTTGATTACTTCTCTTCCTTGTTATAATACTCAGTGTTGTACCAACCGTCTGACCCAACCGATTTCACAGTGGTGTATCCTTTCTTCTCCTTTTTAGCCTTCTTGGCTTTCCGGCTTTCCCATTTCCCGATTCCAATGAATCCGGCAATGACTGCCAGGTAACCAATCATGCACCAGAAGCAGTAAGAACAGTAATCACCCCATGTGATAGGCTTTCTCATCAGTTCCTTAAACTTCTTCATCATAATAAAACCTCCTTAATAAAAGAATTCAATAAAGTTTTCTATTATAGGAGTTGTAAAAAATGCGAAAAAGAAAGCCGATGTAAATATCACACCAGCTTTCAGTTCAGTTAGCTCAATTCTTTACGTTTTCTTTCAATGTAATCAATTGCAAAAGATCTCGGTTTCTTCATAATCTTTTGAAGATCCAAGCGCTGCCTAAAAGTTTTGCCATTTTTGTCCCAATAATCCTCGATAGAAATTTGAAATTCCTCCCAAGTGCCATCGGTCCACATAATCACAAACCTTCTTACAGGCCCACACACATCTCTCCAATGAATAAGTTCGACACGAGCTTCTTCCATAATAAATACCTCCTTAAAACTAAGTATTAAACTTCCTATTATAGGAGATGTTTTATTTGCGAGTTTCGTTTCACTCAACGTCATCTCACTTCGTTCAATGGCAAAAACAGAGAGGCCGTGTAAATTACACGAACCCCTCCGGTTTAGAATATCATTTTACATGATCTTCGGTTTGTTCCAGGTCGACATGGTCTTGGATTTGGTGACCACGCCTTCGTCCTCGATGTCGGATACCTTCTTCGTCTGATATACGCCAACACCAGCTGCAAGCAGCCCGCAAAACACCATAGCAATCGGCTGAGCCAGGTCCTTAATATAGTCCTTCCAGGACTTCTTAACTTCCGGCTTCGGCTTCAAGCCACGGAGCTTGGCAAGCGTCTCAACGGTCTTGTCATAATCATCCGTGTTAGGATCCATCGCAATCAAAGCCTCTTCGGTCTTCTTGATCAGTTCATCCAAGTTCTTGTAGTCTTCCATAACTTTACTCCTTTCAGTGTAAATATAATAAACTCCTATTATAAGCGGTGTTTTAATTGCGAGTTTCGTTCAATGGCAAAAGAAAGAGCCCGTGAATTTTTCACGAGCTCTTCCGGCGATTAGTAACATCTATTGTCGTATTCGTCAAGTAAGTCTCTGAACCGTGCATTAGTCTTTACGAGATACTCAACAAATGCCACGGCAAGTATGCAGCATGCGGTTACTACGATTGTTCCGATGATAGCCAGGATTTTTATCCATCCTTGAATATCAAAGATCATCGTCATCGCCGCAAAAGCGCTTGTCAAAGCTATAGTTGAATAACTTCTCATAACTATCTTGTACATTCGTTTCATAATTAAACCTCCTTAATAAGTAAACAACGTGTTCTATTATAGGCGGTGTTTTAATTGCGAAAAAAAGGAAAGTCCATGTAGGACTCGCCTTTTGAAGTTAATCACTTTACAATTTGGTCTTCAGTTTCGACAGCTTCATCGCCATAAACATCAACGATAACGTCTTTAGTGCCGTCAGAATGTTCCACATCCTGATAGATTACAACTCCATCAGAATTAGTAATAGTTCTAACAGTGCCCGTATTGGACATCATCATAGACATTAATAAGCTAACAATAACCATCTTCATCATAATAAATACCTCCATATAATAGTTAAGTTAATCTTCTATTATATGGTTTGTATTTTCTGCGATCACATTCCCTTCCTCAAAGAGAGCAAATAAAAAAATCTGCCACGGAGTTCGTCGAATGTATCCTTATCGCATCTAAGACCTTTATCTTTAAGATAAGAATACGAAACGTCTTCCGTAACAGATTTGAGAATATAATCTGCGTATGCCAGGCTCGTTGCTCTCGCTGTCGTCTCGATCAGCTCTATGGCATGTCCATAATCAGCTTTTTGTACTGCTGTGTCTCCTGTAATATCATCTTCACCTTTACACAGCCCATTGCCTTTAACCCGTCTGTAACAGGCTACCCAATCCGGATACTGCATACAGAAATGCTTTAGCTCGCAAAACCGGTGTCTTCCTATATCGTATTCCTCTAACATAACCTTTCTCCCCCTTTTAATCTCTCCTTCTCTTCATCCAGAGCATGTCTAAAAATATAATAGCTCCATCTGTTGCAGCCTTCTCTCTTGAGCGCCACACCAATCCTAAGTCTGCCCTGCCTCATCAGATGCTGGACGGTTAAGACCGACATGCCGAGCTCTTCTGCTGCCTGTCTTGTTGATACCTCACTCATAACAACCCTCCTTTTTCGAACGCTTGTTCGTTCTGTGATCTGTATATTACAACAAACGCTTGTTCGAGTCAAGCAAAAGTTGTATACTACTTTCAGGAGGTGCAAATATCATGAAGAATCCAAATGGTTTCGGTTCAGTGATTAAGCTATCTGGAAAGAGAAGGCGACCTTTTGCAGTCCGGATAAGCGATGTTATCGAGAAAGAAGGTGAGTTTCGGCAAAAATTTATATACCTTGATTATTTCGAGAAGAGAAAGGATGCTATTAATTTCTTAGCCAAATATAATTCTGGGTTTGAAGTTAAGAAGGCTCCATCAGTTACAGACTCTCCTACGTTTGAAGAGATCTATAAGAGCTATATGGAGCAAAGAAAAAAGATTGGAAAGAACACTGAGAAGACAGAAAAGACCAATAAGTTTGCGTTCAACCATCTTACAGGTCTTCATAAGATGAAGTTCAGAAATATCACTGTAGATGATCTTCAAGAGGCTGTTCTAAAGAATCAGGAGCTCTCGAGGTCTTCCCTTACTTTCATATCAGTTCTTCTCAGAGGCATGTACAAATACGCTCTGCAGAGAGAACTTGTGGAAAGGGACCTTACGCAGTTTATTACCATGAAGTACACAAAAAGTACCAAAGAAGCCCACACAATCTTTACCGATGATGAGATTAAGACTCTTTGGAAGAACGAACCCTCGACTGAGAATCTTGATCTCATACTGATTCTTATTTACACCGGAATGAGAGCAGGTGAGCTGATGATTCTTAGAAACGAAGACATCCATCTGGATGAGAGGTACATGATAGGAGGTGAGAAAACAGAAGCTGGAAGGAACCGTGCTATACCAATTTCTGATAAGATTTATCCGTTTATCGAGAAACGGTACAGCACCGAAAACAAATACTTTTATAATACCCCGGGGAGAGTTAACTCAAAGTACGATTCCTTCCTTCACAATGTCTGGAAACCGATTATGGCTAAGTTCGACATGGATCACAAGACCCACGACTGCAGAAAGACCTGCTCCACGCTTCTTAAGAAAGCAGGAGTATTAGATCTTCACAGAAAGAAGATCCTTGGTCATGCCATAACTGATCTTACAGACCGCCTGTATACGACTGTCGAGATAAAAGAACTTGTGGATGACATAAACAAAATATAAATCTGTATCTTACCTGTATACTACGATCTTCAAATATTTCATTCTAAGTCAAATCTAAAGGTTCTAAAACCCCTTTAAATTCAGCGATCTCGCACTAACTCGAATTTCTCCAGTTAATTCTTCAATATCTTCGAATTTGAAGGGGTATTTCGCCCGGACCGCAATGATGCTTATTATTAGGAAGTAACCCATGCTGTCCGGGTTTCTTTGTATCTTACCCGTATACTACGAACACGGCTTGTAAACCTTATCGAAAAGCTCTTTTGTCCACCAGACAGTACCGCCTCCGGGTCCTACAACATTGTACCCTTCGATTCCTGCCATGGTCACTTTGTAAGCCCAGACCTCGGCTCCACCCTTTCTGTGAACATATTTAATTAGTTCGGACAATGGAATCACCCCTTTAATATAACGTCCATATCCTTTGCGCACCTGACTCATTTGAGATGAAGCAGGCGCCCTCATTAGGTCCAAGAGAATCCTCAAGGAAATATAATTCTCCGTTGATCTTCTGTCTTCCGGTAAGCATGTAGCCGTCCTTATCGAAATAGTACCAATGCGGACCAGTAGAAGAATTCAGAACCTTCCAGCCAACAGCATAACTTCTGTCAGAATACTCATACCACCAGCGTTTTCCATCAGCCGCTCTTCTCCAGCCTGCCTCAACCGGAATATCTTTTCCATAAGCCGGTCTTCCGTATCCTGCAATTCTGGAGTTTGATTTGAGATACACTTTCTCACAAACTGCTCCACCGTTTGAAATAATCTCAGAGCTGTCAGATGTATTTCCCTCGACAGTTTTAACATAAGAAGCAGTTGTGTCGATTACGATGCCAGTATGGCAGATTCTGACGTTGTTTTTGAAGAATATCTGGTCTGCGTATTCGGGTTCCGTATACCATGCATCCTTTTTCTTATAGAGATTTGCAGAAGCTACCGTATAGTCATCAAAATCTCCTCCGAGAAGCTTTCTGGCGTTAGATACACCGTAGGATTTCATGAAACACCAGTCGACCAGACAGTCGCACCAGCTTGCCGGGTAGTCAATGACATCCGGGTACAGATTATGCATCTCATACCCGTACTTTGTGTAATTGTTTGAACCGGCGTTAGCTTTCTTATCGTAAAGATACTTGAGGTTACCGGTCTTTTTCTCGAGGTAACCAACCTCTGCTCTAGCGGTTGCGACCACCTGCTGTGGGTTAAATGACATTGGAAATCGCCTCCTAGTTACCGTGAACGTATTTTACCCCGGACTCAAAAGCTGTATCTATGCTTATTTCAGTCCAGGAGCCGTTAACTTTCTTGTACGCCTTATCAACCTCAGTCCAAGTTCCGTTTAGCTTGACAAAGAGTTTGTTAGTTTCAACCGCTCCTCCACCGATCACTACAGCAATTGTTGAATTGCCGCTTACAGTGTATGTGTAAGTGTAGTGATCAATACCAGAACCCGTGCTGTAGGTTATATCAAACGAAATTCCTAATACAAGACCACCATAATATCCAACCTCATGCTGAAGCGTAACACTATCAAGCTGAGATCTGGTAGGAAGTGATGTCGGTGTAATAGTAATAATTGAGTTGCTGGTTGATGGAAAATCGACGCTGTCACTTATTGCTGTAAGTCCCTGGTACAGAGTACACCTCGAAATGTGACTAGAATCGATCGTGGCGTTTTCTCTATGCCCATAGCACCGAACTTCAATCTCCTCTATCGTAGCTCCGCTTGGAATATCACTGAAATCAAACGAATATTCGGCGTATCCGGTGTCACTGGCGTACATGTTAGACGATGTACCTGAACTTGACGGAGATTCAGCTGTATGACCAACACAGTATCCTGCGTAACTTGATCCGCTCTGAATAGATGACGTGTCATAGTTTGATGCAGTTAATGTAAGGCTCGAACCAGCACCATGAGCAACAAGCTGACTAGAAATATCAACCCCATCTTTTGTAGCGGTTACGGTATCTGATTTATTAGTCGGGGTAATCGTTAACTCGAACTCTTCCCCGTCATAAGTCGTGGTTGTGCCTGAAGGACTGATCGTACCGTTGCCGCTAAGAGTTGTTGTTACTGTCCTCGGATCAGGAACTGTGTAAGTTACCTCAATCTCAGCGCCGTAAATATACATGTAAGCTGCTGTATTACGGGAGTTTCTTCTGCAGTTGATCCTGATACCAAATTCTTCTCCATATCCTTTGATCGTATCCCAGTCAGCTGATAAACCCGTAAACTCATGAGTGGCAGTCGTAGTTGTAATTACATCGCACGATCCATTAATCGCCGATGTGCCGTGTGCAAGATAAGGCTTGTACGAAGTTGATGTCGATACACCCGATTCCCTTGCTTTAAGCTTGACAGTGAAATCAGATACAACGGCCGCGCTTGGAACATCGTCAAAATTGAAGCCTTTTAGGTAAATATAATAGGAAGAGGTCTGCGTTCTGCTGTTGTAGACTGTAGCGTAGGTCGTATTGTCCGTATTGTGATACATATTAGATGCATCAGATACAGACAAATACGAAGAACTGGACAGATAGTAAGTTGATGGAACAAGTCTAATGGTAGGCATTTAGCTCACCACCTTTAAGTAAATATCGCCATTGCTTCCTGTTGAAGAAGACGGGGTAGATGAACCAGTATAGTAAGTCTGGATGACCTGTGTGCCTGTTACTTTAGTTCCGTTCACATAAGCCGTAGCTCCGGAATTAATCTGACTTGCTGTCGCCGTAGCGTCAGTCGTAGCGATGTATTCAGAAGGAATTGCTGCAACTGTAACCGTGCCAGTCGTGTACCTTCCAGATGCTACTGCTGTCTGAGATGACTTTGTAGGGGTTACCGTCTTAGCAGCCTGCACGGTAAGCTGCTCTGTTGCAGTTTTGGTGCCGGCAGAAACATAACCTGCAGATTGAGTAGACGAGGCAGTAATAAGTCCCGCACTGCTTACGCTAATGCTCGGTGTTGCCTGCGTTGCCGTAGCTACGCTCTTAGAAGCCGATTCAGCATAGTATCCAGCAGGTGCCGTAACTGTAGCTCCGCTTGCAGTAAGATTTGAACTGGATCTTCTGGTAATTCCGGAGCCAACATATATCGAGCTGATTGCTCCGACTTCTACAGAAGAAAGACCATCATACCCAGTATCAGGCGTGATGGTCTGTGAAGATTCTGTAGGTGTAGCGGTTTTGTCCTGAAGATTGATCGTCTGGCCTCCACCGCCGCTGTCACTTTTTGTTCCGGCAGTACGAACTCCATTTGCATTGTAGAAGTATTTTCCAACAGCAACGTCGGAAGCGACGGCAGTCGTATTGGAAATATCAATGACCGTATTGCTGCCAAAGACAACCTTATTAACTGCCATCTAATCACCCCTCTCCTGCAATCGTAACTGTCGTGCTGTCTCCGGAAGTGTTTTCATTGTAAGGTACAGCCTTAACCGTAACCTGTGTTAAGTAGTTATATCCGTCATCCGGGCGAACTACCTGCTGAGTGGTCTTGGGAGTAACCGTCTTTGCCTGAGCATTGATCGTCTGCTCTCCACCGCCACCTTCATCTCCATTTGCGATCTCTGCAAACAGACATAGGTCTTTAAGTTCCTGAATATAGGCAAGTTTCGCGAGCTCTAGGGCATCAGCACGGCCCTGCGCGTCTTTCAGGTCGTACTGATTGCCATTAGGAGTCTTAATTTTCGAGATGTCTGCCATAAAGACACCTCCTTATTATGAAACTGTAACATCCTTGGACGTACCTGTGAACGTCGGCTGAGATACTGTACCAGATGCAGTGGTTGTACCTTCAAGCTGAACCTTTGTACCGGTGAATGTCGGCTGAGATACAGAGCCTGTAGTTGTACCGGATACGCTTACGTTTCCTTCGGATCCATCGAAAGTTGCTGTGTAAGCACTCGGTACAGGGATATTACCAGTCACAAGTCTTACGCCAGTACCTGTCCAGGACGGCTGAGTAGATGTCGCAGATTTAATACCAGTAACAACCGTCTGGTTAGAACCCTTTGTAGGAAGAGAACCCTGGCTAAAGCTCAGTGTAAGGAGTTCATCTTCTACTGTCGCTCCAAACGTCGGAAGCGAGCCAACATCTGTGATGCTGTTAACCGTAGCCGTATTGGGCGTCACAGTAATTGTCGGAGTTCCAACAGTACCTCCGGGGGTATAAGTTGCTTCGCCTGATGCCGCAGGAGCAACAGTAGCAGTTTTATTTGTGGTAGATTTTGTAGTTACCGTGACATCTCCTGCAGGAGTGAACTTACCGGCAGATGTCATGGATGCTCCGGTAAATGACGGTTTTGATACAGTACCAGCAGGCTGATAGTTTCCGTTTGTGTTATCGGTAGCCGTCACCGTAACCGTGGATGCGGAACCAGTAAACGTCGGCTGGCTTACCGTACCTTCCGGTTTGTAGCTTCCGCTTGCGTTATCTTTAAATGCAAGAGCCTTAAGACCTGAAAGGTCACCAAACTCCTGCCATTTGTTGTCGTAGTTAAATACGAATTCCTTAGAACCGTAGGTGACAATATTACCGATCTTAGCTGTGGTAGACGTTCCTCCAATCATGATCGGGTTTGTCGTAGAGCCTTCGGAAATTGCCGTTGTGGTAACGCCAAGGAATCCAGTGCTGCTCTCAAGAGCTTCGATAAGATCGCGAGCGCCCTGGTCCTTAATATTGTATACACTACCGCTAGGTAACTTGATTTGACTAATATCAGGCATGTATAACCCTCCTTAATGTGTGGTAAAGACGAGCTGCTCGCCTTCGACAGTGTCCATGTATGTTCGAACCTTGTTATTCCAGAATTTCTTTTCTTCCGGAGTAACATGAATTCCGAGATCGTTGATATGAGCAATCATTAACTCATCGCTGAATGGAAGGTCGATTAAATAGGCTTTTCCATCTCCTATTTTGATTCCGGGGATCCAGATCTCTTTTCCTTCTTCATCCGTTTTTGTCTGATGATCTACATAGACATAAACAGTGTTAAGCTCGCTAATAAGTGAAGCCTGCTTATTCCAGTTTTCAGTAGTATCCGATAATACTACTGCTCCGGAATTAATCCTTTGAAACGATTGAAATCGGGCTTTAATCGGAGTCTCAGAATTAAATTTTGCGCGTACTGGACATTCTCCCGCAAACTTTGCTTTGAAGCTCATATCGCACCTTCTTTCAGAATTTCGCCAACACTAGCGCTCATAGTGAAAGAAGCAACCGCTGAACCAGAAGGAAACTTGGCTCTAATCTGCATTTTTACCGGATAATGTTCGTTAAGGGCAAGGGTATCATCCTGAGTGAGATCGACCGTTATCCGCTCTTCTGAAACAATGGAAACCCCGTTTTCAAGGGTCTTTTCGATCACGACTTTTCCGCTCTGCTCATATGAAACGTAGATCTCGGAGGCGTCTGTAAGGTCTTTCTCCACTTCGAAAGTATTTCTGGTGGTTGTACCTCGCTGGATAATGTTGCAGCAATCACAATCGACGTTATTTTTTTCGCTGCAATAAGGCATGAAATCACCTCCAAAATATAAAGAAGGGCTAGTTGGAGGAGTCATCGAGTTCCCTATGTCGGAACCTTAGCAAACCTCACTAGCCCTTGTTTTTCAGAATTTTCCACCCGGGGAATTTTTACTCTGTGTATCCGAATTTCTCCTGGTCCTTCTTGTACTGATTTGAGCTAAGACCAAGCAGGGCTCCCAGGAAGAAGTCCACCGCCATAATTGTCTTAACCACCTCCGTACCAAACGGAAGCCCCCAGATACCAGCAAGTGCTCCATACAGAGTACCTAATGCCGGTAAGAAGATCTGGGCAATCCATTTGAGGATGTCGTACGTTTTGTTGGACAGATGCACAGGATCACCTCCCATCAGGATTTAAGCCGATTGATGCAGTCCTGAATGGCTCCACGTTCAGCTTCGTTCTGAGCGTCTCCCATCATGGAATATAATCCATCAATCATGTGCTCTTTTGCGCCTTCTCTGCTATAGCGGCCGGTCTGGTCTCTTCTCATAGAATATCCATTGGAACCGTATCCGCCATTAGCGCCCTTATACGAATGGATGTCGTAGTAGCGATCATCATACGTCCATGGCATCCTGCCGGAGTATCCGGTATCTTCCATAGACTCCTTTTCTTTGATCTCGCAGAGGTCTTTGAGAACATCCACCGCCTTATAAAGGCTTTCCAGCTCCTGAGGTGTAAGGCTGCCCTTCTTGACAATCCCATCAATCTCCTTGTGGAGGAGCTGTTTAACATCATCATAAAGTCTCTCCATCTTTTCTCCTCCTTTAAGCTGTTCTATTGATCTTGATGTTAGCGTTCTGGACATCAATCGCCTGATCAGATGTATTCTCTACGGCAATCATGAAGCAGCATCCTCTCGGGACCTGAATATTCGCCGTAACATAGACGTTCCAGAAGTCTCCAGCCGCAGCCGGAGTTACAATTGCGGAACTTGTAGGAAGAGATTCACCATCAATCGCGATGGCAATAGAGATCGGGCCTGCTGTACCACCTTCAGGAACAGCAATATTTGCTCCGAAAGATACTTCGTAAGTTGCAGAGCACGCACTTGGGCAATTAACAATGCCGCGAAGAGTGATTACGCCAGCGCCTTCTCTGTGAATCACATAACCCTTTCTGCAGGGAATAGCTGTCTCGGTAAACAGCACGTTCTGACCGGCAGCTACAGTCTGCAGAGCATTAGAAGTAAATTCTGCAGCCATTGTTAGTCCTCCTTATGCGCCACAACCGCAACCACATCCAAAGTTCTGGGAACAGCAATTCGGATTCTGAACCATATAGGCAGGGATCGGAGCCGGATTGAGATACTGCTCAAGCGCCGCAGTCTGGGCAGCGTTGTTCGCAAGAATCTGAGCTGTCTGTGCAGTCTGAGATTCACGAAGCGTTGCCATGTTAAGCTGGCTCTCGAGAGCTGCGATACGCTCATTCTTTGCGTCGATCTTATCCTGGCACATCTGATCCTTAACAGACTGAATGCCGGCATTCATTGCATTAAGAACGGAATTCAGGGCGTCGCCAACAGCTGCTCTGTCAGCACAAGCCTCGGTAGCTACGGTGTATTTAAGATCGGCTACGGCAGCACGATTCTCACAGCAGCAATTCTGCTGAGCCATCGCGATGGTATTTAGCTGCTGCATATTAGCGATCTGTCTTGCGTTATTGGCAATTTCTGCGGAAGAGAATCCGTTGTTTATTGCAGCGGTTACACCGTTAAAGCCATTGCACTGGCCCTGTGCAAGAGAGCTGATAGACGCATTAATGCCGTTGATACCTCCGATCACAGCCTGCTGGTCAAAGCCACGCT
>ODAI013203538.1_pt1 | contig 16697 bp, 20 predicted proteins | sample 1539321 | NCBI WGS metagenome assembly ODAI01 (sample SAMN02144231, study PRJEB22623) | gut metagenome | biome: sheep rumen | host: Ovis aries | place: New Zealand | reverse complement strand
GATGATGGCCGAATCAACGGCTGTCAGCGTGCGGTAAGTATCCTCGGCGAAGTCCTGGTGACCCGGTGTGTCGAGGATGTTCACCTTGTATTCGACATCGGAACCTTCGGGGGTGTAGTCGAACTCCATGACCGAAGTCGACACCGAGATGCCACGTTGCTTCTCAATGTCCATCCAGTCGCTGGTTGCGGTCTTCTTGATTTTGTTGCTCTTCACGGCACCTGCCACCTGAATCTGTCCGCCGAAGAGCAGGAATTTCTCTGTCAGCGTGGTCTTACCGGCATCAGGGTGCGAGATAATGGCAAAAGTTCGTCTGCGTTCTATTTCTTGATTCATAGTTGTTCAATACATTCTTTGAGTGATGATTCCCAGTGTGGAATCTCAATGTTGTATGTCTCTTTGATTTTCGTCTTGTCGAGAACGGAGTAGGGGGGGCGGGTTGCGGCTGTGGGATATTCGCTCGTGTGGAGCGGACGGACCTTGCACTGGCTGATGCCGGCAAGGCGGTGAATGGCCAATGTGAAGTCGTACCACGACGTGACGCCTTCGTTCGTGAAGTGGTAAATGCCCGGTTTGATGCCTTTGCCGATGATTGTCATGATGGCGTTCGCAAGGTCGCGGGCGTAGGTGGGCGTGCCAATCTGGTCGAAAATCACGCCCAGCTGCGTCTTCTCACGTCCGAGCCTGATCATCGTTTTCACGAAGTTCGAGCCGAAAGTGGAGTAGAGCCAAGCTGTCCGGATGACCATCGAGTGGCTGCAGAGCTTCAGCACGTTGAACTCGCCGACTAGCTTTGTGCGGCCGTAGACGCTGTTCGGGCAGGTGTCATCATCCTCTTTGTAGGGCGTGTGGTTGGTGCCGTCGAACACGTAGTCGGTGGAAATCTGAATCATCCAGCCACCTCTTTTCTCGATGGCAGCGGCCAGAAAGGCTGGTGCCTCGGCGTTCAGCAACTGGCAGATGTCCTGGTTGGCTTCGGCCTTGTCGACAGCCGTATAGGCAGCGCAATTCACGATGCCGTCAATCTGGTGTTGTTCGACGAATTCATTGATGGCCTCCACGTCGGTAATGTCGAGTTCTGAGACGTCCGTATTAAAATAGGTGTTGGCGTTGTCGTTTTTCTCCAGCAACTGCATCTCGTTGCCTAACTGGCCGTTACAGCCTGTAATCAGTATATTCATTGCAAATTAAAAAAGTCGAATTTCTATTCAAACTCAAGACCTTCTGTGCGGTCTTTCTCGTAATAGTCGCTCAGCATGCCCAGCAGGGTGGTGATTTCCTTGATGGCATGGGCCGTGTTTGGCGTAATCTCCTTCTGCTGGAGACGGAGCATCATGGTGCCGTAGAGGGCGTCGAGGCAGGTTTCGATTTCGCCTTTCTCCTTGTCGCCCCGGTTGCGGAGCTCAACGATGAAGGGCAACACCTTATAATATTGTGAGGTGTAGAAGGGGAACTTGGTGCTGTTGAGCAACTGTGCATGCAGTTCCGACATCTGCTGAAGGACAACCTGATTGATTTGCAAGTGTCCGCTCTCGCGCTTTCCCTCCTGATTCATCATCGTCACCAGGTTGCCATACCAGTCGGTCATGTCCTCCAACTGTTCGTCGTCGTAGTCGAAACGGGCGATGTATTCCCTCCTGATGCGCGACAGCGAGCAGTCGTAGGCTCGAATAATGTCCTCAACCTGCCACATGTATAGCAGGTATTCGGCAATGCTTTTCTTACGAAGTTCTTGTGATATAAACATGATTAGAACAATCTATAGAGATTTGTCACGGTGCCCAGCAACATGATGATGCTGCCAATCATCACCGCAACTCCAATGATCTGATTGATAATCTTGATGCCTTGTTCGTCGAATTTTGAACGGATTTTGTCAACCAGCCAAGTCAGTCCCCACCACCAGAGCAATGCTCCGCCAACGATGCTCAAGAATCCAACGACCATTTCAAACGACAAGTCGGGAATGACGAAGGCAAACTGGGCATAGAGAGCCATGAAGAGGAACACGATGAGCGGATTGGAAAGCGTCACCAGGAAGGCCGTGACGGCATTGTAGGTGAGCGTTCCCTTGTCGGCACTCGACTGGTGCATGTTCTTTGTCGGGTCGGTTCTGTAGGTGTACCAGCCGAACCCCATGAGCATCAGACTGCCGATAATCTGCAGGTAGAAGCGTGTTTGCTCGTTGCTGACAAAGTCCATCACGAATGCCATGCCAAATCCCGTGATGGCTGCATAGATAATGTCGCTCACTGCAGCACCGACTCCTGTCACGAAGCCATACCAGCGACCTTTCTTCAATGTGCGCTGAACGCAAAGCACGCCGACAGGCCCCATCGGTGCTGAAGCAATCATACCGATGAGCATGCCCTTGAAAATGAAATCAAGGATGTTTATGGGCAAATGGAATGGCATAACGACTGCAAAGGTACAAAAAAGTTTGCAACTATCAAAACTTTTTTGTACCTTTGCGCCATATCCGTTAAAACAATAACTTAAAAACCCAAGTATGGATACACAACAAACATTAAAACCGTATGTAATCGGTTTGGATCTGGGCGGTACAAACTCAGTATTCGGCATCGTCGACAGCCGTGGTGAAATCAAGGCTACAACAGCCATCAAGACCCAGGGCTATGACAAAGTAGAGGCTTATGTAGACGCTTGCGTCACTGCGCTTGAGCCTGTGATTGAACAAGTTGGTGGCATTGAGAAAATCAAGGCCATGGGCATTGGTGCCCCCAACGGCAACTACTACAAGGGAACGATTGAGTTCGCCCCGAATCTTTCGTGGGGTCACTCGGGCATTGTGCCTCTGGCTGACATGTTCAAGGAGCGTCTGGGCATTCCCGTCGCCCTGACCAACGATGCCAATGCAGCTGCCATCGGTGAGATGATTTATGGCGTGGCTCGCAACATGAAGAACTTCATCGTCATCACGCTGGGCACGGGAGTTGGTTCCGGCATTGTGATTAATGGACAGGTTGTCTATGGTTGCGACGGATTTGCAGGCGAACTTGGCCACGTGATTGTGCGTCGTGAGAATGGTCGTCCCTGCGGATGCGGCCGCAAGGGCTGTCTGGAGGCCTACTGCTCGGCAACGGGTGTTGCCCGCACGGCCCGCGAACTGCTTTCTACGACAGAGCAGCCTTCGCTCCTTCGCGAGCTGAATCCCGAGGAAATCACTTCACTCGACGTTTCGATTGCAGCCGGTAAGGGCGACAAGCTGGCCAACGAGATTTACGAATTCACGGGTCACATGCTGGGCGAAGCCTGTGCAGACTTTGCTGCATTCTCGTCGCCTGAGGCCTTCATCTTCTTCGGCGGCATGACAAAGGCCGGCGATCTGATCATGAAACCCATCGAGGAAGCCTACAATCAGAATGTCCTGAAGATTTTCAAGGGCAAGGCTAAGTTCCTCGTCAGCGGTCTGGAGGGCTCCAGCGCTGCCGTGCTGGGTGCTTCAGCAGTAGGTTGGGAAATCTGATTCTTGCAGTCCAAGATAATCAAATAAGCCCGGGAGTCTGACCTTCGTCAGACCCTCGGGCTGCTTTTTTTTCATCAGTTTGGTTCTCAAAGGCAAGTGCTGGCAGAACAACTCTAATGCACCAACCATGCCAGACCACCCGCCTCTGCCATTAATAGCATGCCTGTGACGCTTTAGCAGTTATGCTCTTGGCCTTCGAAAGCATTGCTCTTGAGCGTCGAAAGCATAGCTCTTGGCCCTCGAAAGCATAGCTCTTGGCCTTCAAAAGCATAGCTCTTGACCCCCCAAAAGCATAGCTCTAGAACAACAAAAGCATAGCTCTTGTCGTGCAAAAGCTATGCTATGTGTGGCGTTAGGGTTGATTGACGACTCTTACTACTCGTCCTTCATGGTTCCTTCAATGTAAAGGCGGGTCATCTCCGGCTGGCCGTTTGTGCGGACCGTGATGCTCTTTTTGAAGTGTCCGGGGAACTTGCCCTTGCCGTTGTAGGTCACTTTAATCTTTCCGCTCTTGCCAGGAAGGACGGGTTCCTTCGTGTAGGCAGGCACCGTGCAGCCGCAAGATGCCACAGCCTGGTTGATGACCAGCGGTGCTTCACCGTCGTTGGTGAACGAAAAGACACACTCCTGAACGGGGTCGTTGGCAGAAAACTCACCAAAATTGTGAGTCACCTTTTCAAACTTAATCTTGGCCTGCTTGTCCTGTGCCGATGCAAAGCTGACGCATGCAACCAGCAGGAAGGCCATCAATAACATTTTCTTCATAGGTCTGAATTTTTGATGTTCTTTTATATTTTCGACGCAAAGTTACTGCTTTTGTTTAAAAGACAATCAGTTTTACATGTTTTTTTAAGACATAATAACGATTAAATTAGGGTTGAGGGGCGAAAAAGTGGGCACAAACGATGGCGTTTTCATGAAAATGTTGTAATTTTGCGGTTCGAAAAACTTTATATTATTTAAATATGTATAGAACAAATACTTGTGGGGAGCTTCGTCTCTCTGATGCCGGCCGGGAAGTGAAACTGGCGGGCTGGGTGCAGCGCACCCGTAAGATGGGAGGTATGACATTTGTAGACCTGCGCGACCGCTATGGTCTGACGCAGCTGGTATTCGACGAGTCGAAGGATGCTGCGCTTTGCGAGCGAGCCAACAAACTGGGTCGCGAATATTGCGTTCAGGTTGTTGGAACAGTGAGCGAGCGTGAGTCGAAGAATGCCAAGATGCCTACCGGCGATATCGAAATACTGGTTAAGGAACTGAATGTCCTCTCTGAGAGTCAGACTCCGCCTTTCACGATTGAGGACAATACCGATGGTGGCGATGAACTGCGCATGAAGTATCGCTATCTCGACCTGCGTCGTTCCTGTGTTCGCAAGAATCTGGAACTGCGCCACAAGATGACCATTCTCATCCGCAATTTCCTCGATTCCCGTCAGTTCATTGAGGTTGAAACACCCATTCTGATTGGTTCGACACCTGAGGGCGCTCGCGACTTCGTTGTGCCTTCGCGCATGAATCCCGGTCAGTTCTATGCGCTGCCGCAGAGTCCGCAGACCCTGAAGCAGCTGCTGATGGTTGCTGGTTTCGACCGTTACTTCCAGATTGCCAAGTGTTTCCGCGATGAAGACCTGCGTGCCGACCGCCAGCCCGAGTTCACCCAGATTGACTGCGAGATGTCGTTTGCCGACCAAGAGGATGTGCTTCAGATTTTTGAAGACATGGCCCGCTATCTGTTTAAGGAGATTCGTGGTGTTGAACTGCCTGCCAAGTTGCAGCAGATGACATGGAATGAGGCCATGCGCCGCTTTGGTTCAGACAAGCCCGACCTGCGTTTCGGCATGGAGTTTGTTGAACTCATGGACGTTCTTAAAGGCACAGGAACATTCCCCGTCTTCAACGAGGCTGAGTACATCGGTGGCATTTGCGTGCCCGGTTGCGCCAACTACACCCGCAAGCAACTTGACCAGCTGACTGATTTCGTGAAGCGTCCGCAGGTTGGAGCCAAAGGCTTGGTCTACGTGAAGTTCAACGAAGACGGCACGGTGAAGTCCTCTGTCGACAAGTTCTACGAACCCGAAGTCTGGCAGAAGCTGAAGGAGGTGATGGGAGCAAACGATGGCGACCTCGTGCTGATACTCTCTGGCGACAAGGCAAACAAGACCCGTGTGCAGCTGTGCACGCTTCGTCTGGAGATGGGCGACCGTCTTGGCCTGCGCGACAAGGACCGCTTTGAGTGCCTGTGGATTGTGGACTTCCCGCTGTTTGAGTGGAGCGACGAGGAACAGCGCCTCATGGCTACCCACCATCCGTTCACTCTTCCCAATCCCGACGACATTCCCTTGCTCGACACGGCACCCGAGAAGGTTCGCGCCGTGGCTTATGATTTCGTTTGTAATGGCATCGAAGTTGGTGGCGGTTCGCTCCGTATCCACGATGGAAAGCTGCAGGAGAAGATGTTCGAGATTCTTGGTTTCACTCCGGAACGTGCCATGGCTCAGTTCGGATTCCTGATCAACGCCTTCAAGTACGGTGCTCCGCCTCATGCAGGTTTGGCTTTTGGCCTGGATCGTTTCGTGTCGATCATGGCAGGGCTCGACTCCATTCGTGACTGCATTGCATTCCCGAAGAACAATTCCGGTCGCGACGTGATGCTCGATGCTCCAAGCGAACTCGATGCCAAGCAGTTAGAAGAGCTTCAGATACGCCTTGACTTAAGTCAAGAAAACTCGTAGTTTTGCAGGTTTAAGGAGCCTGATGCTGTTGATTTTAAACATTTTGTCGTAATTTTGCAGCACAATTAATTAAGGTTGTTACAAAGGATCAACATTTTATTAATTTGTTAAGAAAAATTATGGCAGAAAAGAAAACAACAACAAAGGCTGCTCCTAAGGCAGCAGCTGAGAAGAAGGCTCCTGCAAAGAAGGCAGCTGCAAAGAAAGTGGAAGTCGCTATCAATGCTGAGAACGTTGGTTTCAAAGCTGGTGACGTTTATCAGGCTCTGGCCGCTGCTGGTAAGGCTCTTACTGTTGCAGAAATCGCAAAGGCAGCAAGTATTGCTACCGAGGAAGTTTATCTTGGCATTGGCTGGCTCTTCAAAGAGGGCAAGGTGAAAGGCGAGAACAATCTCGTAGCACTGGCATAAGATATTCTAACGATACAGGAAGAGAGCTGCAATGAGAGAAATCTTTTTACAGCTCTCTTTTTCTTTTTCATCAAGAACGAAAAATACATTGGCCCATTACGATCTGGAAATATTGAAAGTGCTCACCGAAGCCGGCGGTGCGGGAATTTCTGTGAAGAAGATTTCGCGCCATGTCTTCAATGCATGCAATTCTTTCTTCAATCCGATTGATTTTGAAAGTGTGCATGAGTATGTGCAACAATACTTGCAGCGGAACTCCAAGTTGCCCACTTCGCTCATCGTGAGAGCTGAGACGCGAGGCATCTACAAGCTGAATCCAGACAACCAGGAGGGGCAGCAGCTCATGCTTCAGTTTGCGGAAGAGCGCGAAGGAGAGGACAGCACGGAGAAGGATTCGCAGGACTCCGTAGACCTTTCTTTGTCACTTTTTTAAGGTCTTTGCCCCCTTTTTTCGGCAAGAAGTCTCGTTTTTGCAGATTTTTTCTTAATTTTGCAGAATAAAACAACTGTTCATATATTTTTTCATCAACCATTCATTCAAGAGATATGTCACAGGCAAACAATCATCTGGTTATAATGGCAGGAGGCGTGGGGAGCAGGTTCTGGCCCATGAGTACTGAAGAATGTCCGAAACAATTCATCGACGTATTGGGTGTAGGCAGTTCTCTGCTGCAGCTGACCTACCAGCGTTTCCGTGGTATTTGCGACCCGAAGAATGTCTGGGTGGTGACAAATCAGCGCTATGCAGATATCATAAGCAGGCAATTGCCCGATGTCCCAAAGAGCAATATTCTGCTGGAACCATGCCGTAGAAACACTGCACCGTGTATTGCCTACGTGAGTTGGCGCATCAAGGCGCAGAATCCCAAGGCCAATATAGTCGTCACTCCCAGTGACCACATCGTGACCAATGAAGACGAATTCAGGCGTGTGATCACTTCCTGCATGAAGTTCACGAGTGAGACTGACGCCATCGTCACGCTCGGCATGAAACCCAATCGGCCAGAAACTGGTTACGGCTACATCCAGGCCGACCTCAGTTCGAGTTCGCCCCGCAATAAGGAAATTTTCCGTGTGGATTCATTCCGCGAAAAACCTGACCTGGAAACGGCAAAGGCCTATATTCAGCAAAGCAGCTATTTCTGGAATGCCGGCATCTTTATCTGGAGTGTGGGAACCATCGTTAACGCTTTCCGTATCTATCAGCCATCCATGAGTAAGATTTTCGAAAGCCTGCTGCCCATTTATGGCACACCTGAGGAACAATCGGCCATTGATAAGTGTTATCCCGAGTGTCAGAACATCTCGGTTGACTATGCCATCATGGAAAAAGTCGAAGAAATCTTTGTTTGCCCAGCTGATTTTGGCTGGAGCGACTTGGGCACATGGGGTTCGCTGCTGATGCATACCAAGCACGACCTTTATGGAAACTCCCTGATTGGCAACCATATTTCGGTTTTTGACAGTCATAACTGCATCATTCATGCCACAGAAGCTACGAAGGTGGTTGTGCAGGGGCTTGATGACTGCATTGTGGCCATGAAAGATGGCACGCTACTGGTGTGCAAATTGAGTGAGGAACAACGGATTAAACAATTCTCGGAACAGCAATGATGAATAACAACAGATACGGTCAGGACAAATACGATCACTATGTCGTCGATAATGAGCAGCCGTTGCTGGCCTGGCTGCTCGAGCATCTTCATGCCTCGAAGACGAAAGTCAAGGCCACTTTGCAGGGGCATGGCATCAAGGTGAACGGCAAAGTGGTGACGCAGTTTGACTTTCCTTTGAAACCTGGGATGAAGGTTTCTGTCAGTCAGACAAAGCGAAACAACCAGTTCAAGAGCCGTTACATCAAGATTGTCTATGAAGACCGGTGGCTTGTAGTCGTCGAAAAGAATCCCGGCATCCTGTCCATGGCAGCCGGACATCGTTCCTTGAACGTGAAGAGCGTGCTCGATGATTATTTCAAAAAGACGGGACAGAAGTGCCGTGCTCATGTCGTTCATAGGCTCGACCGCGACACCAGCGGCCTGATGGTCTATGCAAAGGACATTGAAACCGAGCAGATTTTTGAGCATAACTGGCATGAGATTGTTTACGACCGTCGCTATGTGGCTGTCGTGAGTGGCGAAGTTGTTGAGAATGAAGGAACTATCTCGAATTGGTTAAAGGACAACAGTGCCTACGTGACCTATTCTTCGCCAGTCGATAATGGTGGAAAATTTGCCGTCACCCATTATCGTGTGCTGGACCGGACAACAGAGCATTCGCTCGTAGAGTTTAAGTTGGAGACCGGTCGAAAGAATCAGATTCGTGTGCATTCGGCTGACATGGGCCACCCGGTCTGTGGCGATCCCAAGTACGGAAACGGCGACGATCCGATTCATCGTCTCTGCCTTCATGCCTTCATGCTTTGCTTCTGGCATCCGGTGACTAATGAACGCATGGACTTTGAAACCCTGATTCCAACCCAGTTTCGTCAGATTTTCAAATAGATAACAGTCGTATGAGTGAACAGTTTATTTACTACGCCGTTGCATTAATCGTGCTGGTAGTGGTCTTGCTAGTTGTCAAAAAAATAACCAGTTGCATTGTGAAACTGGTTATTCTGTTGGTAGCTTTGGCTGCTCTTGGCTTCGTTTATTACACTTATTTCCTACAGTAGCTTGCGAAGGTCAGGAATCTCGATGACGCTTCGTCGCAAGACGATGAGTCCTCGTTGCTGCATGTCGTTCAGAATCTTTGAGACATACAGGTGATTTGTGTTCAGTTCTGCAGCCAATCGAGTCATTTTTATTCTCACAATCTTTTCTCCTGCCGGTTTCAGACAGTGGCTTTCCAGGAATCGGATGAGGCGTTCTTCGATTGTTGCAGGTTGCTGATGCCACTGTCTTCTTTGCAATCGCTGGAACTGGGTTGAGATGATGTTCAGCAGATTGAGGCGTACAACCAGGAAATCGTCGGTCAGTTGAAGGATTTCCGACTTGTCCAAGACCATCATGTTGCAGTCGGTTTTAGCGATGAACGTGCTGGAATAGCGCTGGTTGAATCCAAAAGCCCGTTCTGGTTGCAGGGTAGTGGGGGCGTCAATCTGTTCGGTGAAAGAATAGCCGTGGTCGTCGGAATCGCTGATGACGATGAGTGTTCCGCTCATGAGCGAGCACAACTGTCCACACGGATCGCCCTCCTGAATCACCGTTTGCCCGGCATTAAACCGCTGGAAGCTGAATTTTGTTTGTCCGGCAAGTGTTGTCAGGTCGTCCGTGGTCATTCCCTGAAAGATGGGAAGTTGCGACAGTCGGTCGTAGATATTCATTCTTCCACCTTGAGTTGTTCCGATTTCCAGATGGCGTAGTTGCCCTTTTCATCGGAGTAGATGAGATAGGCCAGCAGGTCCTTGTGGCTTTCGAGAAGTTTTTTGGCTTCGTCGAGGCCCAGGACCATGAATGCTGTTGCATAGGCATCGGCCATGGCACAGGTTGGAGCAATGACCGTGGCAGAGAGGATGTTGTGCTGTACAGGTTTGCCAGTCCGTGGGTCGATGGTGTGCGCGTAGCGCTGTCCGTCCTTGTAGTAGAAATTTCTGTAGTTGCCACTCGTGGCCAAAGCTGAAAGATGTTGCCCTGTGGTCGGCAACTGCAGCACACCCTGCAGTTCGTTGTTTGTGTTCGACGCGTCTTCAGTGGGTTTGGTGATTCCGATTCGCCACAAGTTTCCGGCATCGTTGCGGCCCTTTGCCACTACTTCGCCGCCAATTTCAATCATGTAGTTGCTCACGTCTTTGCGCTGTAACAACCTGGCAACCACGTCGCAACCGAAACCTTTCGCAATGGCGGAGCAGTCCAGCATGGTTCGCGGGTCAGCCTTCTTCACGCTGTACTGCCTGCCCTTCATGAGCTGAACCTTCTCGAATCCTACAAACTGGCGAATGGAATCGACGGTTTCTTGGGTTGCCTCTTCACCCTTCTTGAAGCCGAACCCCCAGGCATTCACCAATGGTGCAACGGTCATGTCGAATGCTCCCTTTGTCTGTTCAGAAATTTTCATGCCCAGTTGGAAAACCTCTACAAACATTTTCCCTTCTTCTGTAGAGGGGATGTCCTGCACGTTTCGGTTGATGCGGGAAATGACTGAGGAATCGTTGAACATGGAAAGAGCCCGATCGACCTTCATCAGTTCCTTTTCAATTTCTTTCTGCAAATTGCGGTCAGACAGATAAGTGATGTGATAGAACGTGCCGAAAATCTTTCCTGAATTATGCTGATAGGCCTTTGAATGTTCTTGTCGGGCGATGTAGACAGTGCCTCCTATTAAGAACAAAAGCAACGGGATTTGCCAGAAGAGTTTTCTTCGCATGCTGTAAAAATAATGGGTTAGAATTCGACAATGACGTTGAATGTGCCGCCCAACCTTGCATTTCCCTGCTTGCCGAAGCCCGGCACATACCAGGAACGTCCCATTCCACCTTCTTCATGGAACAATCGGCGCTTGTAGCGGGCACTCCATCCGAGCCTGACAGGACCCCAAATCTTGGTGTCGAGACCGAAAACGAATTCCAGCCAGTGGTAATAGCACTCTACGCCATTGGCTTTGAATTCGGCCGATTCGCCCCAAGTCGGGTCGGTAACGCCAGGGCAGAAGATGTCGAACTTGTAATTGGTGTAGGCATAGCGCAGTCCGCCATAGACTCGGTTGGCGCTGTGCTTGTTTTTCAGCAGGTTGAAGTCCATGCCGATTCGGCCGTAAGGCGCGCTTGTCTTGTAGGAAACCCGTGTGGCAGCATCTTCGGCATCGGCTTTTCCATAGCCGATTTCGGCAACAGGGAAGAACTTGTCCTTCAGGTTGATTCTCACGCCGGCTTCGTATTGACCATAGTCGCCCAAGGCCAGTTGCAGCGGCCCCACGATGTCGACCATGGCTGCCACTCCTCTGAAGAAGGCCACCGAGTCCTTCTGCAGGGGTATCATTTTCTTTTCTGACTGTGCCTGGCAGGGCAGCGTCAGCAGCAAGCTACTGAAGAAGATGCTTGAAATAAATGTAAAGATGCGGCTCTGAAGCATCATAGGTCACTTTTGATTTATGAATGACGATTGAGTCTATGCCCAGTCGGGTATGGCTGACTTGTTCAATCTCGTGAAAGAACAGCGGGTTGCAGTCAACGGCTTCGAAATGGGGCGTGTCCTGCTTTTTGATGACGACCGTGTCGGTGACACTCCATCCGGTGGCGTTGCTACGTCGGAAAAAGAGCACGTCTTCCGGCCGCTGATAGCTGATGGGCAGCACGAAACTGTCAACATTCACTACCTTGTTGAGCAGAACGGGATCGCTCTGGTCGAACCGGTTGGTCGTGATGGTGAGCGAATCGGCGAGTGGCGATTCTGTTCCCATCAGTTTGTAGACCACTGCCACACGGCTGTTCAGCGGGCAGTCGATGCTGCTGCAGGCAATCATCACGAAGCAACCAATCAGCAGCGCCGTGACACCCGTTGCCGGTTTCCATCCATTTGTGTTATGATTCCCAACTTTCATGTCAGTTGCCTTGCCTTGTCTTGTTTGTTTCTGATTTTCAATGTCAGCAAGGCTTGTCAGATGGTTTCCCTGATCTGATAGTCATTGCGGTTCTGTGACGAACGGCTGATGAGGTCGCCCAGGAATCCGGCCAGGAACAGCTGGGTGCCGATGAGCATGGTTGTCAGGGCAATGAAGAACCAAGGCGACGACGTGATGAGTCGCTGGGGAATGTTGTTGGCCAGACACCACAGTTTGTCGATGCCCAGTCCCAACACCGAGAAGAAACCTATGAGGAACATGATAGTGCCCAGGAATCCGAACACATGCATGGGTTTTTTGCCGAAGGTTGAGAGGAACCAGAGTGTCAGCAGGTCGAGATAGCCGTTGACAAAGCGGTTCAGTCCCATGAACTTCGATGAGCCATACTTGCGCGCCTGGTGATGAACCACCTTCTCGCCAATCTTGTCGAAGCCGGCATTCTTGGCCAGATAGGGAATGTAGCGGTGCATTTCGCCGTAGACCTCGATGTTCTTTACGACGTCGCGGCGATAGGCCTTCAGTCCGCAGTTGAAGTCGTGCAGGTTGCTGATGCCGCTCACCCGTCTGGCCGTAGCATTGAAGAGTTTTGTGGGAAGTGTCTTCGACAGCGGGTCATAGCGCTTCTGCTTGTAGCCGGAAACCAGGTCGTAGCCGTCTTCAGTGATCATTCTGTAGAGTTCGGGAATCTCATCGGGCGAGTCCTGAAGGTCGGCATCCATTGTGATGACCACATCTCCCTGGGCAGCTTTGAATCCACAATAGAGGGCAGGACTCTTGCCATAGTTGCGGCGGAACGAAATTCCGCGAACGTTGGGCGACTGATGGCTCAGCTCGTCAATGACTTGCCAGGAGTGGTCGGTTGAACCGTCGTCAACGAAGATCACCTCATAAGAGAAGCCATTGGCCTTCATCACCTTGTCAATCCAGCTAAAGAGTTCGCTTAGCGACTCATCCTCATTATAAAGAGGTATTACAATTGAAATGTCCATATTATTTTGTTCTTTCTTGTTATTCAGCTTTTTCGGGAGCCCGTTTGGCGCAGATGGCTGCAACAGGCAGAGCCAGCAGCGTGCCCAGGACAATGTTCTGCATCATCAGGGCGAAGACCCATTGCACGGGCGACACCTCGTTCATGGTGTCAACGGCATGCCGAAGCTCAGTCGTGTCCATGTTCTGTTGGCGGTAAACTTCCTCAACGACTCTGATGCCATCGTTCAGAATGCCCATGAACGTGCCGTTGTCGAAAAAGCGGAAGTAAACGACCTGAGCCAGCGCAAACACCAGCGAAGCAAAGATTGCGCTATAGACGCAATAGGCAAAGCCGCGCCGGAAAGAGATGACTCCATCAAGGGCACCGTCGCGAAACTTACAAAGTCGCCACCCCATGAAGAAAGGCGTCGACATGGCCAGCATGTTGCCCCAGACCGATTGTGGTGACAACATGGTGAGCACGAAACTCGCCGTCCATACCAAACCAAGCAGCAAGCCGTCTTGGCGGGCAAATGCTTTCAGCTGTGTGAGCGTTGCAGGATTTATCATATTGTTCAATCTGCAAAATTACAAAAATTCGGTGAAAAACCCACCAATCAACTAAAAATAATGCTCGGAAGGATGAAATAAATGTTAAAACTGAAAAACTTTGATTCAAGAGACTTGAAATTTCGAACTTTTCTTTGTACCTTTGCACCCGCTTTCAAGCGAGAAGCTGGAATAATTGACATGGGCAAGTCCCGTACGGCCAGCTCCCTGTGAATCCCCCAGGGTGGGAACACAGCAAGGGTAGCAGGTTGTAGCGGCGCGATACGGACCGCTTGCCCACCCGCCTCTTTAGCTCAGTTGGCCAGAGCACGTGATTTGTAATCTCGGGGTCGTTGGTTCGAATCCGACAAGAGGCTCAAGGAAAAACTTCGGAAGAACCGGTTCTCAGGAATCGGTTCTTCTTTTTTTTAGGGAAAGAAAGCAATGTCCTGCTTGTGTCGTGCATCTTTTCCTTGCACGTTCAGCACAGATTCTTTCATGAAAAAAACAGTGAAAAGTTTGGAATTATTTACAGTTTTTACTATCTTTGCACCATATGAGCAATCATTAACCTAATAAACAAACTAATTATGACATTGATTATCATTATCATTGCTGCCGTTGTGCTGCTGGGCCTATGGGCAGTTGGCATCTACAACAACCTCGTTAAACTGCGCAACAACCGCGAGAACGCGTTTGCAAACATCGACGTACAGCTGAAGCAACGCCATGACCTCGTGCAGCAGCTCGTCGCTGTGGTGAAGGGCTATGCCGAACATGAGAAGGAAGTCCTCACGCGTGTGACTGAAGCCCGCTCTGCTGCCATCAATGCAAAGGACATCAACGAGAAGATTGTAGCCGAGAATGCACTGACCAACGCATTGTCGGGCTTGAAGATTTCGCTTGAGGCTTATCCCGATTTGAAGGCAAACCAGAACTTCCTGCAGTTGCAAACCGAAATTGCCGACATCGAGAACAAGCTGGCTGCCGTGCGTCGCTACTTCAACACCGCTACGCGCGAGCTGAACAATGCCGTGCAGACATTCCCGTCGAACCTGCTGGCAGGCATGTTCGGATTCCACAAAGAGCCGATGTTCGAGGTGTCAACCGAGGAGCGTGCCAACCTCGACAAGGCTCCCGAAATCAAGTTCTAAAAGCACAGTTTCGTGAAGTACGTAGGCATTCAGACACAAATCAGTCGCAACAACCTGAAGAGCGTCCTTCTGCTGATTCTCTTCCCGGTGATTATTCTTGGCATGGTGTGGGTGTTCCTCGCCGTGCTGAGCTTCTTTGGCAACGGCTACTACGACGACTCTGGCAACTATGTCAACCAGTTGGACATGGTGCAGGTGAACTACTATTTCCTGCAGACGCTGCCCTGGGTCGTTGGTGGGGTGGGGCTGTGGTTTGTCATTGCCTATTTCTCGAATGCAGCCATGATCAGGCATGCTGTTGGGGCCAGGCCGCTGGAGCGCAAGGAAAATCCGCGCATCTACAACATCGTGGAGAATCTCTGCATGGCCTGCGGAATGGAAATGCCAAAAATCAACGTTGTCGAGGACGACCAGCTGAACGCCTTTGCCAGTGGCATCGACCAGAACAGTTACACCGTAACGGTCACCACAGGACTTGCTGAGCGGCTCAACGATGACGAGTTGGCAGGTGTGCTGGGCCACGAGCTCACCCACATTCGCAACCATGACACCCGACTGCTCATCACGAGCATCATCTTTGTGGGCATCGTTTCGACGGTGTTGAGCCTTTCAGCACGGTTGATGAACAATGTAATGGTGTTCGGACGCTATAACGACAGCGACCGCGACGGACGCGGAACGGGTCTCTCGCTCATCCTCATCATGATTGTGGCCATCATCTGCATGGCTATTGCTTATTTCTTCACGCTCCTCACGCGCTTTGCCATTTCGCGCAAACGTGAATACATGGCTGATGCCGGAGGTGCCGAACTCTGCGGAAATCCATTGGCGCTGGCCTCTGCCCTGCGCAAGATTTCAAACAATCCGGGCATGCAGGACACAAAGCGCGACGATGTAGCCCAACTGTTCATCGTCCATCCGCAGGGACTCACTTCAGGTTTCGCCAGTTTCTTCACGTCGTTGTTCTCAACCCATCCGCCCACGGAAAAGCGCATCGAGATACTGGAACAATTCTGAAACGACTTGTTCCTCTGAGCACGAGAGCTATGTTTTTGTTTTGCAAAAGCATAGCTCTCTTTGTTACAGAGCATGCCTTTTACATCCCGAAAGCTATGCTCTTATACCCCTAAAAGCTATGCTCTTATACCCCTAAAAGCTATGCTTTTGAACCTCGAAAGCATAGCTCTTGGAAGTCAAGAACATAGCTTTTGGAAGTCAAGAACACTGCTCTTGCAACACGAGAGAACAGCTTTTCGGTGGCTGAATGTCTTTGTTGGTGGAAATGAAGGGCGTGAATGGTTTTCGACAATCCATGTGAAGACAAAAAGAAAGGGCTCCTCCAACAGGATTGGAAGAGCCTTTCTATTGCTTTGGGAATGGCCTTCGACAGGCATTTCCCACGCGATGAACTTACTCGCCGAAGTAGCGTTTCAGCAGACCTGCGAAGCCTGCACCGTGACGAGCCTCGTCCTTAGCCATTTCGTGAACGGTGTCGTGGATGGCATCGAAACCGGCAGCCTTGGCGTTCTTGGCAATGCGGAACTTGTCTTCGCAAGCACCAGCCTCAGCAGCAGCACGTTTCTGCAGGTTGGTCTTGGTGTCCCAAACGCACTCGCCCAGCAACTCGGCAAAGCGGCTGGCGGGGTCGGCCTCTTCGGAAGCATAGCGCTTGATTATCTCGAGAACCAATTCTCTGTGCATATTGTGCGGTATCATAGCTCATTCCTCGTTTTTTGGTAATGAATGATTAGTTAGCTGATTTGTTTAAGTTAATTATAGAGTGAACGATGGGTAAAATTCTACCCATCAAATATCGTCAGTTTCCGGATGTGAGGGT